>JAEEGL014531043.1_pt1 | contig 10729 bp, 12 predicted proteins | sample 9134231 | NCBI WGS metagenome assembly JAEEGL01 (sample SAMN16246548, study PRJNA631951) | gut metagenome | biome: gut microbiome; feature: rumen; material: fiber-attached | host: Bos | place: Iran: Karaj | collected 2018-10 | reverse complement strand
GATGAAATTTTTGCGAAAGACAAGGCGCAGGGGCCGGATAATCCTGGCGGATATCCGACCCCTGCAACGCAGTATTTCACAAACAATTGCGCCGCTGCGGCAATTAAATCCCTAAGTGAGTGCGCCGAAGGATTTGCTCTTTTTGTTTTTACGTGATGTGTGCGCCGCCCGTTTCGCGGGGCTTGCGCATGCCGGAATTGCTTCCGGCAACATAATAATTATTAATTATTAATCATTAATTATTAATTTTTAATTATTTTTCCTATTGCAATTTTCTTTCGGATGATTTATAATCATATTAGTAAAATAGCGGCAATATTTGGCATATTGCCCGTTTTTCCTTATTTTTCCGGCGGGTCTTATTACGGAATAAGGCTTTATCTTAAGGGGGATAATTTATTTTGAGCGGAGATTTGCACTGCCATACCCGTTTGACTGACGGCAGTATGGGCATCGAGGACATCATTGCGCTCGCGAAGAACAAGGGTGTGGAAACCATCGCCATCACGGACCGGGACTGCCAGGCCGGCACCATCCGTGCCAAGATCATCGGCGAACGCAACGGGATCCGTGTGGTTCCCGGCGTGGAGCTTTCCTCGATCTATGCGCCTACCGGCGAGGTTGTGGATATTCTGTGCTACCAGCCGGATTTCGCGGACCGGCTGGAGGGGCTTTGCCACAGAAACGCGGCGGCCACCAAACGCGCCGCGCAGAAGATGATGATCAAAACGGCCAAGCGGTATCCCATTACGGCGGACGTGATCAAGCGCTGCGCCTCCGGTTCCACCAACCTGTATATCCCGCACATCATGCACGCGCTGATGGAATGCGGCGAAACGGACGGCATCTATTCCGCGCTGTACGTGGAGCTGTTTTCGCCCGAAAGCGAAAACAATATCATAGAGATCCCCGCGTACGAGGATACCTACCGCGTGCTCACCGCGATCCGGGAGGCGGGCGGCATTTCGGTGCTGTCGCACCCGGCCACGTATTCCGATACGGATGCGCTGCTGGAGGACCTGCTCGCGCAGGGGCTCAACGGGATCGAGGTATGGCATCCCACGGCGGATAAGGCGCTCACGGACGCGTTCCACGCCTACGCCAAAAAGAACAAACTGCTTATGGTGGGCGGCTCGGATTTCCGCGGCATGTATACGCCCACGCCCATATCGATCGGCGCGTACCTTACGCCCAAAACCCAGCTGGGCGAGCTGCTGGGGTATAAAGCAAAGCTCAGAAGACAGGCGAAAAAGGAAGCAGCCCAGCAGGAAGCCCAGACGGACGCCGAGGCCGTATAAAGGAGAGCATCATGGCCCAGAATTATGACGACAGCGATATGAAGATCGTCGGCGCCCCGCAGGCGCCGGTGAAGGAAAGCGAGTTTCAGGGATTCCTTGCGGAATCCTCGCGGCAGCATTTCAACGGCAATATCGCCAAAGCCAGAACGCTGGGCGCCAACATCGTAAGCTCCTTCTCTTACAGCGCCGCCCCGGCGGAGCTGGTGGATTTCGTAATGGAGCACGGCGTGGTCCCCACCGAGGACGTGCTTCTGCAGGCCAGATACCTTTCCGTGTTCTCCGCGGAGCTCAGCCTCACTTCCTACCTGCCGCCGCTGCTCGCGCAGATCGCCAAAAGCGAAATGTACGACGTGCTGATGAAGTTCAGCCCCGATTTTTACGATTCCCTTGCCCGCTCCGGCGCGTTCTCGTTCTACTACATGGCGCTGCACAAGGGCGTGGTCACGGCGGAAAACGTAGGCAAACAGTTCGCCATGCTCTGCGGCCATGAGGGGGATGAAAAATATATCACTCTGGGCCGCAAGCTCCACGAGCTGAATCTGGTGGTGTACCGCAAAGCCATCAACGGTTTTGTGTTCGCGTAAAAAAATATAAAAATTTTTCTTGACAAACAACCCTGCCTGTGGTATAGTTATCGTACCTCTTTGCAGGGTTTATTTTTTTGCCCTGTTTTGTGCGTAAAAAATGTATGCGCACGGGTCAGAAGAGGGAGGCAACAAATAAAAACGGAGGTGCCGAAATGAGAGTGAAAGTCACGCTTGCATGCACGGAGTGTAAACAGCGCAACTACAACACCATGAAGAACAAAAAGAACACGCCCGACAGACTCGAAATGAACAAGTACTGCAGATTCTGCAGAAAACACACTCTTCACAGAGAAACCAAGTAAGGCATTTTCGCCTTTACCGAAAGGATGGAACGTATGGCAGATACCGAAAAAGATACGGCGAAGGCTGCAAAAGAAGCCGAAAAAGCCGCAAAAAAGGCGAAGCAGGAACGCATCAAAGCCAGCAAGCCCAAAAAAGACGGTAGCGTGCTTTCCAGAGCTGGCAAGAGTGTAAAGAAATTCTGGAAAGATTTTACGGGTACTGTCAAAAAGATCGTGTGGCCCAGCCGCACGCAGGTGCTCAAATCCAGCGCCGTGGTGCTCGTGTCCATTATCGTGGTCGGTCTTGTGATCTTCGGGTTTGACAGAGGCCTTACCGCTCTGTTCGATCAGGGCGCCAAGCTGGCCGGTGAGCTCGGCTCGCAGATGGCCACCACGGAGGAAGTTACGGACGACGCCGCCGGTGAGGAAACCACCGAAGCAGCTGCGGACGAACAGACCACCGAAGCAGCGGCCGAAGAGGAAACCACCGAAGCTGCGGCTGAAGAGGAGACCACCGAAGCGGCGGCCGAGGAGACTTCTGCGGACGCCCAAGACTAAGCATCGCCGGAATTCCGGCAAACGCGGAGGCAGTTATGATTGAAGATTATAAATGGTACGTTGTTCACACGTACTCCGGCTACGAAAACAAAGTAGCTGAAAACATCAGAAAAGTTGTTGAGAACAGAGGTCTTCAGGATCAGATAGCTGAGGTACGCGTTCCCGTAGAAACCATAGAAGAGATCAAGGATGGCAAACGCCGCGAGGTGGAGCGCAAGCTCTTCCCGGGTTACGTGCTGGTGAAATTGGCCGTATCGTATAACGAAAAGGCCGAAGAGCAGCGCATGACCGACGAGGTGTGGTATATCATCCGCAATACCAGAGGCGTTACGGGCTTCGTAGGCCCGGACGGGCGCCCCGTACCGCTCACGGAAGAAGAGGCCTGCCGTCTCGGCGTGGAAAAGCGCAGCGTGGACGTCAGCTACGAGGTGGGCGATCTGGTAACGATCATCTACGGTTCATTCGAAGGGGTTTCGGGTATCGTTGAAAGTATCGACGTGGAAAACGATACCGTCCGCGTGATCATTTCCATGATGGGAAGAGACACGCCCCTGGAGCTCGGCCTGGATCAGGTCGAATCCGCCGTCGATTAATCATTGGTAATTAGGCCCCGTTGGGCCTGTTATGGCGCGTTTCGCGCCGTGGGAGGAAATAAATCTTTCTGTTTCCGCCACTACCACATTTTTTTGGAGGTGCAGTTATGGCACAAAAAGTAGTAGGCTTGATCAAGCTTCAGATCCCCGCGGGAAAGGCAACGCCCTCTCCCCCTGTAGGTCCCGCACTCGGCCAGCACGGTGTTAACATTATGGCCTTCACCAAGGAATTCAACGAGAGAACCAAGAACGATATGGGTCTCATCATTCCCGTGGTCATCACCGTCTACGCCGACCGTTCCTTCTCCTTCATCACCAAAACGCCGCCCGCAGCCGTTCTCATCAAGAAGGCCTGCAACATCGAAAAGGGCTCCGGCGTTCCCAACAGAACCAAGGTTGCTACCATCACCACCGAGCAGGTCCGCAAGATCGCGGAGCAGAAAATGCCCGACCTCAACGCAGGCAGCATCGAAGCCGCTATGAGCATGGTCGCCGGCACGGCTCGCAGCATGGGCATCACGGTCGTAGACTGAGCGGGGAGGTAACGAACAATGAAACACGGTAAAAAGTATGTTGACAGCGCGAAGCTGGTTGACCGCTCCAAGCTCTATGAGTCCGATGAAGCGCTCAAGCTGGTTTGCGACGCTGCTAAGGCAAAGTTTGACGAAACGGTTGAGCTGCACGTCCGTCTGGGCGTTGACTCCCGTCACGCCGATCAGCAGGTGCGCGGCGCCGTCGTCCTTCCGAACGGCACCGGTAAAAAGGTAAGAGTCTGCGTATTCGCCAAGGGCGCGGAAGCGGACGCTGCCACCGCCGCGGGCGCTGAGATCGTCGGCGCGGAAGACCTGGTCGCCAAGATCCAGGGCGAAGGCTTTATGGATTTCGACGTGTGCATCGCCGCTCCCAACATGATGGGTCTGGTGGGCCGTCTCGGTAAGATCCTCGGCCCGAGAGGCTTAATGCCCTCCCCCAAGGCCGGTACCGTGACCCCCGACGTGGCCAGAGCCGTAAACGAGGCGAAGGCCGGTAAGATCGAGTACCGTCTGGATAAGACCAACATCATCCACTGCCCCATTGGCAAGGTCTCCTTCGGCCCCGAAAAGCTGTACGAGAACTATGCGGCTCTGCTGGAGGCCATCATCAAGGCCAAGCCCGCCGCCGCCAAGGGCCAGTATATCCGCTCCTGCGCCGTTGCGTCCACCATGGGCGTCGGCGTCAAGATCAACCCCAACAAGGTCCTGGTCTCCGCGGAGTAATTTTACAAAAAAATATCTTGACAAGTAAAACTTGTTGTGATATCATACCCATGCTGTTCTTAAGACAGCAGGTGCTTTACGCGTAAAGGTTTATCCGCCTGCCGAGGAATGGAGCTGAAAATCCGTGTGATTTTACGCCCTTTTGCCCCGGTACGGCAAAAGGGCTTTTTCGTGTTGAAAATCAAAAAGGCAGGTGAAACAGTTTGCCAAGTGCTAAGGTTTTAGAAGAAAAGAAAGCAAAGGTCGCCGCGCTCAAGGAGCGTATCGCAGCCGCCGTTGCCGGTGTGATCGTAGATTACAAGGGCACCACCGTGGAGGACGATACCAAGCTTCGTAAAGAGCTCAGAGAGGCCGGTGTGGAATACACCGTAGCCAAGAACACCCTGATCCGCATCGCCGTGGAGGGTACCGCGCTTTCCGCAATGGACGATCAGCTCAACGGAACGACGGCCATTGCCACCAGCAGTGAAGATTACGTTGCGGCCGCGAGAATCCTCTCCAAGTTTGCGGAGAGCCATGATAATTTCTCGGTCAAGACCGGCTTCATTGACGGGGAGATCATCTCCCTGGAAAAGATCGATGAGCTCGCGAAGCTTCCCAGCAAGGAACAGCTCCTTACCAACGTTGCTTACGTGTTTGCTGCGCCCATGGCTTCGTTCGCAAGAGCGATCCAGGCTATCATCGATAAGGGCGGCGAAGCCGCTCCCGCAGAAGCAGCCGCCGCAGAGGAGGCCGCTCCCGCTGAGGCTCCCGCAGAGGAAGCCGCTCCCGCCGAAGCTCCCGCTGAGGCTCCCGCCGAATAAGGCAAATCAATCAAAAATTATCTAATTGGAGGAAATGAATATGGCATCCGAAAAAATTACCGCGATCGTTGATCAGGTAGCTGAGCTCTCCGTGCTTGAACTGGCTGAGCTGGTAAAAGAAGTTGAAGAAAGATTCGGCGTTTCCGCCGCTGCCGCCGTTGTGGCTGCCGGCCCCGCCGCAGAAGCTGCTCCCGTAGAGGAGAAGACCGAGTTTGACGTCGTTCTGAAGAGCTTCGGCGCCAACAAGCTCGCCGTGATCAAGGTCGTCCGCACCATCACCGGTCTGGGCCTTGCCGAGGCGAAGGCTGCCGTGGAAGGCGCTCCCACCACCCTGAAGGAAGCGATCTCCAAGGACGAAGCCGAAGAGATCAAGGCCAAGCTCGTTGAAGCCGGCGCGGAAGTCGAGCTCAAGTAAGTTCGTTTTTTCAAAAAGAGATTTCCATGCAACCATGGAAATCTTTTTTCTTTACTGTAGAAAAGGAGAAAGCTTATGGAATGCAGATTTTGCGGCCAACCGAAGCCGGAGGGCGCCGAACGCTGCCCGCACTGCGGCGCGTTGGACCCGGTGTTTGCCGAACCCGCGCAAAACGAAACCGCTCCCGCGGAGGAAGCGGCCGTTATGCCGCCTGAAAGCCCCGAAACCGCCCCTGAAAGCGATTTGCCGTCGCAGGATGAGACATACCCCCAAACCGAACAGACCGCCCCTGCGGCCCCGAAAAAGGCAAGAAGCGGCGCATGGTATTTAGGGTTCCGGTTCTTGGCCGGTTTTGCCGTGGTTGCGCTGCTCGCGGTCGGGCTCAACTTTTTACATCAGCATTCGTCCTTCCTTTCCAAGGGCGAAACCGTCAACATGGACGAGCTCCTGCAGGCCGGGGAGGATTTTCCGGTAGGGGAATTCGTGCACGTGGACGCGGCCTTCATACTGGATTGCTTTGCCAGTGAGGAATCCAAGCTCAACGGCGTCACCTCCCAAAAGGATTCCTACTATTTCGTGATTTTGAACAGCCGCTATGCCGTTGCCGTAAAGGCGGCCGCGGTGGACCATATCGCGGTGCTGGAAAAAGGCATGCAGGATACCCTCGATTATCTGGACGAAAAGATCGATACCTTCGACGACGTTCCGCTGGAAGGAAAGCTGGTAAAAATGACCGACAGCAAGCTTACAGGGTATTTTGACGAGTATGCCGATGAATGCGGCTTTAACGACGCGGACAGCAAGATCAAAGCCGTGCATTATATGATCGATATGACCGAGGTGCGTGCGGATAAGTTCCTGCTTTACGTGGGTCTGCCCGCGGCCGTGCTCGTCGCGGCAGCGATCGTGATCGTGGTGGTCAAAAAGAAAAAGAAGAGCTGATAGCAGGCACCAGGCACCAGACATCAGGCACCAGGCATCAGGCACCAGACACCAGACACCAGACATCAGGCACCAGGCATCAGCCGTTTGCTTTTCGCCGTTCGCCGCGATGAAAGCTGCGTTTTTTCTATCCTCTGTTCATTTTCTTATATTTTTTTCTCTTAAAACGGGCGTTTGATGCGCCCGTTTTTTATGCCCGCCGGGGTGAAATAGATAACCTGACCTATACTATACTTACCTAACCTTACCTAACCTAACCTGCGTATACAAAATGTTTACAAGTTGTATACAGCCCGTGAACGGCGCAGAAAAACGGAAAAATCCCCCGCGGTGAACTGCGGGGGATTCGGTTTTTTGAGAACAAACGAAAGTGTTTTTTTATTTATTTATGGTGTTGATATGCTGCTGCTTTTGTTCTTCGGTTACGCTCGTGCAGGGGAGCAATACGTTATAGATCGCCGTAACATCTTCTTCGGTATATTGCGCCGGGGCGCCGGGATCCAAAAACCGTAATACGGTGTTCACGATATGCTCCGTGTGTACCACGGCGGTGGTTGCGGGCAAGTCGTCGGTGTTTACGTTGGAAATATCCGCGGTGGAAGAAAAAGCGATGATGGAATACGTAGGATAATTCCTGTATCTGTCCTGCAGCCGGTAGGATAAGAACGTATGCAGATTTTGGATATGCCTATCATTCTGTTTTACGGGATTATAGAACGTGTAATGCCTGTTTTTCCTGAATACCTGCGTCCATTGTTTATCTGCGGATTTGCCGTAAATATAACCCTTGTAGTTTTTGGATTCAATGACGAACATTCCCTTTTCATGGATCAGCAGACAGTCGATCTCCGTGGTGGTTCCGTCCGCCTTCGGAATATAAATATTATGCAGCAGGCGCTTTTCGCCGGGGATCAGATCCAGCTGTTCGTATGACAGGTATTCGCCTGCCTGCCCCTTGCCGCTGGCGGATAAACGCGGCGCGGCAGTGCTGCTTTTTTTGTCGGAACGGCGTTTCCCGTTTTGTCTGTAATAAACCGCGCTGCCGACACCCACAGCAATCAGAATAAGGAATACAATAAGGCCCTTGTTGAAAGAGGAGCGTTCCCCCTTTTGCTGCTCTGCCGCCGTGGTTGCGGGAGGGGAGAATTCAAACGGCACTTCGTATTTCAGCGCAAAATCAGGGATATGCAGCGAATTCGGATATTCCGCGCCCCACGTTGTGCCGTCGGAAAAGGCGATATAATAAACGTAGCATATCACGTTGTTGCAATCCTGCCACATCACTTTGACCGGTGCAAAGGTTACGGTTTCCCCTGCGGGTACGGCACATTCGGCGCCGACGGCAACGGGATAACTGCGTAAATCCATGGCTATGCCCTTTTCCGTTTCATCCATCCGCTGATAATCGCCGATCTTAAACGCGGTGATATCCAGATCCGTGCGGTTTTCCACCGCGAACGTATATTTGTAATCCACCACGGAAAAGCGGAAGATCACGTTGCTTACCAGCTCGTCCGCTGAGGCGGTTTCCGCAGCATCCGCCGTCGGCAGCACGGCAAGCGGCGTCAGCAGACCGGCGCAAAGAACAAAACAAAAAATCGCAAGAATCCGGCGCATGGGTTTTTCCTTTCAAAAAATGGATATCAGCGTATCATACAATTCCGAATTCCGCATTCCGAATTCCGAATTTTACCTACCGGCTACCGGTACTTTACGCATGAAAAGGGGACGAGGTTTTAATACAACGCGTGTTCCCGTTTTTGTTATTCCGCACGCGTTTCGATCAGGTGTTTCAGTTCCGTAAGCTGCGCGATCTCATCCGCAAACGATGCGTCCGGCGTCACTGTAAGAAGGCGGATCACCTGATCGATGCCCTCGAGGATATCGTTGTCGATCTTGCGTACGTCAGTCCCGAGGTATTTCTTTACGGTAATGATGAAGGCTTCGGCAAACGCGGCCTCGGTAACGCCTCCGGACAGAAACTCCGTAATCAGAAGATCCAGCGTTTTCAATACTTCGGTCGCTTGCCGGGATTCCGCGGTCTCTCTTTCGATCCGCTTCGTCTCCGTTTCGATCTGCTTCGTCTCCGTTTCGATCCGCGCCGTGTGTTTTTGGTAACAGGAAAGTATAAAACGCATGCAGGCCTCCGGGGCGCCGTTCAAAAAAGCGGGACACGCGTCGAGCAGCGTACCGAACAGATCGGTCAGCTCTTCTGTTTCCTCATCGTCAAGATCATCGGCGTTCTGTGTTTCCATCCACGCCGTCAGGCTTTGTATCAGCCGCTGATTTCCGGGCCAGCTCGGCTGCAGCTCGTGGATCACGGTATCCCGGATCAGCGGGTGCAGCGTCGCCTTATCCAGTTCCTCATCCGTCTGGATCCAGCTCTGGCCGATCAGGCTGTTGATCTCTTCGTAAGAGGGCAGGCCGGAGATCTCTTTCAGCAGACGGATCAGTATGCCGTCCTCGGGCAGCAGCGCCAGCGAGCTCAGGATATACCGTTCGTTTTCGTTCAGCTGCGCAAGGTTGAACAGCTTTGCAATGATCTGAGCGGCCGATCCCGTCTCGTTGCCGTGCGCGGTCACGCTTTCGGGGATATCGTAATAAAAGCCGGAGTCCTTTAAAACGGAATACATCTTTTTCGCGTCGAGCCGGCTTGCGCGCATCTGTTTTGCCACGATCTCAATGGCCAGCGTATGGAAGCGCAGCATGCCGAAGATCATTCCCAGCAGCTTTTTGTCCACTTCCCGCACGGGCTTTCCGTAATACGTCTCAAACAGCCGGAGGGCCTCTTCAAGCGCAAAGCTCTCTACCGGCACAACGTCGAAATACTCCTGCAGCAGCGTGCGGCGCGTTGTGATCAGAATCCGGCAGCTCCCGGCGCAGAAGGCCTTCCAGGCTTCGTCAAAGCCGTCGTCAAAGCCGTCGATCACAAACAGTACGGTCTCGTCCGCAAGGCGTTTGATCGCGGAGAGCTTTCTTTCAAAATACGCCGCGTCCGTTTCGTCCGGCTGCCTCGCGACGTCCGCCACCTGAAATACAGAGTCGTCGATCACGGTATGCAGGATGTTTTTATTCAGCGGCGCAAACACAACGGCGCTGTAATCGTCCTTATGCGAAACCGCGTAGAACTTGGCGATCTCGCTCTTGCCGATGCCGCCCATGCCCTGCAGCGCAACGCAGTGCGCGCCGCCTTCAAAAAACGCGGCTATGGCGTCGAGCTCGGTTTCCCGGCCGACAAACGCTTTTTTGGGATACTGGAACACGCTTTTCAGCCCCGCCTTTCGCTGCGGCACGGCGGTTTTCGCGGCGGAAAACAGAGGGCATACTTCTTGTATCAACAGCGGGATCTGTTCTTCCTCCGGGAGGGCCGCGGCGTCCGTCCAGGCGAAGCGCTTCAGGTAATACGCTGCGTCGTAATCCGCTAAATCGACGTCCTGTGTTTTAAAGGGCAGGATCGTAAAATCGTCGCGGCCTTCTCTTTTTACCTGCCGCATCCGATCAAAGCCCAGCTCGATCTCGTTCAGGCAATCTTCGGAACGCAGCGCGGCGTCGTTCGCGATCAGGATAAAGACCCGGCATTCTCTGATCGCGCGCATGATCTCGTGCGCGTACGCGCCCTTGCCGTCCCGCTGGCAGTACCAGCAGCGGATCCCTTTTTCCTCAAGCGCCGCCGCGGCTTTCCGCACCAGCGCCCCGGAGGATTCTGTGTGATAACTGAAGAAGACGTCTGTTTTGCCGCCCATAACAATCCCTCTTTCATCAACGGATCAAACGGTTACAGCCCATTATATCACGTTTTCGCGCTTTTCTCAACAGGATCCCCCGTTTTTTCTCATGCCTCATTCGTCATTAAAAATTTGGATCTTCACGAAAACTTGGGGGATTCACAATAAAAGCTTTCGGTCCAGCCTTTCTCGAAAGGCTGGCGAGGTCCGGGGGCAGCGCCCACGGTCGCCCGCCGCAGCGGGCGAAATCTTTGCGCTTATACAAGCGCAG
>JAEEGL012856461.1_pt1 | contig 10729 bp, 8 predicted proteins | sample 9134231 | NCBI WGS metagenome assembly JAEEGL01 (sample SAMN16246548, study PRJNA631951) | gut metagenome | biome: gut microbiome; feature: rumen; material: fiber-attached | host: Bos | place: Iran: Karaj | collected 2018-10 | reverse complement strand
CGCGCGGGTGCGGGCCTCCCCGAAGGCCGACCGCCACCGCTCGTAGAGCGCCCCTGGCAATTCGCACTGCACGGCGGCGGGCGCGTGCCTGGCCAGATGCCCCCGCAGCGCCGCCTCGTCTGGAAAGTCGCGCAGCATGCCGCGCAGCACGCCATTGACGAAGGCGCCTTCGCTGGCGCCGTGGCGCCGCCTCATCCATCCGACCGCCACCGAGACCGCCACTGGCGGCGGCAGCCCCTTCAGCGCATAGCATTCCAGCAGCGCCCAGTGCATCAGCGCGCGGTCGCGCAGACGCAGACGGCGGCTACGGCCTCCGTGTCGTCACCATCCTGGAGGCCATCCGCGCCTCCTCCGACACCGCCTCCGCCGTCCCCCTCTGAGCAAGCCGCCCTGCGCCGCCGCACGTGCGCGTCGGCGCTCCAAACTCAAAAGTCGGTCGATTTTTGCGCGAATTCATCGCAAAACTCGATCGACTTTTGCAGTTTTTATTGCATTTTTAGATGGACAAGCTGTCATCCAAGACATCCATCCCCTATCGCCGGGAATCCTTGAAGATTTTCCATCCCGCAGCTCTGAAGAAAGCAAGTGATTGCCAATCTGGCCAGGCAATTGACTGCACTCTATGGAAGCAGTCTTGATGCAACAAATCTCTATAAATTTCTCGCCTTTTACAAGGCTTTCCCAATTTTAGACTCACTGCGTCTAAAATCTGGCAAGTTGTTGGATTGGACCCATTATCGCACCCTTCTACAGGTTACTGATCCAATTGCACGGGAATGGTATATGAACGAAGCCGGCGAGCAAGTGTGGGGCGTTCGGGTGCTTCAACGGAACATTTCCTCACAATATTACCAGAGAATGCTGAAGTCCCAGCACAAGGATGTGGTCGAAAAGGAGATGTTGGAAATCACCCAGCCTCTGCAAGACCGCCTGAAGTTCATTAAGAATCCAGTCATCGCCGAGTTTCTCGGCATGAGCCAGAACACCGACTTCACCGAGACTCAATTGGAAACGGCTATCTTGAACAATATTCAAAGATTCCTGATGGGACTCGGCAAAGGCTATGCCTTCGTGGCCCGCCAGCAACATATTCACACAGAAAAGGAAGACTATTACATCGACCTAGTATTCTACAATATCATCTTGAAATGCTTCGTGCTGGTCGACTTGAAAACCTCAAAAATAACGCATCAGGATGTCGGGCAGATGGATATGTACATCCGTATGTATGACGCCTTGAAGAGGACGGAAGGAGATAATCCGACTTTGGGCATCATCCTTTGTGCGGACACCGATTCGGACATAGCCAAGTTCTCCATTTTGCACGGAAATGAACAGCTGTTTGCCTCGAAATATGTGCTGTATCTGCCCAGTGAGGCAGAACTGCGGGCTGAGATTGAAACACAGAAGGAAATTTTCCTGGAACAGCACCAGAAAGAGGTGTAAATTGTAGCGGCGAGCGCATCCCCCGCGCGGCGGCTCTCTCGGCTGGAGCCTCGTTAGGCGACAGATTGGCAGATCATGGCACAGGAACTCGATTCCATCCTGCAAGCGTATGAGGCGGACTTTTCCAAACACATCCCAGCCAGTGACATTCCGAAACTCAATCAGATCTGGCGTTCCATCCCCGCCCAGTTCGCCAGGGAGAACCGTCGATTCATGTTCGGCGAGGTTCGCGAAGGCGCAAGGGCGAAGGACCTGGAGGATGCCCTGCAATGGCTTTTCGACGCCTCAATGGTTCAGAAAGTGAATGCCGTGCACACTCCGGAATATCCTCTGACAGCAGGGATGGAACGGAAGATATTCAAACTTTACCCGTCCAATGTCGGGATTTTGCGAAAACTGGCCAGAATCGCCCCGGCAGTCACGGCAAACAGTCTGGATGTCTTTTCCGATTTCAAGGGACGCCTCGCGGAAAGCCTCGTGCTCGAACAGTTCCGCGCCCTCGGCCTGGCCCCGGTTTGCTACTGGTTCAACGGCAGCGGAAAAGCGGAAATTGACTTTCTCATTCAGGACGGCAACCAGATCATCCCGGTGGAAGTCAAGTCCGGTCTGAGTCTCAATGCAAAGTCCTTGAAAACCTATCGCAGCCAGTATTCGCCGCAGCTCTCCATCCGCGCCTCCATGAAAAATCTTCGGCTGGATGACGGCCTGCTGAATATTCCGCTTTATCTGCTGGGAGAACTGCCGCGGCTTCTGGAACTGGCGCATAAAGCCATGGGGGGGGTGCAAAACGGTTGACCCCCGTTTCCTGCGAAGGACTCCGGCGCTATTGCCGCCCCCTGCTCGAATCCGACCGCCCGCAGCATCCCGCGAAGTCCCGTGCCTCCATGGCTTCGTGCAACCATGCCGCCCGCGAAGTGAGGCCGCCGCAGGGGCGCGGCGGGGAAACTCACCCGTGCATTTGCTTTTTCAGCAACTTCGCCGAATCGGCATCCAGATAGACCCAGCACTCGGGATGCATCTGCAGAATCGATGAAGGACAGAGATTGGAAAGCGGGCCTTCCAGGGCGCCGGCCACCGCTTCGGCCTTGCGGGCGTCAGGGACGGCGGCGATGATAGCCTTGCTCATCATGATCTGCTTGATTGCCATGGAGACCGCGTGGGTCGGCACGTCGTCAAGACCTTTGAACCACCCTTCCCCCAGCTGTTGGCGACGGCACTTTTCATCCAGCGCTATGATGAGGTAGGCTTCATCGGTGTCGAAATCAGCCGGCGGATCATTGAAGGCAAGATGCCCGTTTTCCCCGATGCCGACAAAAGCCACGTCTATTGTCGTCTGCTTCAGGATGGCGCCAAGCTCCGCCATCCGTTCGCGACTGACCGGATAGAACTTCTTCGGGGGCGTCGGCAGTTTGGCGATAAGGCGTTCGCGCAAATATTTGCGGAACCCCGCCGGATGGTCTTCCGGCAGCCCGATGTATTCATCCAGATGAAAGACGCTCACACGGCTCCAGTCGATGCCAGGCTGCCGCACCAATTCGGCAAGCATTTCGAACTGACTCGCTCCAGTGGCGACGATGATATTTGCAAAGTTTTTTTCCGACAATGCCTTGCGAATAAAGAACGCGCCCTTCTCCGCAGCTTTCTTCCCCAGTTCCACTTTATCTTGGCTGATTGAAACAAACATGTTTTCTCTCCTTTTTTCCGACCAGCATGGCCGGGCCTGTTTCGGTTGCGCCGCCAGACGCGCTCCGCTAAAACGGCGCGAATCCAACGGCATGGATGGATGCCAATGAAAAGCGTCCCGTCACACCTCGATTTGTGCAAGGCGTAGATTGCCTGGCCGATCCCAGCCCCGATGCGGAAAGATCTCCCCATCGGAGATCAGCGCATGGGTTTCGTCCATGCGGGTGACCATGAAATTGCCCAGCAGTCCCACGCTATCCGGCTGTTCGGGATTGCCGTGGAGCGGGAACACCGTGGTTTCCGTCTCGCGGCGAAGGCAAAGGTTGTCCAGATCGACCTGCGCCAGAAACAGCGGCGAACGGAAGCGCACGACCTGCCGGTTGAACCCCGCGTCCCTGGTGTAAATCAGATAGAGCGCCCCGCCCAGCTCCAGCAAGTGCTGCTGGGTGGAACTCATCGCCAGCGGTTCGCCGTCCGCCCACCGCCAGCGGCTGGGACAAGTGAACGCCACCCCGTCTGAACTTACGGAAAGATACCCGAAGCCGTCTTCGGCGCGCATCGTCAGAACGTATTTCCCCCCGAACCGGACCAGCGACGGCTCCATCAGCCCCCGTCGGCTGGCGCGGTTCCGTAATGCGTTGCCGTGTTCCAGAAAATGCAGTTCCGTGCCGTCGAAGCCGAAGCTGGCGACGGTCACCAGCCGATTCTCCCCGCCGTCAGAATAGCTTACGGGAACCATGAGGATGCCGTCCTCACGCTCCAGAAACTGGCTGCACCCGGTCGCCACCCGCGGAGAATCCGACAACTCCGGGAGTTCCAGCCGATGCGGCACTTCCCACGCGCCCCGGCCATCGCCGACCAGATACACTCCATACCGCTGGAGGCCAGGATGACTGCGGACGAACCGCCCGGCGCGGTAATAGACGTTCTGCCCCAGCAAAATCACTTTGCCGCTTTGACGATGACACAGCGGCACCAGGTCGCAGACGCCGTTCTCCAATTCCCCGGCGGGACGGACGGCCAACGCCCCGATCTCCCACGCACGGCTCCAAGTCCCCCCGCCGTCGCGGGAGAGGCTCCAGCGCGGCACCCCGAAGCTGTCGCTGGCGTAAATCGGCTGCGCGATCATCAGCAACCCGCCGTCGGCGAGAAGGGCGATCTTGGGGTGGAAAACCGGAGCGTCGCCCCACTCCGGCAGCAAGATGTCCCGTTCCTGTATCCGCATGGATCAATACGCGGTGAAGCTGTCGTCGGTTTCCACGGCGGTCTTGGTCCGCTTGATGTCATAATAGACGAACTTGTCACTGCCCGACACGTGGCCGTCAGCCCACGCGCCGTTGCATCTTTTGCCGTGAATGTAGCCCATGCGCGCATTGGCGTTATGGATGTCCCGCACCATCGACGCCGCTCGCGCGACTGGCTGCGAGGTGTGGGAGCCACTGTCGTTCGCGGTGATGAAGGGATTCACGTCCATCATGGTCAGGGTCCTGGAGGGGGATTGGAGCTGCGTCTCGTTCGTATAGACGACGCCCACGTTTTTGACCGTCATGGCGAAGACCTGCCCGTTGGTGATGTAGCTGATGACAAAGCGCGGCGTCACAGTCTGGTAGGGAAAATAGTCCCGGTTGGCCTTGAGCACAGTATGCAGCGGGGCACCGGCCGGACATTCGACGACCTTGCCGTAATCGATTTGCGATGGCGCCTTGTCGCCGTCATTGCCGATGATATAACGCGTCCAATTGACAACCGGAGGGTAGTAGCCTGCATAGTTGCTGATGTACATTTCGGCATTGATGGCGAGCTGCTTCAGGTTGGAGGTGCAGGTCGTGGCGCGCGCCTTCTCCCGCGCCTTCGACAGCGCCGGCAGCAGCATCGAGGCCAGAATCGCGATGATCGCGATGACGACCAGAAGTTCAATCAGAGTGAATTGTCGGTCATGTTTCATTGTTCGGTCTCCTTTGTTTCAGTCTGGCGAAACCCATCATTTCTGTTTCAACCGCTCAATGGCTTGAGCGACTTCGGCTCTGGCGCGATGATAGTCGGCATGTCTCCAGCCCACTGGCAGGAGATAGTCCCCGGATGCGTAGAGTCTGCCGCCTTCTGCCCACGACTTTTCCCAAATGGAATTGAAAAACACCGACTTGCCTCGGAACTGCTCCAAATCGAAGCTGTCCGCCAGAGACTGAAGCAGCTTCTCCTCCGCCGCCGTTTCCGCGCCGCGCTCCCGCGCCGCCGCGATCTCCGTTTCCAGCAGCTGGATGTAGCGCAGATCGGTCACCCCCTCGCGCATGAACACCAGTTCCAGCGTCGGGCCGCCTGGCTGTCTGCCGTAGGGTGGAATGACATAGACGGTGTCGGTGCCGTCAAGGTCGTCGGCGGGGTTGTTGCTGTAGTTGCTCCACGTCCAGAATAGCTGCCCGGAGGAGCCACGCCCCACCGTGCGGAAAAACCACCCCATGCAGAAACGCATGGCGGAGGGCTGCGTGGCGGTCAAGGCATTGTGGGAATTGTAGGCGATGACCTCCTTGCCGAGTTTCCGGGCCGTCTTCACCATGGTCGGGAAATCGTCGACATACCAGAGATTGCGGTTGTTGCAGCGGTTGACGAAGACCTTGATGAGCGGAGCAACGGCATCAACCTCCTTCTGATACGGGCGGCTTGTCTTGTACCAGATGTGGTCGGCGCCGATCGTGACGCCCGCCGCCGCCAGCCATTGGTTTTCCCGCAGGAAAGCGGGCAGTGATTCCGGCACGGAAAGCACCTCGTCGAAACTGTGATAGACCAGCGGCGGCCAGTGATGCCTGGCGGCATAGTCCTCCAGTTCGCGGATCAGCCTGACGTATGTCTCCTGCCGCCGCGCTTCGGGCAGGGCCTCCACCCGGCGCAGCAGTTGCCGCGTGATCACATGGATTCTTCCAGTCAGCCCGTGCTTCTGAAACGCCTCCGCCACCGCCGCGAGCGGCAGGTGGGAAAAGTCCCAATGGAGATCGTCCGCGGTAGTCCCGGTGAAGGCGAGCATATTGAAGACCGACGAGGTCATGCCGAACTCCGCCAGTGCGGCGGCCAGCCGGTCCGGCTGCCGTGCGTCGCGGCACCAGAAGCCGAGATCCACGCCACGCGCCGGAGGCAGGTCATATCCCCGCACCTCCACTTCAAGCGGCAGCGACACCGAACAACCGTCCTGGTTGCGCAGAGTGCAGACTGTGCGGTAGCATCCCTTCGGCGTCCCGGCGGAAACCTTGACCGTCAGGAAAAACTCCCGGCTTTCCAGCGGACGGAGCGATGCGCTTTGGTTCACCGCCAGATACCCCGGAAGACGCATGAATTCGGACTTCCCCCGAAAGTTGGTGGTGCGCTTGACCGAAGTCATCACCAGCGACGACGTGACCGTGATTCCGGCGCAAAGGCGCCCGTCCTTGTCCTTGAGGGGAGATTCGACTGACAGCGACAATCCGTTCTGCCTGGTCAGGGCGCGCACCGCCACGGCGACCTCTCCGGTTTCACCTGCGGCCAGCACGGTCTTCAGGTTCGGCAATCCGGCGTCAACCGCCGGCCGCGCCTCCGGAAAGATCATGCTCATGCAGTCCGGATTCCAAACCAGAAATCCACGCTTGCGCGAATCCGCCTGCGGAATCGGCTCCGGACAGCCGGCCCGCCAGTGGCGTTCGCGGAAAAACCCGCAGTCGATCTGCTGGCGGATGACGACCGCATTTTGCGCGTCAATGTCATCCACCGTCAACGGCCGCACATCCGAACGCACCTGAAATCCGGGAATGTCCGGATAACGGGCAATGCGTGGATTCTTCGCCGGAATCAGCTTCAGATAGCCGAGGAAAAAGGGCGTGCCTGCGGAGGCAAGCCGGATTCTTGCGCCGTCCATCTGCACGTTCCGGGCCACCAGCTGCTCCGCCGCATAATGGGGGAACCCGCGACCTACGCCGGGGACGTTCACCTGATGCCACCGACCTCCGAGTTCAAGCATCAGCGAGGTGGTTTTTTCAATCACACGCAACCCGATATGGCAATCATAGACGCCTTTTAGACGCGGATCATATTCCAGAACCGGAGCGTCGACGGAAAACGGCGCCATCAGGGTCGAAAAGCCGCGTTTGACCAGCGCCCGAGGGCGGATGATCCATTCCTCGGCGACATTTCTCGATTCCACCTTGCGCGGCGCGGGCGTCCACGCGGAAAAGTCGCCCAGCGTCACCGTGCCCGGCGGATCCGGGAGATTCAGCGCCGGGAAGTCGGCATGGCGCGTGGCCTGCCCTTTTCCCGGCGACTGCGATTGGCCTGCGGCCGTTTGCATCAGGACATTGACCCGGGCCGCATCATACGGCTCGACTCTGACCTCGTAAAGATTGCCGCGGAAAAGATATCCTCCGCTTTTTCCCAGCGTCATGCCCCGGCGGGTCGGCTTCAATTTGCCTTGTACGGGAATCGTATGGACGATGCTGCCGTTGACCAGCAGAATCATCCGGCCGCCCCCCACGGCCAGGAGCAACTCGCAGTCCCGCTTGCTTTGAACCGGTCTGCCGGGGGAAAGAATGTAATTCGGCGTCATCCCGTTCAGATACACCAGCACCTTGCCGCTTTTCTGAATCATGACCCCAAAGGATTCCTTGTAGCTTCTGCCTTTGCAGAGCAAAGCGGCAAAGTTGTTCTTGCCAATCGCCTCCAGATCGCACGAAAAGCGGATCGCGACAATGAAGCCGTCCGCATAGTCCTGCAACGGGTCGCCGGGAATGACCGCCTGCCCTCCGTTTTCAAAGGTCAAAAACCAGTCCCGATCATCCTCGCGCGCCCACTTGACCAGGTCCGGGGTGGCGATCGTCCCGTGCAATTGGCCGATGCTGTCAGCAAACGCCCGGGCGTTTTCACCGTCTTTCAGCCGCCAATGGTGCACCCCGCCCTCCGCCGCGCCGGAAACGACGGCCAGTGCCAGCAGAAATGGCAACACAAGCCATGGCTTCATCTCTCTTCGCTCCTTGAGGCCGCCCGAAACCGATTCATCAGCTTTTGCTCCGACACCAGCCCCGCCTTGACCAGACGATAGTCGCTGGCGCCACACAGGAACCGGAACCCCTGCTGAAAACGCTGTTCCGCCTGTTCCGGCGTTCCGCACGCAATCCCAGGGGTCTTGTGATGCCGACGACAGGCGGCCACCACCTCCTCGCAGACCCGCGTGACTTCGGCGCAGTTGACCTCGCCGGGATGCCCGACCGCGAGCGAGAGGTCGCCCGGTCCGATGAACACGACATCCACTCCGGGAATGGCGGCAATGGCGTCGATTTCCCCGATCGCCTCGACCGTTTCAATCTGCACGACCGTGAAGGTCTCCTCGTTGGCGCGGCGCAGGTATTCCGCAAGCGGCAGCAGACCGAACCCGGAATCGGCGCCGATGCCGTCGAGCTTTCGGTTGCCCAGCGGGGGGAAGCGGACTTCGCGGATCAGCTCCTGCACTTCGCGGGCGCTTTTGATCTGGGGCAGCATCAAGCCGTTCGCCCCCATTTCCAGGACTTGAATCACATCGGTGTAGTCCCGCGGATGGATTCTGACCATGGTGTCGATGTCGCCCGCCCGCCCGGCGCAGACCATCGCCTCAAGCGTGGAACGGTCGTTGGCAATGTGCTCATTGCAAATCCAGACGCAGTCGAAGCCAAAACCGCCCATGAGTTCCACCACCCTGGGATCGCGATAGGAGGCCTTGACCGTGTAAACCACTTCCCCCGCCGCAAGGCGGGCCTTGACCACAGACTTTCTCATTCCTTCGTCTTCCGGTATTCGTGAATATGCCGCTCCATTGCCTGCTGCAGAGCAGCCAGGTCCCGTTCGCGCAGAGCCTGAAGAATCATCTGATGCTCCGCGTAAACCAGCTGGTTGCCGGCCGCGTCAAACGGCGCGTGACGTTTCGCCATCCGCGCCGACTTGAAGTAGTCGTACAAAAGCGTGTGCAGCCCCGACAGCAGACGGTTGCCAGGCACGTTGAGCAGCCCGGTGTGAAACGCGATGTCCAGCTCCATGCGCTGCTTGGGCTTGGCGTCGATGATCCGGACATTGATGTCCTCCAGCTCGGCCAGCTGCGCCGGGGTGACCTGGGACACGAGTTCTCCAACAATGCCGCGCTCGATGATGGAGCGCAGCTGCACGATCTCCTGCATCGCCGTGGGGTCACGCCGGACATAGACCATGTGCGGCCCATACGGATCGCTCGGGTAGAGGTTCTTGATCGAGGCGACGCGCTGCGGCCGCGAATCAATGATGCCCAGGCTCTTGAAGTGCTGCAGCGCCTCGCGCACGACGATGCGGCTCACCTGGAACCGCTCGCACAGCTTGCTCTCGCTCATCAGGCTGCTCCCGGGATGCAGCCTGCCCTGGAGGATGTACTTCTCCAGCCCGCGGATGGTCCCCTCCGTGGCGGTCTCCCGCCGAATCGATGCTTCCTGTATCGTCATTTTTCGTAATTCTCCTGCGTAAACTTGTATTACTATAATACAAACATACAAGAATGCAAATGCCCCTCCAGTTATTTGCGCGGCCCCCCCGCCGCGCGCGCCCTGTGCCCGCGCGCCCTGTGCCCGGCAATCCATCTCCGGGCTGCTTCCGGGCGATGCTATTTCCGGCCGATGCTATCGGCCGGCACTGGACTCCCGGCATTTCGTCGCAGAACTCGACCGACTTTTGCAGTTTTCATTGCATTTTTCGGCGTGGTTCAAACATACGACAAACGACGGGGGCAAGCCCCCCGCCCCCCCGGTGTGAAGATAGCGTTGCCTCGTCATTTGAACCACGCCCATTTTTCGATGGACATGCTATATCGACTGTCGCCGGCGCCGGGGCATGCCCTGCGAACAAGCAATCGCCTTCGCCCAATCAGTCAAGTACTTCCTTTGCACGTTCCGACACCAGTCTCTCCACCATCGTCAAGCGTTGCCGGTTCCAGTTATAACTTGGATTGCGCTTGAATCTGAAATCAAGCAACTTTCTGAGGGCATTCCGCTGCGAATGGGTAATGACAGCTCTGGCCTCCGCCACATAATCATCATACACACACGGCTGAAGGGTCTTGGCGTATTTTTGAATGGAAGCCAAGTCCTCAAAGGCATTCACTGGCGCAAAGTTGAATAGCGAATTCCCGTGGTCAAACAGAGGCGCAGGCGATACAATCCGGTTTGCATGGCTATCCACCAGAAAACCGAAGTTGCCGAAATGGCGGTCTGTATTGTAGATGATCGCGTCAAAGACAATCATCTCATTCAACGCCGCCACATATTCGCTCCCCAATGACTCATAGAAATCTCTGACCGCCGGCATGCCGCCTTTGGTCACCAGCCTGCCGACAGGAATGAAGGCTTTCTGCTTTGACGTGAACAAATTGCAGAACGAGCATATCCGTCCTTTCCATTTGGTCAGATTGTAGTAAATGGCATTGACGCCAAGCATTTCCGCAATCTGGCAGGCATAGAATTCTGAATACGGCTCGTTGCCCGTGTTGGAGGCTCCTTCCGTACCGCCTTTGTAAAGTCGAATGTCTCCTTTCACCCGCCGCCAGCATTTCGGCAACATTCCATTGGTTGTAAACTCTGGACTGGACGTGAGT
>JAEEGL011331059.1_pt1 | contig 10729 bp, 9 predicted proteins | sample 9134231 | NCBI WGS metagenome assembly JAEEGL01 (sample SAMN16246548, study PRJNA631951) | gut metagenome | biome: gut microbiome; feature: rumen; material: fiber-attached | host: Bos | place: Iran: Karaj | collected 2018-10 | reverse complement strand
GCCGATGAATTCGTCCACGGTGAGCGTGGCGCCCTGGGCCACCGTAACCGTGGTGGCCGCCGATACGACAAGCACCTCGTAGTGCGTGTCGGCGTTGATGGTTTGCGCCGTCCCGTCATAGGTGATGGTATCACCCGTTGCCAGAATCGCCGCGCTCGTCGCGACCGTTGCCGCAGCCAGCATGGCTGCACGCGTGAATTTTTTGCTTATGTTCATAGTTTCTCCTGGTGAGTTATCGGTTGAAAAGTTGGAGTTTTCGGTTGCCGGTGGCCGATAGCAATCGGTTGCCGACTGGGTGGCTGCGCAAGCCTCGGCTTGTTGCATGTCGCTTGTCGCATGTCCTGCGTCCTTGCTGTTGTCCGCTTGCTGTTCCACGGCGACCGAAGGCGACGACAGCAAGCGGACAACAGCAAGCCTTGCCCCCGCCCCCAGCGCGGTGAGGCCGCAGAGCAGCAGCGCCAGCAGCACCGCCTTGATGCCAGGCTTCTTGGCCGCCTCCGCCACCTTGGCGCCCATTTTTGCCGCCAGCGCCTTGCGGGCATAGTGGAGACGGCTCTTGACTGTTCCGGCAGGGATGGCCAGCACCTTCGCCATCTTTGCTATCGGGATGTCTAGGAAATAGTGCAGAAGCAGGATTTCACGGTCTTCCTCGGGCAGCCTCGCAATCGCCTCGCGGAGCAGCGAGTGGTCCAGGTTCCGGTAGATTTCCTCCTGGGCGTCCTCGTCTGCGACATCAGGCACGATCCCCGGATATATGATTTCGCCGTGCGACTTGCGACGCGTGTCCTTTTGATGGCACCCGACGAGTATCTGGCACATCCATCCAAAAAGGGCGGACTGCGAGAGAAGCGAGTCAATGTTGGCGACGGCCTCCGCAATCGTGCGGTTCACCAGCTCCTCGGCATCGCCGCTATCTACGCAAAGACGACGGGCGAGCGCGAGCAGTCCGGGCTTGCATTCGCGTTCAAGCCTTTTCGCGCCTTCTTCCGGGTTGTTTCGGATTTCCTCTATGATCGTCATCCTTACGGTAATTTCCCCACAAATAATAGTACCCAATCCAAGAAAAAAGGTTCAAAAATCCCCAAACGCCCCTTTGCATGAACCAATCAGACGGGATTGCCGTTAATATAAATGAAGGGAACGCATCTGTCTTTGCGGGATTTGCGCTCCTTGTGGCAAGGAAACAGTGAAGTCATAGAAAGGGAGTTGTCGTGCAATGAAGGAGATTCTGAAGACCGCTGGCCTGAACAAGGCATTCGGCATGGGCGAGAACGAAGTCGTGGCCGTGCGCAACGCCAGTTTTTCAATGGTCGCCGGCGCCTTTGAGGCAGTCATGGGGCCTTCCGGCTCCGGCAAGAGCACTTTCCTCCACCTGATCGCCGGTCTCCTTTCGCCGGACTCCGGCTCCATCGTCGTCGAGGACCGCGAGATCGCCGGCATGCCAGACACAGAACTCACACTCTTCCGCCGCCGCAGGATCGGCCTGATTTTCCAAGACTTCAACCTCATCCCCACGCTGACCGCCCAGGAGAACATCGAACTGCCCCTGCTTCTGGATGGCACGGCGCACGAACATTCGGCACGGATCGCCGAACTGGTTTCGCTTCTGGGGCTCAATGGCCGGACAAGCCACTTCCCCGAACAGCTCTCCGGCGGCGAACGGCAGCGCGTCGCGGTGGCGCGCGCCCTGGCGGGTTCGCCGGCAATTGTCCTGGCCGACGAACCTACCGGCAACCTGGACAGCCCTGCGGCGCGCTCGCTTTGCGAACTTCTCCGCAAGGTGAACAAGGAGCTTGGGTCAAGCATCCTGATGGTCAGCCACGACCCCGTGGTCGCGGCCGCAGCGGACAGGGTCCACATCCTGCGCGACGGGCATTTCTGCGCCTCCTTCGCGACGCACGGGAGCGCTGCGACGGTTTCCGAGCGCTACCTTGCGGCAATGGTCTAACACAAGGAGGTTGCGCTTATGTTTTTCATGAGGCTGGCGTGGCGCTCGCTTAGAAGAGATAGGGCGCGGTTTCTATCGGCGACATTCGGCGTTGCGGCCGCAGTGGCGCTGCTATGCTGGCATGTCGGGCTGGCGATGACGGCCATCCACGCCGGAGACGGCGCGGCGCAAAAGGCGACGGCCCCCTTCTCCGCCTGGCTCACCGGCCCTGCCGATGGCCAAAAGTCGAAAGTCGAAAGTCGAAAGTCGAAAGTCGAAGGACGGGAAGTCAAAGGTAATCGGGAGGGCCCGGCTCCGTCCGGGCCGCAACGCCCAGTGCTGGCTGGCGCGTAGGCGACCGTCGGCCTGCGTATGCCGGTGCGCCCTACCCCAATTCCCCCCGCCATCATGGAGGCCATCAAAAACTCCGGCGCGGAGGTCCTTCCTCTTGCGACAATAGCGGCGTCGCTTGATGTCCGCGCCAACGGCAGGGTTCTTCAAGGGCCGCCGATTCGCGGCAACGTGGCCCTGCTCCCTCCCGGCGGCATCCCATTCGAAATCGGCGCAATCGAGGGCCGCCTGCCCGACCTGGCGTCAGGCACGCCAGAAGTCGTGGTGAACAAGGGGCTTTTCGGCACGCGCGTTCCGGCGCCGGCCATCGGAGAATCCCTTTCGCTGACCCTTGGCGGCGGCACGGCCTCCCCGGTTGTCGTCGGCTATTTTAACGCCAGCAGGATGGTTGACCTCTTCCCCGCAATATACGCCAACGGCGCGGCGATGGACGCCGTAGCCCGCGCCACCCCCGACTACGTGGCGCGGCCCAATCTGGCGCTCCTTAAAATCCCAAATAGCCTCGGCAATATTGAATCTGCGCTTTCGCGGGCCGCCGCCGAAGGCTGCGCCCCGTGCCGCCTCTATTCCACGGCGGCGCTTGGGGCGCGTTTCCGCAGCGACACCGTGAACAACCTTGTCTCGTCGCTGCCGATGACACTCTGCCTGGCCGTCATCACGGCGGCATGCCTTGTCGCCACGATTCTGCTGATAGGGCTCTCGCTCCAGCGAAAGCGCATGGCGGAACTGCGCTGCGCAGGCATGACCCGCTTCGGCGTGGCGCGGCTTATCCTGAACGAAACCATTGCCGTTGTCCTTTTCGGCTGGGCGGTCGGAGCGATTCTAGCCGACATCTTTCTCCGCGTATTCCTGCTCTTGGAGCGCGGCGGCGACCTTCCGGCGCGGCCCTTCTTCGGCTGGCAGACTCCCCTCTGCGGCCTTGCGCTGGCACTCGTCGTCGGACTTGCCGCAGCGGCGGTTCCAGCTGTGGCGGCGATGCGTGTCCGTCCGCTGGAGGCGTTAGGTGGCGCCACTCCCCTGCCCCGCCCGCCATCGCCCCGCCGGGGGCTTCTGGCGCTAGCCCTGGCCCTGCCGATGCCGCTGGTTTCCGTCATCCCCTTTCTTGACGAAAAGCAGAAGGCGCTGGCGATGGGCGTCGTTGGAATGCCATGCTTCGTAGCGGCGCTGCTGCTCTCGCTGCGTTTCGTCACGCGCCTCGCGGAGGCGATCGCGCTTCACCCCATTTGCCGCGCGCTGCGCCTCGCCCCGGCGATGCTGCGCAACCGCCTTGGACGCGACCACGCGCGGGTCGCCGGAACAATCGTAACCATCGCGCTGGCGCTTGGCGGCTTCGTCGCCATCCATGTCTGGGGCGGGACGCTGATGTCCAGCTTCGTGCCAAGCCCCGAATGGCCCGACGCCATTGTCTCCGCCCTGCCAAATGGCTGGACTGACACCCAGGTCGCGGCCGTAGCGACCTGTCCGGGCGTCGAGGACGGCAAGGTCGTCAAGATCGACTGCACCCAAAAGACCTTTGACGCAGACTCGCCCGCCTTCGCGGGACGCGAGGACGAGATGCCGCTCGGCTCCATTCTCCTCTTCGGCGCCGATCCCGACGCCGCATACGGCGGGGAGAAGCCGCTTGCGCCTTTCAAGTTCGTCGCCGGCAAGCGGGAGGCGGCGATTGCCGCCATGCGCGAGGGGCGCGGCTGCATGATCGTCTCGATGCTGGCGCGGCTCGCCGGCCTTCGCATTGGCGACAAAATCCGCTTCGCCGGACGCGAGCTGGAGGTGGCGGGGATCGTCGATCTCAACTGGCACATGGTTACTTCGCGCTCCCGCGTCAGGACGCCATTCGGGCGCGAGGCGGCGACGGTGCGCGACGGCACCGGCCCCGGACGCACCATCGGCATGGTATTCGTATCGGAGAAATTCGTCCGCTCCATCACAGGCAACGAGGAGACTTATTTCGTCTGGCTGGGAATGACCCCGGAGCTGGACGCCCTTGGCGGACTCCGCGCCACGGTGCGGCTGGACTCCGAAATCAGGGCAGCGGTCCACGATGCAGGCGAGAACGCGATCCAAGTGCATCACCGCGACGAGATTGCGGACGGAACGCTCTCCCATGGCAACGACATCCTCGGCATGATGGCGCGAATCCCCTTCTGGTCGCTGGCAGTAGCCGCGACGGGCATGGTTGCGCTCTTGCTGGCCTCGGTCCAGGGCGGGATGCGCGAGTTGCGCACGATGCGCGCCGTTGGCATGACGCGCGGGCAGATGGCGCGGCTGATCTTCGCGGAGGCGCTTCTCGTGACCTTCTCGGCTGTGATATTGGGCTTTGGCGCGGGGCTTGCGACGGGATGGTCCTTCACCGGCCTGTCGCGCTGGATGGCCTCTGCCGGACTGCCGGTGCGGCTAGTCATCCCATGGCTGACGATCCTGCGCGGGGTTGGATTCGCCCTCGTCCTCTGCGCCGTCATGTCACTCCTGCCCCTCCGCCGCCTAGTCGCCATGATTGACGACGAGAGGTAAAAGAGACGAACAGGCGGCCTATTTGAGGACGACCATCACCGCGCCGGCGATGGAGCCGAGGATGTAGCCGAGCACCTGGATTGCGCCGAGGTGGCGCGCGGCGACTTCGTTGACGACCTGGTGGAACTCCCTGACATCCATCTTGTCAATGGTGTCCATGACGCGCCCGCCGATGTTCAGGCTGCCGTAAATGCGCGGCAGGCATTGCTCGCGGACAAGCCGCTCTATTTCCGGCCGTATCGCTTCAAGCGCCCGCGAGGCGTCGGGGGAGTCTATCAGGCCGCCTAGCGTCGTAGCCACGGCATTGGGCGTTATAGCTGAGGCGACCACGGCATCGGCGAGCGGAGCCACCATGCCTCCCATGGCGCCAAGCCGTTCGGCGATCTGGCGCGACACGGCCTTGCGGACATGGCCGGCGACAGCCGCCGCGATTTCGTCGCCGTGCTCGTTGATCTGCCGTTTGGCGGCGTCGCGAATGGCCTCGGCGACTCGCGGGTCTGAGAGCGCCTCGCCCACTGCCGCGCAGATGTCGTCCGCCATTTTAGCGGGGTCGATGAAGCGGCCCTCGGCCTGCTTCCCGACGACTTCGGCGATCTTTGCTTTGTTGCGCGGCACAAGGCCCTGCTTCCAGTAGCCGAAAGTCAGCCAAGTGAGAATGTGCCGGTTTGTCCGCAGATAGGGCTTGAAAAGCATCTCGATGGCCAGGCGGTTCGTCAGGTAGCCGATGGCACCGGCGACGAGAATCGGCATGGCGACCTTGTCAATCCACTCTGGCGGAACATAGCCGTAGTGGCGAAGGAACGGCTGGCGGAACATGGCGACGACCGTCGCCATGCTCACCGGAAACAGCACCACCTCCAGCAAGGCGAAGACGCGCTGGTCGATTGGCGTCTCCCTATCGTGCAATATCGACAAAAAAGTTTTGAAATCATCCATGGGACACCCGCCTGGCAATTAGGAACAACTATCGCCGCTAGGCGCCGCCGAGGCCGCTGGAGACTTTGAACACGGCCGAGAGAATCGAAATCGCGATGAAGCCGACGATTGCCGCGACAAAGACTATGAGGATCGGCTCCAGCGCCGCAGTGAAGACTTTTATGTTCTTGTCCATCTCGCTCTCGTAGCGGCGGCCAATGTGCCCCAGAGCCGACGGCATGTCGCCGGTCTGCTCGCCGATGGCGAGGAGGTCGGTCATCATTTTCGGGAAGACTCCTCCCGCGGCGAGCGGCCCGGAAAGCGTGGTGCCGTCGGTCACGCGCTCGCGGACATGGCGCAATTCGTCGGCTATGACGCTGTTGCCTACCGTCTCCTCCGTGATGCGGAGGGCGTTGATGACCGACACGCCGTTGGCGAGAAGGGTCTGCAAGGTGCGGGCGAAGGCGGCGAAGATGCCGTTGGCGACGATTCCCTTTATCAGCGGAAGGCGCAGTTTCAGGCGGTCGAGGATGTGGCGGCCCCGATCGGTCTTGATGAAGCGCGAAACCAGCACGCCCAACGCCACGATGACGAGCGCCGCCACAAGGCCGTTGTGGCGGAAGAAGTCGCTCGTCGCGATGAGGAACTGCGTCGAGGCCGGAAGCGCCACGTTCATGTTGGCGAAGACGGAGATGAACTGCGGGACGATCTTCACCATCGCGAAGATGACCGTCACGATGCCGAGAATCAGGACGATCGTCGGGTAGGTGAGGGCCTGGACGATCTTGCCGCGCATGGCGTGGATGCGCTCGTAGTGCTCGATGAGGCGCATAAGCACCTCGGACAGCGCGCCAGACGCCTCGCCGGCCTTGATGAGGTTGCCGTAGAGCGGCGGGAAGGTCTCGGGGTGGGCGCGGACGGCATCGGAAAGCGACTCGCCGCGGATGATGCGGTCGCGGAGATCGGCGGAGGTTCGGCCGGTGGGGGTGTCGTCGCCGGCGAGGGCGTTGAGGGCGTTGCCAAGCGTCATGCCCGCGGAGATGAGGTCGCTCAGCTCCTCGGTGAAGAGCATCACCTCGCGCTGCGACATCTTGGTGCCGGTGGAGGCGGAGAGCTTCCACCACTCCGTCTTGGGGCCGGCGGCCTTCTTGACGCTCTCCTTCAGCGACACGGGGATGCGCCCCTGGCGCTCAAGCATGCGCTGGGCGGTCCGGCGGTCGGTCGCGTCAATGGTGCCTTCGGTGCGGTTGCCCGCGCGGTCAACGGCCTTGTAGTCGAAGGTCGCCATGGCGCTATTCGCTGTCCTCCGTTACGCGCATGACCTCCTCCAGCGTGGTCACGCCGTTCAGGACATTGCGGAAGCCGTCCTGGCGCAGGGTGTGCATGCCCTGCTCGATGGCGCGGTGCCGGATGTCTGCGGAGGAGCGGCGCCCGATGATCATGGAGGCGACAGCCTCGGTGACATGCAGAAGCTCAAAGATGCCGCCACGGCCACGGTAGCCGGTGCCGCTGCAGCGCTCGCAGCCCGCCGCCTCATATACGGTGGAGCCGGAGGGCAGTTCGTCGGGGAGCGCCATGCCGCGCCACGTGCGGCCCTCGATGGTCATGGGGCGGCGGCAGTCCTTGCAGAGGCGCCGCACGAGGCGCTGCGCCAGCACGCCGGAGACGGCCGACGCCACGAGGAACGGCTCCACGCCCATGTCGATTAGGCGCGCGAAGGCGCCGGCGGAGTCGTTGGTGTGGAGGGTGCTCAGCACGAGGTGGCCGGTGAGCGAGGCGTTGATGGCGATTTCGGCCGTCTCGGCGTCGCGGATTTCGCCGACCATGCAGATGTCGGGGTCCTGGCGGAGGAAGGCGCGGAGGATGCGGGCGAAGGTCAAGCCGATCTCGCCCTTGACGGCCACCTGGTTGATGCCGGGCATCTCGTATTCGATTGGGTCCTCGGCGGTGAGGATGCGCACCTCCATGCGGTTGATCTCCTGCAGGAAGGCGTAGAGCGAAGTCGATTTGCCCGAGCCTGTGGGGCCGGTCACGAGGATGATGCCGTTGGGGCGGTGGATGAGCTTGGTAATCAGAGTCTCGTCGTCGGGCTGCATCCCGAGGTCGCCGAGCTTGACCATGCTGCCGCTCTTCTGGAGCAGGCGGAGCGAGACGCTTTCGCCGTATGCGGTGGGCATGGTCGAGACGCGGATGTCGATGTCCTCGCCATTGACGCGGATGCCGATGCGGCCGTCCATCGGCATGCGCTTCTCGGCGATGTCGAGATTTGCCATGACCTTGAGGCGCGAGGTGATGGCGGCCTGGAGGCGGTTGAGCTGCGGCGGCATATCGACCTTGTGCAGCATGCCGTCGATGCGGTAGCGGATGCGCAGCTCGTCCTCCATCGGCTCGAAGTGGATGTCCGTGGCGCCCTGGCGGTCGGCCTCGGCGATGATCTGGTTCACGAACTTGACGATGGAGGCTTCCTGGCCGAGCTGGGAGATGTCGTTCTTAGAGAAGTCGGAATCGGCGTCGATATCGACGATTCCGCCCTCCTTCTCGATGGCGTCGAGGGTGTCCGCGCCTACGCCGTAGAACTTGCGCGCCGACTTCTCGATGTCGCGGCGCGGCGCAAGGACGAGGCGGATGGGCATTGCTACGGCGAGGCGCAGGCCATCGGCCATCGCGGTGTTGAAGGGGTCGGAGGTCGCGACGTCGAGGCGGCCGTTGGCGATGCGCACTGGAACGACGCTGTATTGGAACACGGCGCGCGCGGGAAGCGCGGCGATGGCATCCTTGTCCGGCTTTTCGTCGGCAAGGTCGGCGAAGGGCATGGCGAGGGCGTCTGCGAGCTTGCGGAGGAGGGCCTCCTCGCTGGCTCCGGAAGCGGCTACTGCGGCGGCGACGATGCCGCCCTCGGTATCGGGTGCGGCGGCGATGGCGCGTCCGGCCTGCTCCTCGTTCACCAGACCGGTTGCGACCAGCAGCCTTGCGATAAGATTTTGGTTTTCGGCCATATTGCTAGAAAGTATAGCAAAACGCGGGGAAACATGCCACGGATGTTGGCGCAGTCAAAAGACGGTGTCGGATTGGCGGCGACTTTGTTCTTCAGTTCCTCCTCGCGGATTGTCTGTGCGTAGGACATTGGTGGTTATTCTACCGGTAAAAAATTTCAAAGGATTTTCAATCCTAATCATCTCCTTTTAGACAACCTTCGATTTTCCATTCACCATACCAGTCACCCACTTGCGTTTCGCATGGGCTTTTCATAGTTCAAGAAAGGAGATTAGTTGTATTCGAAAATTGAGATGACCTTCCCATCCTTGATTTCAATGTCAATCCCGCAATTGAACTCGAAATTCACATTGTAGGAGATGTATTCAACTCCATCACGTGAATTGACGCCCTTAAAATTTGTTGTGCCCATTATATCAACAAGTTCTTCGTAAGACATGCCGATGTAAAGTTTCTTCATCAGATGCGGAATAGCCATCTCCTGTAAATCTGGTATTTTAGTTTTCCACGCAAAGGACGGACAAAGCACAGGCAACTTCAAATAAGAAACCACTAGAACGACCAACACCATGTGTGTTGCACCCACACCCAGAAGCACTTTCCGAAATAAATGGGTTTTCATTGTTTGCAGTTACCGGGAAATGGTTTCGAAGAAATCGACGAAAGAGCCGATGAAGCCAAACAAGAGCATCATGGCGGGTTTTGTTTTCTGGAATCCGGTTTCAACAACAACGACATTGCCCTGGCAAGACACTTCCATGCGCTTGACTATACCAGTTTTCATTGAAAGGTAAATGTCGCGGAGATTGTCGTCTTTGCCACCTGACGATTGTGTAAATCTTTCAACCATTTCAGCGATACCTTCCGGTGTTTTCAACGCAAAAAGCGCCTCGGAAAGGGTATCTGCGTCCGTTGAGTCCGCGCACAAGAACTTCAACTCTGCGGAAAAGGTTTGTCGGCCGAGGAATATCGAAAGCTCGAAACTGCGAATCCTGTCGGCGATGTATTCAGTGCCAATCGGATAAAGTCCACGATACAAATGCCTTGCCATTTCCGACAGCGGCCTTTCGTCAACAAGCCAAATGCGGGCAACCTCTTGGTCTGCGAGACACCCCATGCCGGAAAAACTGGCAGCAAGTGGGGCGTCAACATTGTAGCATTCCCATTCCCTTGACGCGCCGGAACCGAAGAATGCCATTTTCCGGTCACCTGGGACGCAACGGACGATGTGGCTTGTCACTTTCCCCCGTTTCTTTACGGCATTGAATATGCGGTGGCCGAAGACCGAGTCCCGTTGCCATTCGAGGCCGTTTGCCATGGCGACATCCCCGATACGATTCCAGTCACATCCATCAACGGCTGCGGCAACCGACCATATTTGCTGGGTGATGGACTGCCTGTCGCTGACATAGAACTCCGTCGCATGTAGTCCGCATAACACCCAGCTGAAATTTTGCGGTTTCAATCCTGCGTCCACGATGCCCCTGGCGAATACGCGACCGATATTCTTCATTCCATTCCCCGTGCTTTCGCCAAACACTTTGCCGCGAACAGAATCGTCTATGGCGTCGGACGCAATAGTTCCAAGATCGGCTCCGCTTCGCCGGATGCCGTCAAAGTCGATGAGAATGGCGATGTCGGTGCCATCTGCGACGCGGACGTCCAAATCTTCTGCGGGCAGCATCTGCGCAATGCCGACAATCGCGATGAGCAGAAATCTATTGGGGAAGAATGATGTTTGCATATTTAGTGCCTTTCGTGGGTGTGAGAACTATGCAGGATACAATCTATCTTTTGAAATCAAAAGGGGACGTTATATCCCCATCTATTCTTCTGTCGCCGGAAGTCTTGTTGAAGAACCATTCCATCCGAATTCCTCCAGGCCAGCACTCGATGTTGCGAATCACCCCGTAGTGCGGCTTTTCTCCGCTGGATGCATCATACGGTGTTTGAAATACGATATATTGCCCCTCCTTGGGATTGGAGTCGAAGAAGATTGCATGGCGCGATCTGGCGAAGGAGAACTCCAGT
>JAEEGL011277588.1_pt1 | contig 10729 bp, 8 predicted proteins | sample 9134231 | NCBI WGS metagenome assembly JAEEGL01 (sample SAMN16246548, study PRJNA631951) | gut metagenome | biome: gut microbiome; feature: rumen; material: fiber-attached | host: Bos | place: Iran: Karaj | collected 2018-10 | reverse complement strand
TCAACGAGATCTGCGACAATGAATGGTTCAAACTCCTGATGTATCTGGACGATCCCCGGAACGAATCGGAATGGAAGACGGATCCGGAGCATCCGGAGTGGAGCCTTGCCTACGAAGCCTATTCTACCCATTGGGCCAAAGGAAACTACTGCAACAACGGCAAGCAGATCAAGAATGCCTTTAAGGATGAGATCGCTGCCTTTAATGAAAACTACGAGATCAGGATCATCACCAAGCTTCCTTCCGAAGTCACGGTTTCGGATGTGGAGGAAGCGGATCTTACCTATATCGCCGACTATGTGACGAGACCCTTCTGGAGTCCGGACCAGTGGAATAACGCCTTAAGGGCCAGGGGACAGGAGTGGTATGACCGCTATGCGGTCTTTGATCAGGGGTCCTACCGGTTTGACAATACCGGCGGGGACATCAGTTTTGACGTGGCCCTGAAGATCTATGAGAAGTACGTGCTGAACTACGAAGGTGGTATCATGTTCAAGGCTAATACCACCACCAGATCCCAGGCCACCACCAACTTAAACAAGCTCATGATGATGCTGGGGCTCTTTGACGATGCCACCAACTTCGCCCGTTTCCTGCCCCAGTTCCCGGACTATTACAACGATCAGTATTCCTTCGTGGATAATTCCGGTACCCTGCACTATTTCCCGAATTCCCGGGGATCCACGGGAGATACCTATAATATGGGGAATTACTATATCGGCCGGATCGAGGGCTGGGGTGTTGCAAGCGACGGTACCGTGGGCTCTCCCATCTGGGAACAGACCACCAATGTCTGGGAACCCAAGTATTTCAGGGTGTATAACTTTATCTATGACGAAGTGGCCGGTGCCTACCGCCTGGTGAACGATCCGGGACTTACCCAGATCTGGGCCAGCACCAGCTGGGACGGTTCCAGCAGGAGCGTTCTGCAGAATTCTTCCGGTATGGATAATCTCCGGTATGCCTGGTTCATCGGCTATCCCTCCGGTACCCGGGTGGGCGTGGACAAGGTCCGGTGGTATGCCGACGAGAACGGGGACGGTACCTACGAAAAACATTCCGACCCCTATTTCCTGCCCTGGGAAGCTTTCTCCGGCTTTGACAGCAACGTGGGGGCTCTGAACATCTTTAAACTCTTTAAGCCCAAGCGGAGCCACACGGATTCCAAACCCGTGGTGATCGTACTGAATGCGGATGATTCCAGTACCCGTCCGGAAGATCCGGATACCACTTACTACTATTTCTATGTGGATTCCTTTGCGGCTCTGGGCTCGGACGAAGCCTTTGACGTGGACTACAAGGTGCTGGCCTCCTCCACTCCTGCGCCCGCCCTGCAGGATGCCAGATATAACAGGCTGGATCCCGCAGCCCTGCTCACCACCCAGGGAGGCATCGCCTATGATGTGAAATACACCATGGGCGGAAGCCTGATCTCCGGGGATTTCGTCTCCGGCGGGATCTTAAAACCCGAGGTATCCTATGTGGATTACGTGATCACGGCCACGGATGTCAAGGGCCGTACCGGACATGCGGTTGTCCGCTTTATGGTCCGGGATTCCTTTATGCTCAACTGATTTTCGAAAACCGATCTTCGGGGGCTCCTGCGGGAAATGCGGGGGCCCTTTTTGTTTTTGCCCGTGTCCATTTGTCCTTGACAGATTTTCCATCCGTGCTTACAATACCAAAACGTGAGGGCTTACCGAAAGCCTTTCCGGGAATCTGATTTCGAAAGAGTGGGAGTATATGGCAAAAAATCTGGTCATTGTGGAGTCACCTGCAAAGGTACATACTATTAAGAAGTTTCTCGGTTCGAATTACGAGGTGCTGGCGTCCCAGGGACATGTCCGGGATCTGCCCAAGTCCACCCTGGGGGTGGATGTGGAACACGACTTCGAACCCAAATATATCACCATCCGGGGCAAGGGGGATCTCCTCTCTTCCCTTCGGAAGGAAGTGAAGAAAGCCGATACCATTTATCTGGCAACGGACCCTGACCGTGAAGGGGAGGCCATCAGCTGGCATCTGACGAAAGCCATCAACATGGAAGGGAAAAAGGTACAGCGGATCACCTTTAACGAGATCACCAAGACCGCGGTGAAGGAATCCCTGAAGCATCCCCGGGATATCGACATGAATCTGGTGGATGCCCAGCAGGCCCGTCGTGTCCTGGACCGGGTGGTGGGTTATCGGATCTCTCCCATCCTCTGGGCCAAGGTAAAGCGGGGACTGTCCGCAGGACGGGTGCAGTCCGTGGCCCTTCGCATCATCTGCGACCGGGAGAATGAGATCGCATCCTTCGTTCCCGAGGAATACTGGACCATCGAAGCTTCTCTTTCCATAAAGGGGCAGAAGAAGCCTGTGATCGCAAAATATTACGGGGAGGGAGACAAAAAGGTTAATGTCACCTCCGGAGAACAGGCGGAAAAGATCCTAAAGGAGATCAAAGGGAAAGCCTTTACGGTGTCGGATGTGAAGACCGGGGAACGGGTCAAAAAGGCTCCCCTTCCCTTTACCACCTCCACCCTGCAGCAGGAGGCTTCCAAAGTTCTGAATTATTCCACCTCAAAGACCATGCGGGTGGCGCAGCAGCTCTATGAGGGCGGTTTCATCACCTATCTGCGTACCGATTCCTCCCGTGTATCGGAGGAAGCCCAGAGCGCGGCCCATGACTATATCCTGGAGAACTACGGTGAAAAATACGCTGCCGCCGCCAACCGGGATAAGAAGGACGATAAAAAGATCCAGGATGCCCACGAAGCCATCCGTCCCACGGATCTTACCCTGACGCCGGTGACGGCAAAGGATTCCATGCAGAGAGAACTGTTCCGGCTGTATCAGCTGATCTACAAGCGGTTCCTTGCAAGCCGCATGACCAGTGCGGTATACGAGACCACCTCCGTTAAGATCGACGCGGGAGCCCATCGTTTTACGGTGGCGGCATCCAAGGTGAAGTTCGACGGCTTCCTGAGTGTCTACAGCAGTGACGAGGATGCGGAGGAACCCAATACCCTCACCGCCTCCGTGAAGAACGGGGATATCCTGAAGGAAGAGGAAGTGACCTCCAAGCAGCACTTTACCCAGCCACCGGCTCATTATACGGAGGCATCCCTGGTACGTGCCCTGGAGGAACTGGGGATCGGACGTCCCAGTACCTATGCACCCACCATCGCGGTGATCCTGGCCCGCCATTATATTACGAAGGAAGGCAAAAACCTTTTTGTGACCGAGATCGGCGAAGTGGTGAACCAGATGATGAACGAAGCCTTCCCGGTGATCGTGGACGTGAACTTTACCGCCAATATGGAGGCGCTGCTGGACGGCGTGGAAGCAGGTACCGTGAAGTGGAAGACCATCATCGAGAACTTCTATCCGGATCTGGACGAAGCGGTGGAAAAAGCGGAAAAAGAACTGGGAGAGGTTAAATTAAACGACGAACTCTCCGATGAAATATGTGAGGTATGCGGACGCCGGATGGTGATCAAATACGGATCCAACGGTAAGTTCATCGCATGCCCGGGATTCCCGGAATGCCGGAATACCAAGCCCTATTACGAAAAGACGGGAGCGGTATGTCCGAAGTGCGGGAAAGACGTGGTGATCAAGCGGACCCGGAAGGGACGCCGTTATTTCGGCTGTATCGGGGCACCGGAGTGCGACTATATGAGCTGGACCAAACCGGCAGAGGAAAATAGTCAGACAACTTCTTGAAATGCCACGCAATATATGCTACAATGTATTCCGAAGCTTGACTTTCAGTTACGGAGGAACACATGAGCAGCAGCGTCCGTCTTTTGGACAAAACAAGAAAGATCCTGAAACTTTTACATAACAACAATACGGGGAAGGTGGTATTCAACGATATCTGCTCCGTATTGTGCGAGATCCTGGAAGCCAACACCCTGGTGATCTCCCGTAAGGGGAAGGTGCTGGGCACCGGAGAAGCTCCGGGGGTGGATTCCATTACGGAACTCATCGTATCGGATGTGGGAGGATTTATCGACGAGATGTTGAACGAACGTCTCCTGGGGATCCTTTCCACCAAAGAAAACGTCAATCTGACAGCCCTCGGCTTTGATGAGAACGACGGGACCAGGTTCCACGCCATCATCACGCCGATCGAAATAGCGGGGGAGAGGCTCGGCACCCTGTTCATCTACAAGAACACCGGCGAGTTCGATATTGACGATATCATCCTCTGCGAATACGGGACCACGGTGGTGGGCCTCGAGATGCTTCGGGCATTGAGTGAGGAGACCGCGGAGGAATCCCGCAAGATCCAGGTAGTACGCTCCGCCATCGAAGCGCTTTCCTTCTCGGAAATGGAGGCAGTGATCCACATTTTCGATGAGCTCGGAGGCACGGAGGGCATCCTGGTGGCATCAAGGATCGCCGACAGAGTGGGGATCACGAGATCGGTGATCGTAAACGCATTAAGGAAGTTTGAATCCGCGGGCATCATTGAAGCGAGGTCTTCCGGAATGAAGGGGACCTACATCAAGGTACTCAATGATATGGTCTACGACGAGATCAAACGCCTGAAGGAAAGTACGAAACTCAACTGAATCACGGATTAAGGGATTGACAGGTTTAAAGGGATTTATGTGCATGCCGCTCATAGATCCCTTCTTGTTTTTACGATATATGGTTGTCTTTCCCCGTCCCCACCACTAGATAAGGTACTTTTCTTGAAAAATTACTTGTGTTTTTTTTAAAGAATCACTATAATCGGAATTGTGGGATGATTTCGCACAAACACAACATCTTGTGGCGATTTCTCCCGGAAAGGAATGTGAATGATCAACTCCAATGTGTTTGATTATGTGAATGTCCTTCAGAAAGCGGCCGACGCTTCCTGGGAACGGAACGAAGTCCTGGCGAACAATATCGCCAATGTGAACACACCGGGTTACAAACGGAAGGATATTGATTTCGAAGCGCAGCTTCGGCGCGCACTGGGATCCTCCAGATACGAGAGCGTGGATTCCAAGGTATCTCACCTTAAGAGTTCGGAGATCACCCCCCGTGTCTATACGGATGCTTCCAACTTCTCTTACAGGATCGACGGCAACAACGTGGATATCGACACCGAGGGCGTGGAACTTGCCAGCAACCAGATCAAGTATCAGGGTCTGACCATGTCCATCAATCAGGAATTCGCGAACCTGAAGTCCGTAATGGCCAAGGGCGGCTGATAAGGAGGATTCAACATGAGTATTTTTAATTCTTTCAATATCAACGCATCCGGAATGACGGCGGAACGGTATCGGATGGATGTGATCGCGGAGAATGTGGCCAATGCCAATACCACCCGCACCAAAGACGGGGAACCCTACCGTCGTAAGATCGTGACCTTTGAAGAGCGTCACGCCACACCGCCTCAGTTTTCCGCTTATCTGGGACGGGCAGCCCAGCAGTACATGGGACAGGGCGTCAAGGTATCCCATGTGACGGAAGATGATTATACACAGATGCATATGGTCTATGATCCCTCCCATCCCGATGCGGACGAGAACGGATATGTGACCTATCCCAACGTGAACATCGTAACGGAGATGACCAACCTCATCGATGCTTCCCGGGGCTATGAGGCCAACGCTACCGCATTTAATGCCAGCAAGGCCATTGCCATGCGGGGACTTGAATTACAGTGATCATTCTTAAGGGAGATAATCCATGGATATAGCAACCTTTTATAACTTATCTTCCGGTGCCATCCGGGATGCGGCCAAGAATTCCTCCGCGGCGAAGCTGCAGAAGGAGGGTGACTTCGGATCCCTGCTGGACAAGGCCATCGATAACATCAATACAACCAATTCCTATCTGTCCGATGCGGAAAACGAAGAACTCCGCTGGGCACTGGGAGAAACGGACAACACCCACGAGCTGACCGTAGCTTTGCAGAAGGCATCCACCGCTCTGCAGTACACCGTGGCCATCCGGGACCGGGTGCTGGACGCTTACAACAGTATTATGCAGATACAGATATGAGTGATAAGCTGTTTCCGGGCTTTCAATCTCATCCGGTGCTTGCACACGGATGAGGTTGAATGTCAGGAAACGCAACATACACGAGGATGCAGGGCGCAGCCCGAAAATCCGAGTGTATGTGAGGAGCGCGGGAGTGCGAAGCACGTAGCGATCCGAAGCTTATCACAACTTAAATAAGGAAACTTTTAGATGCCCGAACGATTGCGCGCCATCCTGGACAGGATCCTGGAATGGTGGAACAAGTTCACAACGAGACAGAAGACCTACATCATAGCGGCGGCAGCCGGTGTGGTTCTTGCCATTGCCATTCTGGTGACGGTACTTTCAAGACCCCATTACGTCTATCTGTACACCGCAGCCACGGCAGCGGAAGGAGCGGAAGTCCGGGATATCCTGGACGGAGAGGGCATCGATTACAAGGTTTCCGATGACGGACTGATCTATCAGGTAAATTCCGATCAGCAGGCCACCGCCAATCTGGCCCTGGGCTCCAATAACATCGTAGCGGCAGCCTACACCATCGACAACGTAACGGACGGCGGTTTTTCCACCACGGAATCCGACAAGCAGAAACGGTATGAGGTCTATCTGGAGCGCAAGCTGGGAGAAGACATCATCGGCAAGTTTAATTTCGTAAAGAGCGCCGTGGTGGATCTCCATATCCCGGAAAACGACGGGACGCTGATCCGTCAGGAAGAAGAGACTTCCGCCTGGGTCCTGGTGGATCTGGACGGTCAGAATATCACCGCGGATACCGCGGCCGGCCTGGGACACGCCATCGCGGTGGCGGTGGGCAACAAGACGGATGAGAATATCGTCATCATGGATACGGAGGGGAACACCCTCTTTTCCGGCGCCGAATCCCTTAGCGTTTCCGGAGGCGCATCCTCTCAGCTTTCCGTAAAATCCCAGTGGGAGAATACCATCAAATCCGAAGTCAGACAGGTACTTCTGGGCACCGGGGAATTCGACCGGATTGAAGTGGCCGCCAACCTGGCGGTGGATTTTTCCAGCTACTCTTCCACGGATCATGAATATTACGTACATGACGACCAGTCTCAGGGCTATCTTGCCAACGAGCGGACCTACACCTCCGAATCCGTGAACGGGAATGAGGACGTTCCCGGTACCGATACCAACGGAGACGTGGAATACGTATGGCGGGACAACGATTACTCCAGTTCTTCCGTGGAGGAACAGGAGCGGAATTATCTGCCTTCCGAGCGGATCACGGACAAGACCACCCCCGGCGGTGCCATTGTCTACAACAATTCCTCCATCTCCGTAGCCGCCACCAATATCGTCATGGTCCATGAAGAGGACGTACGGGCCCAGGGGCTGCTGGACGGCGGCGTCACCTGGGACGAATATAAACTTGCCAACGATGTGCGTACCCCCATTACCGTGGAACAGAATTTCTACGAGATGGTGGCCAATGCCACCGGTATTCCGGTGAACAACATCACCATCGTTGCCTACTCCGAGAATATGTTCATCGATCGGGAAGGACTGGGGATCTCGGCTTCGGACATCATGACGGTACTGCTGATCGTGGTGATCCTGGGGCTGCTGCTCTTTGTGATCCTCCGGAGCATGCGGACGGAAAAGGAACCGGAACAGCCCGAAGAGCTTACGGTGGAGACCCTGCTCCAGTCCACGCCGGAATCGGAACTGGAGGATATCTCCACGGAAGCCGTATCCGAGACCAGGCGCATGATCGAGAAATTCATAGAAGACAATCCCGAAGCCGCCGCAAACCTGTTGCGGAACTGGCTGACGGAGGATTGGGGATAACATATGCCTAGATACGGTGGCGAAGAACAGATGTCCGGGCTTCAGAAAGCCGCGATCCTGATGATCGCAATGGGCCCCGAGAAGTCCGCAATGCTGTTTAAACATTTAAAGGAAGAAGAGATCGAGGAACTGACCCTGGAGATCGCAAATACGCGTTCGGTGACTACCCAGGCCAAGGAAGACGTGATCGAAGAGTTCTACCAGATCTGTCTTGCCCAGCAGTACATTGCCGAAGGCGGTATTTCCTATGCAAAGGAACTTCTGGAAAAATCCTTCGGCAACGAAAAGGCCGTGGATGTGATCAGCAAGCTGACCGCATCGCTGCAGGTAAAGCCTTTCGAATTCGTACGGAAGACGGATGCCACCCAGCTGTTCAACTTTATCCAGGACGAGCATCCTCAGACCATCGCTCTGATCCTGTCCTATCTGCCGCCTTCTCAGTCGGCCCAGATCGTGTCCGCACTGCCCCCCGACCGTCAGGCGGATGTGGCTAAACGTATCGCGGTCATGGACCGTACCTCCCCGGATGTCATCAAGGAGGTGGAAAAGGTGCTGGAAAGCAAACTGGCCTCCCTGGTCAATCAGGATTACACCATCATCGGCGGTGTGGATGCCGTGGTAGAGATCCTGAATACGGTAGACCGGGGAACAGAGAAACATATCATGGAAACTCTGGAGATCGAAGAACCGGAACTTGCGGACGAGATCAGAAAGAAGATGTTCGTCTTCGAAGATATCCTGCTTCTGGACGACCGTGCGATCCAGCGCGTGCTGCGTGATGTGGATAACAACGATCTGGCCATCGCCCTGAAGGGTGCCAACGAGCAGGTACAGGGTGCGATCTTCAACAACCTGTCCAAGCGTCTGGCTACCATGATCCAGGAGGATATGGAATTCATGGGACCTGTCCGCATGAAGGATGTGGAAGAGGCGCAACAGAAGATCGTTTCCGTCATCCGCAAACTGGAAGATGCCGGCGAGATCGTTATTTCCCGCGGCGGAGGAGACGAGATCATTGTCTAAGACCAATCTGCTGAAAGGCTTTTTCGTATCCGTCAACGGCGAAGACACCCGGGTGGTGGATTCCAACGAAGCGGTACTGGTACGGGTACGTGAGGAAGAAGAACGTAGACGACTCCTGCGAGAGCAGGAGTTATCCGCATATGCGGAAGAAGAGGAAGGGGAAGCGGAATTCACGGAAGGACTGGGTGCGGAGCATCTGGACGCCCTGATCTCCGAGGATGCGGAGAGTGCCGTGATCCGGACCGGCAACCGGGAGGAACTGGAGAAAGTCAACGAAGAACTGGAGAGCGCAAGAGCCGAACTGGAAGACTTAAGGGCCGAGGCGGAAGGGATCCTTTCCGAAGCCAGGGAGGAAGCGGAAAACATGAAGAACGCCGCCTTTTCCCAGGGCAAGGACGAAGGTTATCAGGTGGGCATGACCGAAGGAATGGCTTCCGTGGAAGCGCTGAAACAGGAAGTGGAAGAAGAGGCTCTCCGGCTGGAACAGGAATATCAGGATAAGATCGCGGAGCTGGAGCCCAAATTCGTGGATGCCCTGACGGATATCTACGAGCATATCTTCAAGGTTGACCTGGAAAACTACCGCAGCATCGTGATCTCTCTTCTGACGGATGCCATCATCAACTCCGAGGGGGCCCGGAACATCATCGTGCATATCTCCAAGGATGATTTTCCCACCGTACAGGAAAAGAAGGAAGAGATCCTGAGCGAAGTCGGACTTACGGAAGACAATATCGAATTCGTCATGGACCAGACCCTGGGGCCTGCCTCCTGTATGATCGAAACGGAGAACGGTGTCTACGACTGTTCCCTTGAAACGGAACTGAAGGAACTGAAGCGCAAACTCATGCTCCTTTCCTTTTCCGGCATGAACGAAACATGATCGATTTTGATAAATACAACAGTGTCCGCAATGAAAAACTCTTTAAGGTAAGGGGTAAGGTGATCAACGCCGTGGGACTTACCATTGAAGCGGCGGGGCCCAAATCCAAACTGGGAGATCTGTGCTATATCTATCCCAGTGCCACTTCGAATGCCACGGAGCCTGCCCTTGCGGAAGTGGTGGGGTTCAAGGACGGTTTTAATCTGCTGATGCCCTACCAGAACGTAGAGGGGATCGGACCCGGCTCCTCGGTGGAGAATACGGGACACCCTTTAATGGTCCGGGTGGACGATTCGCTGCTGGGACGGACCGTGGACGGCCTGGGCAGACCCAATGACGACATTCCTGTTTCCGGACAGGAGTATCCGGTGGAAGCCGATGCTCCGGACCCCATGAAGCGGAAGATCATTTCCGAAGTCCTCCCTCTGGGAGTAAAGGCGGTGGACGGCCTCATTACCGTGGGGAAAGGCCAGAGGATCGGGATCTTTGCCGGCTCCGGCGTGGGGAAATCCACCCTTATGGGCATGTTTGCCCGGAACACCAAGGCGGACATCAATGTCATCGCCCTTATCGGCGAACGGGGAAGAGAGGTCCGGGAATTTATCGAACGGGACCTGGGACCCGAAGGGATGAAGCGTTCGGTGGTAGTGATCGCAACCTCCGACCGTCCCGCTCTGGAACGTAAGAAAGCGGCACAGACTGCCACTGCCATCGCCGAGTATTTCCGGGATCAGGGCAAGGATGTGCTTTTGATGATGGATAACACCACCCGTTTCTGCATGGCACAGCGGGAGATCGGTCTGGCATCCGGGGAACCTCCGGTGTCAAGAGGCTATCCCCCTTCGGTCTATGCGGAACTGCCGAAGCTGCTGGAACGTGCCGGCTGTGACGAAAAGGGCTCCATTACCGGACTTTACGCGGTACTGGTGGACGGGGATGATTTTAACGAGCCCATTACGGATACCGCCCGGTCCATTCTGGACGGACACATCATGCTGAACCGGAAACTGGCTCATAAGAACCACTATCCGGCGGTGGACG
>JAEEGL010956611.1_pt1 | contig 10729 bp, 8 predicted proteins | sample 9134231 | NCBI WGS metagenome assembly JAEEGL01 (sample SAMN16246548, study PRJNA631951) | gut metagenome | biome: gut microbiome; feature: rumen; material: fiber-attached | host: Bos | place: Iran: Karaj | collected 2018-10 | reverse complement strand
GCTATATATAAATGGAAGATATTTGGCAGGAAGTGTTTCTTCGTACATTATGCGCTTGGATGCCCACTCCGTTATCTCTCCTCCATTAAAGGCGAGGACATATCCACCGAAGCGTGAGAGTTCCAGTTCCTCTGCAAGTGGTGCAATACCGTATGTTGGACGTCCGCTTGATATTACAACCTTTATTCCTTGCTCTTGTGCACGTATGATGGTGTTGCGAGTATGCTCCGTTATTTGCCTTTTACTGTTTTGGAGTGTTCCGTCCACGTCTATTGCAAGTATTGTGTATTTGTTCATTATGAGTGTTGTTGTGTGATATGTTGCAAAGTTAATGAATATCTGTGAATCGTGCAAAAGATGCTTTGTTCGAATAAGAAAATGTTATTTCCCAATAATTCAATTACATTCATAATGTGATTGTAATGTTCAGTTTGCAAAATTGGGTAATATGTAATGAAAATGAATAGAAAAACATCTGATTTTGCAAATAGATTGTGTAATATATGCCTGTTTTGTTTAGATGAAGTACTTTTGTTATCAGTGTGTAATGTTGACACATCAAAATAAAATAATCACAATATATTATGAAAAAGATCTTTTTTCAGATTATTACATTATTGTTTGTAATGATCATTTCATCTTGTTCAAAAGATGAAGCCGTGACTAACATTGTAGATGACGATTGTGTTACAGTTCGTTTCTGTGTATCAGGATTGAATATTACACAGGAGAAAACAACGAGAGCTAATACCATTCAGGATGCGTTCCCGATGTTGGATTTGGTTCTTTATACCATCAACAATGATGGTTCGTACACTAAGTATAAGGAGTGTTCGCAAACTAATACATCTTCTTCGTATGGTGTCGTCACTTTCGAGAATGTAAAGTGCGGTACATATAAGTTGGTTGCTATAGGCCACAATGACAGTACACATCCAAGTATGGAAGACCCAGAGAACATAGCATTCTCCAAATATGTTTATCTCTATGGACATACGGCTGACGTGACTATTACTAAAACATCAACAAGCATTGATGTCCCATTTGTCCATAAATCTGCAAAGATTGATTTTGAGTTCAATGGCTATATCCCTGATGAAGTAGAGAAGATACAGTTCAGCATAGATGGTGCAAGTAACGTGTATAATGCCATTACTGGTCTTGCTGCAAGTACTACCAATAGGGTGGCTGCCATAAATGTTTCAAAGGCAGAGAGGGATGCAAAGAAAGTGACTACTTATACATACACATTATTGACACAGGACGAAATCAATTCGGCAAACTCATATGTCAATATCACAATTGCTGGTCTTAATGCAAGCAATCAAGAAATAGATCCTAAAACTTACAATCATATTCCGTTGAAGATTGGCTATACTACCAAACTCGCTGGTGTATTTTTTGACTACAACAATTTGACTTTCAACATGACCGTTAACAAGGATTGGGGTTCTTACGAAACTGTTGAATTGTAATTCATCTTACTAATTTGTCATAATGCGTTGCTACATTATAGTGGTGACGCATTTTTCATGTTACCATACGAGTATTGTTGTAATAATAAAAATTTTCGTAAGCTACAATTGTGAGGTAATGAGATTATTGTATGACCGACTCTGCCTAACTCTCTATACATTGAGGAAGTTGAGATTTCAATCTCCCCGATTTAGAAGGATTGGCTGTGGAGTGTCTTTATCTCATAACCTTTCAACTGTTGCTTACGAAAGTTGAAAAATATTCGGCATGTACGGTAGTAGTTTTGTACAAAGGAGCATATTAGAAAAACAATTTAGAAACAGAATTAAAACAAGAAAAAACATGTTTTTTCTTGTTTTCTTTTGTTTTTACCATGTTTTTTTAACTGGCCGCACTGTGGCAAAAAAAAGCATACAGTTTCAACCATACAGTACAAAATTATTTTCACATCGAATTTTGTGTACTTAGAATGACATTCTGAACATGAAACGTATGCCCCACTTGTTTGTTCCTGGGTCATTGAGGTATGTGAGTCGGCGTACATAATCAACTTCGATGAGCTTGAAGATGTTGTGGATACCGAGACGCATCTCTACGTATGGTTTACGGGTGTCCATGTTGACGGTGTTCTGCTCATACACTCCCTCGCTGTTGAAGTGTCCAGGAAAATAGAACAGATCTGTGTCTGTGTAGTTGCTGTGTGCAGGATTGTTTTGGTCAGTCAACTGTCCCCAAAGTACGTTGAATCCGATGACTTCACGCCACTTGAGCTTCTTGATGAGCGGTATGCGGTTGAATATTTTACCGTTCAAATCCCATGCTGTGATGTATGACACATATCTATCATTAAGGAACTCGTTGCTTGATATGAGGTTAAAGCAATAGTCCTCAAGAATGTATGCTTGATTTGCAGCAGGATGGATGAGGAGTGGAAATGGTACCTTGTTCCATTGTATTCCTGCTTTGATATCGTTGTCCCATTTACCCCATGAGCCGAACCAGAATCTCTTGTATATTCCTGCCTCTGTGACGTTGTAGCTGTAGTCGCTACCAAAGATACCTTGTACACCCATAGTATGGCTTACAGATATTATTGGTGCATCCTTGTTTACCTTTATGCGTCGTTGCTTGGTGTTGATGTATGTAGCACCAGGTTCGAACGATATGCCTGCCTTAAACTCAGCTGTTGTGTATGACTCTACCAATCCTGTCTTTCCGTCTGGGAGTACATTTCCATTGAGTGGCTGGAAGAACAAGGCATCTACAGCCTTGTTGTTGTTATGAGTGAACTGTGCATTCAACTTGAAACCGTTCTCGTACTCACGTGTGTAATCAACACGCCATTCCTTGGTGTGGCTGTACTGGTCAACCTTACTTGCCTGCATGGCGAGGAACATATTGTCCTTGTCGGTAGGAATGAATTTGTCAAATGGTGAACGTATATCATTCCAATAATAGACAGAGAGGTTGTTTACTGGAAACTCTCGTGGCAGATAAGCCTTCTTGTTGAAGGCGTATGTGAGTTGCATCTTTCCGTACACATTCTTTGTCTTTGTACCATAAGCTACGTAGCCATTGGCAAAAAGGTGAGGGGATAGGTGTGCCGTAGTAAGTGCTGAACCACGGAAGCGCCATCCGTCATAATGGTTGTGGGAAATGATGGTGTTGATAGGACCTATATCGACCTTGTTCTTATCGAGTGTTGCACTTGTCTCAACGAAGTTCTCTATCAGCGCTTTTACTCCGAAGATGATGTACTTGAATCCCTTGATGTTTGTTATCTTGTCGAGGAAACTGTCCATCTTGCTTTCGCTTGATGAGAGTTCCACCTGACGGAATTCATTCCAGTATTCTTCTGACTGCATCTCAGCATCAGGCTCCTTGAACGTGTCACCTTTGATATGCTTAAAGACAGACTTTGGTATCTCGTTGAAATCAACATCTTTGATACGAGTTGTACGCTGCACCATGAACTTGCCGAGCCACTTGGACAGTTTCAGTTCTATGAGCATATCGTTTATATGTGCTATGCGCTCGCCACTTGGAAGTTCTGTGAAGTCCTGCTTAATAATCATGTTATCTACGAAGTTGACGTCGCTACGCTTAGGTATGTTCAGTTCTACGCGTCTTACTTGATATGTAGAGTCAGCCATGATGTGCAGGTAACCAGAGAATCCGAAGTCTTGCTGGTTGTTTGGTAAGAAACCAAGCTCTATGACCTTCTCGCCCTCTATCATCAATGTGTCCTGTATGTAGTAGCGATAGAAACTGATGGCATTGTCTGCAATTGGACTCTTGAACGGATACTGGAGTAGTCGACACTCGTTCTGGTAGATATCTACGTCAGTGAATATTTCCTTGAGCATGGTGTTGAGAATCTCACCAGTATTGATGAGGTCGTTCACACCCTTGTTACTTTCTGCCTTGATGACTGTCTTCTCGGAGTTAGGGTTCTTGCGATATAATACTTGTGATATCTTTTCCTCTACCGTGAGAGGCAAAATGTACTTCTCCGTCTGTGGACATAGTTCCACATGGTCTTTGATGAATGCGAATTGCTTGTATTCGCCTTCCTCAAACACCTTGTCTGTCACCTCGTTGATGGAGAATACCATCTTTTCATACTTGCTGTAGGTGAAATAGTCGCGGCTTCTGATGTCTGCATTCTTCTTGTGGGATATGACCTTCTTCATTAGTTCGACGGCAGGGTTGTTCTTGCGCGAATACTTCTGTTTTTTTGCTGTGAGCGTAACGCCCTCAAGTACCTTAGATTCGGGCACAAGCTTGATGACGAGGTCCTTGTTCTTGCCTCGCTTATGGTTGAGCTTGATGACTTGAGTCACGTATCCAAGAGTATGTATCGTAAGTTCGTTCCATGTGGAGTCCTCCTTTATCACGAAACGTCCGTCTTCGTCAGTCATTTCTCCACAGTTCTTGCCTTCATAGTACACGTTGACGTAGTCGATAGGCTTGCGTGTCTTGGCATCTATGACCTTACCAGTCACCTGTGCGTTGATGAAGAGTGTGAAGAGGAGATTTAATATTAAAAGAAAATATCGTTTCATAAAATTCATGTTCTAAAAACGATGCAAAGGTAAAACTTTTATCGCCCGTAACATAATAGTCGTGGGCGATAAAAGTGTTCTAAAAGTCTGAATTGTTTGTGTTTGAACTTTATTATGCAAATAAATCGTACAAATTGGCGATATCTGTAATAATCTTTGTTGGTACAGATTCGTCAATTTCTTCGTTACCCCAACCTTTACCCTTGATCCATACGGTTTTGCAACCGATACTGTTGGCTGGTACAATGTCTTTGCTGAATGAGTCACCCACGACAACTATGCTGTCAGCAGGCATTGCCTTATCATCTGTATTTGTTACCTTACGAAGGGCATCTACTCCCAATTGGAAAATCTTTGGGTCAGGTTTTCTGACACCTACCACAGCTGACTCTATTATGTCCTGAAAGTACTCAAGTTTGAAATCCTTGAGTATTGTCTGTATGTTGCCGTAGAAGTTGCTCACAAGGACGAGAGGGTAGCGTTTGCTGAGTCGTTCTATCACTTCACGGCTTGTCTTGAGTACGTTGAGTACATAGTCATAGCAATAGTGGGCAATAGCATCCGACTTTGCCTTGCGGTCTTCTTCTGTGGTGTTCCATATCTTACGTTCCACGAGGTCACCTGTCTCAAGGTCACACTTGATGATTAGTAGGTCGAGGAAATTATGCTCTGGCTTGATGTATGGATGCTTAGCAAGAGCACGTTCAGCAAATACATAACTTGTGCGGAACTCCTCCTTGCAAACGGGTACACCCACGTGTTCATAACCTTCCCACAACACCTCACTCCAGTGAAGGCTGTTAGTATCTATAGTACCTCCGTAGTCGAAGATTATTCCTTTTATATCTTTCATCTTGTTTAATTTCAAATCTCAAATCTGTAATTTATGCCTCCGGATTATGACTGTGCCGCAAAGCGGCCAATTAGAAAAACATGGGGAAAACCAAAGAAAACAGGAATAATTAACAATTAATAATTAACATGCAAAAACTCTGTGTTCTTTGCGTCCTCTGTGTTTTGATGTGAAAGAGAAATTTTCTTTTTCTAAATTTTCGTTCTCAAACTCAATCCGGATGGCCGCCCCCTTTGGGGGCTGGGGGGCTTTACTCCAGCTCGTCCGCAAGTTTCTTGCAGAATCCCTCATGATAGTGAATCATGTGGAGACGAATGGCAGAGAAGACAACAATTTCTACTGCTATTACGAGCCATGGAAGGTCGAGCAGACAACTTAGGTAAAGGAATATGGCACGCCAGTTGAATGTGAGTGCATTTGTCCATTTTAATACAGGGAAACTGAGAGTACGGAAACGGTCTCTAAATTCCTGTGGTATGTCCTCTCCATATTTTGCCCTGAGATTATTGAGAAGTCTCTGGAGCTGTGGAGTGTCCTTTGCCTGTCCCTTACACCAATTCTTGTAGAAGAACTGGAAAAATTTCTCAATAAAGTCTTTCTTCCATGAAAGATTGTCATATATCTGTTTCTGAACCTCGTATGTATCTGCTTCACTCTGATTCTTTCCCTTGAGAAAGAGGAGGTGGATGTTGCGGTAGTAGTCAGAAATACGACATTGTCCAGGGTGGCAGAGTAAGCCATCAAATGCCACGTAGGCAAATACGATTATGCACCATATTACGTAGTCGATGGTATATCCAAATATCTGCATGTCTGGTTCCCAGTAACGCCACATACGGAATACAAGAGAGAGGTAGATGAAAATGTACCATACGTCTCCTGCTGCTCCGTCAAGGATTCGTCCCAGTTTAGTCTTCTTGCCTGTCATACGTGCTAACTGTCCATCGGCAGAATCGTAGAAGTTTGCCCATGCAAGGAGGAGTACTCCGAGAATGTTGATGTATAGACCATCAAGTCCTGCTATACGGTATGAGTCAAAGAAGAAGCATATACCTGCACCTGCTCCGAGGAACATGGATATGATTGTTACAGTATTTGGGTGTACTCCGAGACGTTCGAAGAACTTAGCCCACATATAGCCTATTGGACGTGTCCAGTATATATCTATATTTTCTTCAGTATCTGTTGATTTTATTGTTGACTGAATCTTTTCTTTTTTACTTGACATAATGCATTATCTATTTTTTATCCTAAAAAATCTTATTTCATTATTCTTGTAGCAATAGCCTTGGCTGCTTCGTCTCTATATCTGGAGAAACTTGGCCAATCGTTGAAGTCTATTATGTATATTTCACCATTTGCGTCTATCACACAATCACCACCATATATGGGTGTCTCAACTGAGCGTGAAGCCCTGTCGGCAAGTGCCTTGAGTGCTTCATTATTGAATGTGTAGCCATGCTCCTTGCCGTTAATATCTTCAAGTCCGAACTTGGAATGTCCCTCGCTTGCATAGTACCATCGGAAGAAGTCTGTACCTTCTACTCCGTAGAACTTGACAAGGTCGCCTTCTATGTGTTGCTGGGCAACGAAGCTTGGTATCTCTCTCTCCTGAAAGTCTGCTATCACGGCTGCAGCCTCGTCATCATTTGTGACAAAACTTGTGTCTTCCTTTACTTCGGCACATCCGTTACCTTTCTTTATCCATAGAGGGAATGTGACTTCATCGTTGCTCTTTACTCCGAGGTGGGTGTATAGGGCGCATGGTGGCATGTTTATGCCTTCGTCCATGAATATCTCCAGGAGAGCAACACGTTCGTTGCAGTCAAGAATACCGCCAAGTGAGTTGACGAACTTGTCTTCGTCATTCTTCTCCATGAGCCTATTTATTGTATTTGTGTTACGAAGCATACCGAAGACTTTGTCGTATGCTGAGACGTCGTAGGAGAGAGTAGATATGTCGTCCTCACTCATGGTGACAACTTCATTACCCATGTTCCTCAATTCGTCGGCGACAGCATCAAGAATAGCCTTGTCGTTACTCACCATATTTGGCGAGAACTTTTCGCTTCTGTATATTCCAAGCAGTTTCATACGTTATGATTTTAAGAAACTTTCTGCTTTCTCTATGTCGCTTGCGTGGTCAACATCGAGAATCTTGCTCAACTGGTATGCCTTGAGTTTAAGTCCGTCAAAGACGAGCTGACGCTGGAAATTGCGCATACGTGACATCCCGCTGTTTATGCACTTGTCGAGAGTAGTGAAGGCTTTCTCGTTAAGACAATATATTCCGCCAGAGATGTATTTGCATACAGACTTACCGTCTTTGCCAGGTTCGCTTGCAGCAAAATTCTCGAGTGAGTCATGGAAACCAGTTATGTTCATTTCTGCATCTGTGGAGATATAGAGTGGCTTCTCGTCGTCAATATAGTCTGTGACAGCCATCATTCCGTCACCCTCGTAAGCCTTGAATGCATCAATATATTCACCGAACTCCTTTTCACGGAAAATTGTATCTACTGTTGTGAGACAGAATTTTCCGTTGCCTATAAGTGGCTTTAGCTCGTAGAAACTGTGCATTGAACTTGGAGTAGTCTTGACGATAAGTTTAATGCTTTCGTCCTTTGTCTGCAAATCACGCAGATGGTTCTGAGTGAGCGGAGTGAGATTGTTTGTGATGATTACAATCTCCTCTGCGCCATTATCCTTGAAGATGCGGATAAGGCGGTCAATCATAGCCTCACCATTTATCTTGACAAGTGGCTTTGGCAATTCTACTCCTTCTTGTGCAAGGCGTGAACCTTCGCCTGCGGCTAATATTGCAAATTTCATATTGTTGTCTTAATTCTTTATTTCCTCTGGTCCTTTTGTGCCCACCTTCATGAGCAGTAGGCCTATTGAAGCCCAGAATATTTCCCTCACACGACACATCATGCTTACAAACAGACCTATATCATTTGTCATTCCCATCTGTGCTGTTGAGAGTGCAAATCCTCCTTCACGTCCTCCAAGCTGAAGAGGGAAGAAGAATAGCAGGTTTGCAAACAGGGACGTGAATGCGAGTATGAGGAATGAGTAGAGGAATGTGATGAAGTCAGCCTTTCCTGCGTTGAATAGGATAAGCATGAACATAATCTCGAATGACTGGAAGATGCGTCCAAAATATTCGAGGAAGAACGAGCAATAGAAACTACGCTTGTTCTGGCTCTGCAACTCGGATATTTGAATGTCAATCTTTTCGAGTGTCTCTCTCTGCTTTTCCTTAAACTCAGCAGCTTTACGCTTCAATCCAGGAATATGTGCCACAATGCCAATGAGCTTGACAACCATTCCTTTCTTGTATCCTCTGATGAACAGATATATACCACCAAAGCAGAAGAGTGCCATGAGTCCGAGGACGATACCCATACCTGCTCCTAACTCAAGATAACCGAGAAGGGCAAGGATTACGTAAACCACGATGCTTGTCACCCAAAACCAGAAATGGCTGAAGATGTGCATCATCGCAAACAAGAGTACGGACGAAGATGCACGTTGTACGCCAACGTATGGCTTTATCTCCATTATCTTGTATGGCTCGCCTCCGAGTAGTCCTACAGGAGTGGCATAGTTAAGTGCAAATCCCGTGATTGTTATCTTTGTGAGCTTGAGAAAAGAAATATTACATTCTCCGCTTCCCTTGAGTATGACCAACCATGTGAGGGCGTTCATCAGATACAATATGCCCCAGAGTGCAAGCATGGCTACAAGCCAGTAGCCTGCATGACAAATGTCCTTCCATAGTTGTGCAAAACTTACGTCGAACGTGAATATCATCACCACAATGGCAATTAAGCCTATGGCAAAGAATATGTTTCTTAGTTTATTACTCATAAACTTACAAAGTCTCGCTCTCTGTTGTCTGGTCAAGCTTCAACTTGTCGCTATCGTCACGCTTCTCGTAATACTGACGCTTGAGTGGGTTGGCGTGAGCCTTGTCGTAGCGTTCACGATTGCGGTAAGCGTCGATAGCTGTGAAGATGGCTTGACGGAGTGATGTCTCGTCGGCTGTTCCCTTACCTGCAATGGCGTACTGTGGACCGTGAACAGGTGCTGTACGCACAACAGGAAGACCTGCTGTGTAGATGAGTCCTTCGCCCATAGAGATGGCATTGAATGGTGCTATGCCCTGATCAAGGTACATGGCAAGTACTGCATCGAAGTGTGTGTGGTTGTCAGAACCGAAGAACTCGTTTGCAGAGTATGGGCCGAAACAACGTACACCTTTATTGTCAAAGAGGTCCTTGATGGTAGGAATGATGATTTCCTGTTCCTCCTTGTCATCCGAACCCTTTGGATTGAGTGACAATACAGCAATACGTGGACCGTCAATATAGAAGTCACGCTTGAGTGTATTGTTGAGTGATATGAGTTTCTCTGTGAGAAGCTCCTTGGTGATGTGCTTTGGCACTTCGCTTACAGGTATGTTTGTTGTTGCGAGTGCAACACGCAGATTCTGATGAATGAATATAGCGAGCGACTTGCTGTCGCCGCCTACACGCTTCTCAAGGAATGCTGAATGTCCAGGGAACATTGATTCCTTGCCCTTGATGGTGTTATTTGTGAGTGGGGCAGTAATGAGTACGTCAATCTTGCCTTCGATGAGGTCATTGACAGCCTGATTGAGTGCCATGAATGCGGCTCTGCCACTATCTTCGCTTGGTGTACCGAAATCTACTTTGAGTTCTTCCTCACCAAAGCAGTTGATGAGGTTGAGATTGCGGTCATGAACATCATTTACTGAGTTGCGAACCAGGAAGTTTGTCTGATTGTTGAGTATTTTTTTATGAAATGTGGCTACCTTTGGAGAACCGTAAACAACAGGCGTGCAGAGGTCGTACATTTCTTCGTCTGCAAAGCACTTGAGGATTACCTCATAGCCTACACCGTTAATGTCTCCTTGAGTTATACCTACTTTAATCTTTTCCACTATTGTATTGTTTTTATGTTTTTATTCTGATTTTATTTTTCTTCTTTTTCTTCATTCTCTTTATCCTCTTCGCCTGATGGCAATTCGAGGGTATAGAGTGCTGCTTCAAGACGACGGAGCATAGTACGCTTCATCTTCTCTGGCGCATATACGAATCCTTCTACCACGATGACACGGTTGTTGATTGTGTCACCTCGTGAATGGCTTACGAAAGGACCACCCATAGCATCGTTGTGCATCTGCCAGAGACCGCGTGCCTCAAAGGCAAAGTCGCCCTGAACTCTGATGTTCTTTGTCCACACAAAGTCATGGTTTGTCTCCATGTACATTCCTGGCTGCTCTCCTGGAAGGTTGCGCTTCATAATC
>JAEEGL010430929.1_pt1 | contig 10729 bp, 4 predicted proteins | sample 9134231 | NCBI WGS metagenome assembly JAEEGL01 (sample SAMN16246548, study PRJNA631951) | gut metagenome | biome: gut microbiome; feature: rumen; material: fiber-attached | host: Bos | place: Iran: Karaj | collected 2018-10 | reverse complement strand
TTGAGGTAATCTACGGAAAAGTAATCAAAATCGGCATATTGATATTCTTTGAGCAGAACAAGGTCGTTTACAGCGGAATTAAGATCAGCGTGTTCAAAGCTGAAGCCCTGACTGAAATCGTCATCCAGTATCGGAAAAGTGCCGCTGAAGTGATAGTAATTATATTCGATCCATTCTTCTCGGTCGCTGAAGAGTTTTTTGTTGGCAAAGAAGGCTGTAATACAGGCAATGGCACATATGGATAGGGTGATAAAAGAAAGAGCGCAGCGGCGTTTGTCTTTTATAAATTCCCTAAAGAGCATAAGGAAAAGAAAAGGCAGGAGCGGCAGCACACATTCCATACGGATCAGGAAGGCCATAAACATCATGATCCCTCCTATAACCGATACTTTGATGCGATGGAAGCGGATAGTGCAGGTCATAGTCAGCATGATAATGGCGCATAAAGCATAAAGATAGGCATTCCTGGTAAACTGTACGGATTGATAGAATTCTCCTGCGATATAGAAGTGAAGCAGAAGCAGGGGAAGGATCAAATGCTTATAGTCAAGAAAATATGCCAGTGCTGCGCCTATTAGTGCGGCAGAAAGGGCGTTTAAGGATAACTGCGTTATAAGATACCAGTTTATTGAAGGGAATACGGCAAAAAGGGCTTTTAACAGATAACCGAAGATTACATTAATATATACAAGGTACTGGCTGTTTTCGCCAAAGGCGCCTGCTGCGATCAGGTTCATGGCGGTATCGTCGTTAGTATCGGAGCTGATGGGCTCAAGCAGAGCATATGGTAAAAAAAGCAGGAGCATCGCAACAAATGCAAAAAGACATCTTTTTTCTTTTGGGCTTAATCTGATCTGTCCGACGGGCTGCGATACGCTTTTAATCTCGCTCATAAGTTTCCTTTATCTCCATACATTAAGGGATGTTCCAATCTTATCATCATTGCACAAAAATGACAACTGCAGTTGGCATTTTTGCACCTCTTCGTTGATTGACAAGAGAGGGGATTTTGCCATATACTATCATAGAAATTATAGGCATTTTATGTTGTTTTATACAACGAAAGGAGGGCGTAATGGCCAGAAACAAAATGAAACGTTTTCTCGCCGGGCTCTGTACTGCAGCAATGCTGTTACAGACTGCCGGGGAGACCGGGATGGCTGTAATGGCTGCCGATAACGAAGAGGTAGTCACGACTGTTGTTTCGGAAGATGATGCAGAGGAAGAGGATCCTGTTTCTGCTGATGAGGCTGAAGAGAGCGTAAGCGAGGATGCGGTCTCGGAGAATGAAGCGGATGCTGACAGTGTGAGCAGTGATGAAGCTGATGACGATGAACAGGTCAGTGAGAATGCTGCTATATCCGAAAAGGAGAGTGAACCTGAGGAAGAGCCTGATCCGGATATCGAGGAGCAGGAAGATGTTCACGGTCGTCTGATCATAGGCAGTAATGTTTATGACGACGGTAATGACAACGGAGTGGTTGATAAAGGAGAAGCTCTGCTGGGTACTTTTAATGCATCTACAGGAGCATTCGTGGTGGATGCGAATCTGGAGTATGTTCCTTCTTTTGTATTCAAACAGTGGACTGAGCTTAAATCATTGAGTTTTGCACCCGGATCTAAAGCTGCTAACCTGGGGCACAATACACCGAATAATGGTAACGCGGGTGGTGCTTTTTTTGGATGTTCCTCACTCGAAGAGGTGGATCTGAGCAATGCAAACGATCTTACCAAGATCTGGCTGCATGCATTCCGGGATTGTACCTCATTAAAAAAAGTGACTTTTAATGAGGGTCTTCAGTATATAGAAGACTATGCTTTTTACAATTGTGCTCTGACTGAGGTTACTTTTGGAGGCAGCCTTATAACTATAGGTTCTAATGCTTTCCAGAATAATAAGAATCTCAGTAAGGTGACGCTTAAAAGCGCGACCACAAAGTGTGGGAAAAACATATTTAATGGATGCGCGATAGAGAGCTTTACGCTTGCCAAAGATGATAATGGTATAGTGGTATTCCCTGATAATCTTTTCTACAACGCAACATTTAAAGATGGAGCGATCATCGATATAGGTGCAGAGACTGTTGCGATCAGCGAGGGTGCTTTTCAGGCATCCAATATCAAGCACGTAAAGTTTTCTTCCAAGCTAAAGACTATCAATAAGAATGCATTTTTTGGCTGCAAATATCTTGCTGAGATCGACTTTACACCCTGTAAAGATTCGCTTGTGACCATAGGGGAGGCTGCATTTAACGGGTGTGAATCGGTATTGAAGATTGACATTCCCGACAATGTAACAAAACTCGACAAATATGCTTTCCGTGATTGTGTAAAGGCACAAACACTTACATTGCCGGATAGTTGTAAAACAAAGGATTCACTTGGGGCCAACATATTTGAGGCATGCGTATCACTTCGGGAGGTGGTATTCCCTGAAGGATATGAGTATGTAGGCGAGTATATGTTTAAGGACTGTCTTGCTCTTAAAGACATTTCGTTCTCGTCAACCATCACCGAAATAGGCAGGGGGGCATTTCAGGCATGCACATCGTTAGTAGAAGTGGTTTTGCCGACTAATCCCGCGTTTACAACTATTCCTCCTTATTGCTTTAAGGACTGTCTTTATCTTCAAACCTGCGACTTAAGAGAGGGAATAACCGAAGTTGGTGCTAGTGCGTTTTATGTTTGCAACCGTTATATGTCGGATCTTCCTGATTCGCTTGTCACTATAGGAGATAATGCTTTCAACAGCTCCGGATTCTGCGGTACGCTTACGATACCCCAAAATGTAGCTTATATAGGTGCAGCCGCGTTTAAGGGTAGCCGTGACCAATGGGGCGTGCGTGGGCGTCAGGAACTGCATACTGTAGTGATCACACCTATGGATATCGCTAACTGTGGAAAAGAGATATTTAACGGATGTTCAATTCGTGAGATAAAGATGCAGGACGGTGCAACCAGGATACCTGCCAATCTCTTTAATAAGGCTACCTGGATCAATGATAAGGAAATAGAGATCCCTGCAGAGGTTGTTGAGATAGGTGACTATGCTTTTGCAGGCAGTAGCAATACGGATACTACTGCCGGTAACCTTGTAAGGATAGTATTCCCCGATAACAGCAGACTGAGGATAATCGGAAGAGAGGCCTTTGCATACAATGCTATTCTTGAGACGTTTACATTACCTAAGTCAGTTACCTATATAGGTGAGAAAGCATTTTCAAAGTGCGCAAAAATAAACAGCATAGAGATACCTGAAAATGTTGCCACACTTGGGGCAAGTGCATTTGAGGGCTGTACACTTCTGGAAAATGTTACATTTAGTGCTATCGCTGTTACCAAGAGCGGTAAAAACATATTTAAAGACTGCAGCTTAAAGAATATCGTGATCGGTACTAAGATAACGATCCTTCCCGACTATCTGTTCGATGGGGCAAATTTCCAGAAAAACAGCCAGGGCAAGTATGATATGATCACCCTGACGCTGCCGGCCAGCGTAACCAGGATCGGAATCGCATCACTTACAAATGTTGTTAACCTTAAGGAACTTAAATTTGCGTCAGGTTCCGTGCTTGACGAGATAGGCCAGAATGCACTTTCCGGTTGTACCGGACTTGAAAAGATCGATATACCCGAAACCGTTACCAAGATAGACAACAATGCATTCTTAAACTGCAGCAGCCTGACAGGCATCAATCTGCCCAAGAATCTTACGCTGCTTGGAATGAGCGTATTTAAGAACTGTCCTAAGATCACAACGGTTACGATCCCTGCGGGTGTTACAGATGTTAAGAAGGAAGCATTCTGTGACTGTACAGCTTTGGCAGAAGTGAAGTTTGTTTCCGGAAGCCTGGCAACCATACAGGACAGCGCATTTAAGAACTGCAAGATCTCATCAGTTGCTGTACCGGAAGGTGTTAAGACCATAGGAACATATGCTTTTGCAGGCAATTCCGGTCTGGCTGCAGTAAGCCTTCCCAAGACACTTACCCAGCTCGCTAACTATGCGTTTGCAGACTGTCCTGTTGCCGGAACAATAAAGCTTTATGAAGGTTTTAATAATCTCGGCGGTGAGGCATTCTATGCTGCGGGCAAGACTGCAAAGGCAGCATTTTATCTTCCTGAGACACTAAAGAATATTGGGAAAAATGCATTTAATGTCGCGTATAAGGATAATCTGAGCTTCTATGTAGTGCCCGGATCGTATGCAGAAAAGTGGCTTAAGGATAACGGTTTTGGCGACCGTATAGTAGGATCGTCCGAAGCACCTAAGACCTATACTGTTACCTTCGATCTTCAGGGACACGGTACAGCTATTCCGGAAGCGATCGTAGAGAAGGGTAACAAAGTTACCAAGCCTGCCGATCCTTCAGAAGATGGCTGGATCTTTGGCGGATGGTTCAATGAAAAGGCATGTAAGACGGCTTTCGATTTTGAAACAGAGATCACCAAGAATGTGACCATCTATGCAAAGTGGGATAAGGGCGCAGAGGATATCAAGGGAGGATATTCCGCACTGGATCCCGTACCCGAGATCACCGCTGCTACCACCGATCTGTGGCTGGTAAAGGGACAGAAGTTCAATATCGGTGAAGGCTGGAAAGTTGATAAGGCGTTTAAGAAGTATGTTTCCATAAGCAAGAAAGGTGCTTTTAGCGCTAAGAAGGAAACCCCTGATACGGTAAACGTAATCATCAGCCATGAAGGAAGAAATGATATCACCGTACATATCTGCAAGCCTATTATCGATAAGAAGCTTTCGCTTGTTATCGAGACTGCTGATCAGGTAAAGAGCGGTAAGATCAATCTGGCAAAGGATGCTAATATCAAGAACGTGCTCTGGTACAGCGCATCACCCGATGTGGCTACCGTTGATAAAGACGGTAATGTTACAGCAGTTGCTAAGGGTACCGCAAAGGTTACTGCTTATGTTAACGGCAGTGCATATACCTGCTCCGTAACCGTTAAGGAAACTGTACCGGCGCTTAAGCGTACAATGCACATTAACAGCGGAGCTTCAAAGACCATCAAGATCAAGGGCGTAAAGGGAACCTGGACCAGCGCTAATGATGGTATTGCGACGGTTAATAAGAAGGGCAAAGTCAGCGCGGTAGCTCCGGGAAAGACTACTCTTACTACCAATGTAAACGGAACTGATTATACGATCGACGTTTACGTAGAAGATATCAATGTAAGCGGCGAAGGCGTCGTAGCGGGCAAGCCCAATAAGTATACCATCAACCTCAAGAAGGGTGAGGGTACCACGCTTAAATTCAGCGATTCGCTTGAGCAGGATGTGGTATTTAAGAGCAGCAAGCCCGGCATCGCATTTGTTGATGAGAACGGTAAGGTAGTTGCCAGAAGCAAGGGAAGCAGCTCACTTACTACCAAGATCAACGGAAAGAAGGTTACCATAACGGTTAAGGTAACAGAGTGATCCGGTGATAATCGTTTAAATGATCTCCTTAAAGGGGCTGTCACATATGTGGCGGCCCCTTTTGCGTGTCTTGAAAAACATGGGGTGATATGTTAACATCTAAAAGTTAAATCGAAGGATCTTTAAGGAGTAAATTAATGACAAAACAGGAAAATATTCGAAATTTTTGCATAGTAGCCCATATAGATCACGGTAAATCAACACTTGCAGACCGTATCATCGAAAAAACCGGCCTTCTGACCGAGCGTGAAATGCAGGAGCAGGTGCTTGATAATATGGACCTGGAGCGTGAGAGGGGCATCACCATAAAGGCTCAGGCAGTCAGGACCATATATAAGGCAAAAGATGGTAAAGAATACGTTCTTAATCTTATAGATACCCCGGGACATGTGGACTTTAACTATGAGGTGAGCCGTGCGCTTGCAGCCTGTGATGGTGCTGTGCTTGTGGTGGATGCGGCCCAGGGCATAGAGGCGCAGACACTGGCAAATGTATATCTGGCGCTGGATCATGATCTGGAGGTTTTTCCTGTTATCAATAAGATAGATCTGCCCAGTGCAGAGCCGGAGCGGGTAAAGGATGAGATAGAAGATGTTATAGGTATAGAGGCACAGGACGCACCTCTGATCAGTGCAAAGAACGGTATAGGCATAGAAGATGTGCTGGAGGCCATAGTAGAGAAGGTGCCGGCGCCTAAGGGGGATCCGGATGCACCGCTAAAGGCACTGATATTTGATTCCCTTTATGATTCCTATAAAGGCGTTATAGTATTTATGCGTATTATGGACGGACGCATAAAGAAGGGGACTAAAGTTAAGATGATGGCTACCGGCGCCACTGCAGAGGTGGTAGAGGTTGGCTTCTTCGGAGCCGGACAGTTCCTGCCCTGTGATGAGCTTTCTGCGGGGATGGTAGGCTATCTTACGGCTTCCATAAAGAATGTAAAGGATACTGCGGTGGGCGATACCGTGACAGAGGCGGACAGACCCTGTGCAGAGGCTTTACCGGGTTATAAAAAAGTACTGAGTATGGTATACTGCGGTATCTATCCGGCAGACGGAGCCAAGTATCCTGACCTTAAGGATGCACTTGAAAAGCTGACCCTGAATGATGCTTCGCTCTTTTATGAACCGGAGACATCGATAGCTTTGGGCTTTGGGTTCCGCTGCGGTTTCCTGGGACTGTTGCATCTGGAAGTGATACAGGAGAGGCTGGAGAGGGAGTATGATCTGGATCTGGTGACCACAGCCCCCGGCGTAGTATATAAGGTGTATAAGACCAATGGTGAGATGATAGAGCTTACCAACCCTTCAAACCTGCCGGATCCGTCAGAGATAGATCATATGGAGGAACCTATAGTATCGGCTGAGATAATGGTGACCAAGGATTTTATCGGACCTATCATGGAGCTTTGCCAGGAGAGGCGCGGCCGTTATCTTTCCATGGAATATATAGAGGCAAACAGGGCGCTGTTAAAATATGAGCTCCCGCTTAATGAGATAATCTATGATTTCTTTGATGCGCTTAAGTCACGTTCGAAGGGATATGCTTCCTTTGATTACGAGATGAAGGCTTATGAAGAATCGAAGCTGGTCAAGCTGGATATACTGATCAACAAGGAAGAAGTGGATGCCCTTTCCTTTATAGTACATGCCGACAGCGCTTATGAGCGCGGAAGGCGTATGTGCGAGCGCCTGAAAGACGAGATACCCAGGCATCTGTTTGAGATACCTATCCAGGCTGCTGTGGGCGGCAAGGTAATAGCACGCGAGACCGTAAAGGCAATGCGTAAGGATGTGCTGGCTAAATGCTACGGTGGTGATATAACACGTAAGAAGAAGCTGCTTGAAAAGCAGAAGGAAGGCAAGAAGCGCATGAGGCAGGTGGGTAACGTGGAGATACCTCAGAGTGCATTCATGAGCGTACTTAAGCTGGATGAGGAGTAAGGAGTTATCACTTTATATCCATATACCTTTTTGTGTAAGGAAATGCGCGTATTGCGATTTTTTGTCTTTTCCGGCGGAGGAAGGTCTAAGACAGAAGTATTATGAACGGCTCTGCAGGGAGATAGCTGAAGCCGCAGAGGATTATAAAGGCAGATCCGTGATAAGTATCTTCTTTGGCGGAGGAACGCCGTCGTTGCTTACGGGGGATATGACCTTACGTCTGATGGATTTAGTAAGAGATAAATACTGTTTATCAACTGATGCGGAGATAAGTCTTGAGGCCAATCCGGGTACTGTTGATAAGGATAAGCTTAAAGCATATAAAAAATCCGGGATCAACCGGCTGAGCATAGGATGCCAGTCGCTTAATGATAAGGAGCTTGCGGTCCTTGGCAGGATACACAGGGAAGAAGATTTCTACAGGGCATTCGATGCCGCACGTAATGCGGGATTTACTAACATAAACGTTGATCTGATGAGTGGTCTGCCCGGACAGAAGCCGGCGGACTATGAGAAAAGTATCAGGAAGTTGATCGGTCTTAAGCCTGAACATATCAGCGCATATAGCTTGATCATAGAAGAAGGTACTGAGTTCTATAACAGATACAATGATGATCTGCTTTTGCGTGATAAGGGGGATATTCCCAGGCTGCTTCCGGATGAGGAAGAGGAGCGGCAGATGCTGTATATGGGACGGGATATCTTAAGATCTGCCGGTTATGAGCAGTATGAGATATCGAATTACGCCCTGCCGGGATCAGAATGCAGGCATAATGCCGTGTACTGGCAGCGCGGGGATTATGCCGGCTTCGGACTGGGGGCATCATCCTGTGTGGATGAGTGCAGATGGAAGAACACGGATGATATAAAAGAATATATTTCGTGCGATGCAGCCGGTCTAAAGCGCGATAAACTGGAACTAAGTGTGAATGAGCGTCGCAGTGAGGCTATGTTTCTGGGGCTTAGGCTTATCAGAGGGATAGATAAAAAGACCTTTGCTTTAAGATACGGCGGGGATCCATATGCTTCTTACGGTGAATGGATAGATAAGATGGTTAATGAAGGATTGATGCAGGATACAGACGGGAAGCTGAAGCTAAGCCTTAAGGGGCAGGATGTGGCAAACTATGTGTGGGGAGGTTTTGTTTAAATGGATACTAAAGGTGTATCACGATATCATGTATTGATACCCGCATTGATCGCCCTGCTCATAGAGGTGTTTATCTTTAATTTCAGGACTATTGAGTCTATGTTTAATAAAGAGATACAGCTTCCGGCAGTTAATGTTGATGTGCAGGGGGCGGAAGGTTTCGGAGAAGGAGTGTACAGGATCACGGATGAGGGCGGAAATGCTGCAATCTATCTGAAGGATCTGGAAGCTTTGTTACAGGGCAGGGGATTTAACAATGTAAGATTGGATATTGCCCTTCCCGAAGCTGAGGATGTGAGCTGGCGTGAAAGCGGCTGTATGTATATCACGCCTTATGTCAGGGATGCAGGGCATGATCAGTATGATGTTCTTGCAAAACATGTATACAGACAGGACATTGAGGATTCTAAATTTCTGTGGATAATACCTGCAGGCGGGGTAAAGACCATAGCGCTTAATATTTCTTTGAGCGAAGGAAGTGTACTTCAGATAAGGAGTATTACCCTGAATGCCAAAAGAGATATGTCTTTATCATTTGTCCGTATTATTGTATTGGCGATATTGGCTTATGCACTGTATCTGCTGAGAGGAGGATCATCAGTCTGGAAGGATGATGTAACAAAGCGGAGCGTTAAAAATGAACTTTTGGCGGCAGCGCTTGGAATATGTCTGATCTTACCGGCGCTTGTGATCAATATTGCCGATCATGGGATGAATGCTGACGCTCACAGCTTCAGACCATACCAGCGTCTGGCAGAGGCATTTGCAGCAGGGCAGTTAAGCTTAAAGGAGATCCCTTCCGGAGTGTTGGCGCAGATGGAGAATCCTTATGATACAACACTGAGGGATGCTATGGGGCTTGAACCTGAAGCTGACTATCTGTGGGATATGGCATATTATAACGGGAAATACTATTGTTATTTCGGAGTGGTACCCTGTGTTTTGTTTTATCTTCCCGTATATATGATCACCGGGGCGCATTTGAGTGACGGTGTTTTGATGATGATACTGGCAGCCGTTATTTATGCCGGTATATATATGCTGATGTGTGAGTGGCTTAAGAAACATGCTGCGTCAACGCCTTTTGCCTATCTTCTGCTCTTTACCGGGATGATCTTTATGGGAAGCGGTATGATGGCAAATATATCGTCGCCGGATGCCCATGATATCCCCAGGGCCGCCGGATTGGCCTTCCTGCTATGGGGGCTGTATCTATGGCTGCATTCGATATGTACGGATAAACGTGGACTGAGGGCGGGTATGTTAGCCGGCGGCAGCCTTTGTATGGCCCTGGCTGTAGGATGCAGGCCTAACCAGCTGCTGTATTCATTTATGGCCATACCGCTCTTTGGGGCATATATCAAAACCGGGGACGGCTTTGAAAAGAAAGACAGAAATAAAGCGATCGCGGCATTGCTGCTGCCCTATGTCCCCGTAGCGGTCTGCCTGATGGCATACAACGCCTTGCGATTCGGATCGATCGCGGATTTTGGCTATGATTATCAGCTTACGGTACTCGACTATTCGAAGAAGAATATCCTGACAGACAGGATAGTTATAGGCCTGTATGAGTATCTTATCAGAATGCCGCATCTGACTTACCGTTTCCCTTTTATTGAAGCGGGAGAGTTTATTCAGGAGAATACTTTCGGACATGGCAGCTTTTATTACACACTGGGATATGGCGGTATATTAAGCTGTAATCTGCTGGCCTGGTTCATTCCGGGGATCTTCGGAAAGAACCGGGATAAGAATGCATTGTGGCTTCTGGGAATCTCGGCAGTCAATATGCTGATCAATATCTGTGTGGCCGGTGTGGCGTATCATTACAGGGGGGATTTTGCAGCACCCATATTGATTGCCGGAGCGATAGGGGCGGTAAGGCTGCGCGGCAGTGCCGGTAAGGGCGCTGAAGGAATGATAAGGGGATTTCTGATCGCGGCGTTTGTTATATCTGTCCTGTATCATACCGCATTTTATTATACGGGATATCTGCAGAATGGTGATACATCTTTATATTACGGGCTTTTGTATGGCTGGCTGGGGTGAGATGAATGAAGAGTAATACTGTTCAAAAGATGATAATAAATACGCTTATCTTTATCGTTGTTGCGATAATGGCAGAGCTTTTTATCTTTAATTTCCGCTGTTTTACCACAGTCAATGAAAAGGAGATAGTGGTACCTCTTGATTATT
>JAEEGL016325741.1_pt1 | contig 10730 bp, 12 predicted proteins | sample 9134231 | NCBI WGS metagenome assembly JAEEGL01 (sample SAMN16246548, study PRJNA631951) | gut metagenome | biome: gut microbiome; feature: rumen; material: fiber-attached | host: Bos | place: Iran: Karaj | collected 2018-10 | reverse complement strand
GAAGTAGCCGACGGACATATTCTTCCGTATCCCGTCAAGCGCGTCCGCCTCGCAGTCCTTGGCGGCTTGCGAGTGCCCGAAACGCACCACGCCGCCAAGCTTGCCATCCTTCACCTCCGGCTTGTCTATAATGCCGATTTGCTTCCCGAAGTGGCCGTCCTGAATCACAAGGCCGCCTTTCATGCGGGAGAAGTCAATCTCGCCGTCGCCGTGGCCCAAAACCTCGTAGCCACGCACGTAGTCCTTGGCCTCTTCGTCATATACCCATTTAAGGTACGGCTCCTCCGAAGAGACGGAAAGGCGGACGGACTTCTTCTCCGGCCTGTCCCCCTCGGCGGCGCGGGTCAGGATCTCCACCACGCCCTCGCGGGTGAAAGCCTGCCGCTTCTTCGTGGGCTTTTCGTCTATGGGGTTCTTCGCTTCCATGATGGTCTATCCTTTCGTTATTCCGCCTCTTCTTCCGTGGCGGGTGTTTTCTCCGTGGCGGGCGGCAAAACGCCAAGCCCGGCGGCCTTTGCCTTGAGACGGGCGGCCTTTGCCTTGAGACGGGCGTTGGCCTCGATATTGTCGTCAATGTCGCCGCCGTAGTCCGCCGCTATCTGTTCGTCCGTCTTCCAGTTGTGGGCGACGGCGAGTATGGCGGCGTTTATGTCTTTCATGGGATCTACCCAGTCCCAACGGCGGCCCCGGAATTCATGCTCGGAGAGTCGGGCGTAGTCGGCGGCGGAGTATGCGCCGGAGGCTTCGAGCTTCAGGAAAGAGGCAAGCCACGCGGTGAATACCGGGGAGGCGAATTGCTCTATCATCTGGGCTTGAAGTATGCGCCAATGGTCGCGCTCCGCAAGAGTCCCCACGCGGACGGAAGAGTAGGATACGCCCGCCCAGTCGTTGGCGAAGTTGGCGTATTCCACGCAAAGCCCGGAGGCAACGTCCCGTAGCATGGAGTTTTTGAAGTTGGTCAGTTCGCGGTTAGGGTGTGTGGGGGTGACGGTCTTGTAATCCCACCCTTGCTCCAACTTTATCCGCGTTCCCGGTTCGCTTGCCATGGTGAGGGCGGCGTCCTGTTCCTCCGTGTACTCGCCTATCTCGCCGTCCCGGCCCGCCGGGGCGTAGAAAATGCCCGTGGTATTGGACTCGTCACGGGCGGCAACTAGCTCCGCCACGTTATATTCGTCAAGCATTTTCAGCTTCTTCAAGACGGAATGGCCAAGAGGGACTCCCCGCGTCTGGCATTCGTCATGTTGCGTGAAAATGTGGAAGACGTCGGCGGCGGGTATGCGCTGCACCCGGTAGCCGTTGATCGTCTGGGCGGTGGTATCCTCCTCGGCGGCGCGGAAATGGTAGGCAATGGGGCGGAGGGTGGCAGGGTCAATCTCCACGCCATTCCTTATTGGCCTTGCGCCGGAGCGGTTCAAGGTCTCCACGAGTGCGTCCGGGCGGATAAGGCGGAGCGAAATTCCGTAGGGGTTCTGGGCGTTGCGGTCTATCACCACTATGGCCTCGCCGTCCCTTGCCCAGTTCTCGGCGGCAAGGCGGCATATTGCGGCAAAGGTCTTCCGCCCGGTGGAGTCCGCCCATGTGGGGTTGGTGGCCCATTTCCAGAAGTGGTATTTCAGGAATTTGGCGGCGGCGGCGTCCACGGCGGAGGGGTCGCCGACGGCGGGGGCGGGTTTGGGGATAAGGGTAAAGCCGGAGTCGCCGACGACGTTTGCCACGAAAAGGTCAAGCCACCGGGCGTAATGCTCGGAGTTCTTTTGCATATCCCGGCTACGGGCACGTATGGCGGAGAGGGCCGCGCCAACTTCCTGATTTGAGAATCCGCCGTCCCACTTCCACGGGGCAAGGATACGGGACACCTCGGCGGCGTTGAAGGCGCGGAAGAAGGAGCTTACAATCCCACGGCGGCGGGTCTTCGACTTGCCAAAGCCAAACATTAAAACCTCACTTTCAGGAATTGCACCCCGCCCGTCTTGGCCTCCATCCCGGCTTCGTCGGCGCGTACCCGCTGCTTCCAGTAGGCTAGGATCGAGAGAAGGTCGGCGTAGTCCTTGTAGGTTATGGAGAGGTCGCCGACGGAAATTGACTTGTTCGGGTTGTTGCCGTAGTTCTGGATAGCTTGCTCTACGGCGGCAACTACGGCGCGGTAGGGGCTTATCAGGGAGCGGAAGTAGATATCCCCGGTCGCAAAGGCCTCCGTGCCTGTGGGGGTGGTGGCGTAGGCTATCCACCGGGCGGGGCCGTGAAAGCCCGCAAGCGCGGAGGGGTCAAGGGTGGCCGTCCAGGTGCCGTCGGCGTTCGCCGTAGCTCTGGCGGTGGCGGTTTTCGCGCCGTCGGCCAGTTTCAGGACGACGGCGGTGGTTCCTGCCGGGGCCTTGAAGGTTCCGGCAAGCGTTTCTCCGTCAAAAGCGGAGCGGGCTGTGAGGGGACGCGCCATTGTGTGGTTTCTCCACCATATACCACTTCCGTGGCCTTCGTATTTGCCCGGCGCGGCGAAATGGGGCGCGTTTCGTACTCATAAGGCGGTATTTCTCTCGTTTCGTAGTCCATTTTTCGCTTTCCTTATTTGCTGGCTGTTTGCCGATTTGTGCAAAAATGCGAAAACTAAAAAAGCCGCCCGCCGATAGCGATCCGGCGTTTCGGTTTCGGCGGTGGCGGCGGTTCGCCGTCTGGTTTCGGCGTTCCGGCTGGCGGTTCGTCGGTTTTCGGCGGCGGTTCGCCGATGATCTTCCCGCCGATGGCGAGGTGCGTCTTCTTTTTCATTGGTGCGGTCTCCCCTTCCCCGGTCAAGCCCTCCGCGCCTGCGATGGCGTACCCCATGGCAAGGCAGTCGCCGAAGTCGTGCGGGTTCTTCGTCTGCCACTTGTAGGCGTAGCGCTCCTTCCCGTCCGATGACTTCACGCGGGTCTTGGCCTTCAGCTTCTCGTTCGCCACCTGGACGGCGAATCGGTAATGGTTGGCGTTGCCGTCGAATATGGAGAGGCCGCCGTCGGCGCCCGGCTCCGTTGCCCATGCGCGGTGCATCTTCTCCTTGTATTCGTCGGCGTTCCAGGCAAGCCAGCGGCGGCCCTGCGGGTCGCGGCACAAAATGGTGGCGTTCTTCTCGTTTCGGATGCGGCTGCGGACGTTCGGGTTCCAGTTCTGCCCAGCGCGGCCCAACATGGCGACGGCTTCGATCCCGAACTCCGCCTTCACCGTCGGCGCGAAGGCCGTGACGGTGTTGAACTGCCGCCCGCCTGCGTCTATGCCCCATTTGTCGATGGGTATGCCTTGGGCGGCGATTTCGCGGGCGTGATCCTTCAGGGCGGCGAAGAGCCGGGCGTTGAACTCCGTGTCGTTCAAGTTCTCCGGGATGCGTATGCGGGTCACATGGTAGGCCGTGACGAAGGCGGTCAGCCGGATGTCGAAGGCGACGACGGTGGTCGAGAGGGCGTAGCCGGGGTTTACGTCCGTCGTGGCGACGGTCAGCACGGTCGCGGGCGGGATGGTCTTCGGCGGGACGCCGCGCCGGATTCTCGAAAGAATATGCCGCGCCGAAAGTTCGAGCGCGAAGGCCGCGCGGGGCGGCTGCATCTGGTATTCGCTCATGAAAACGTCCACACCGTCGCGGAAAAGGATGTTCATGGCGTGCTGGATGCCCGAAAGCTCGGTGGCGGGGTCGAAATTCCGTGGGTTGAGTACCTTCGCGCCCGCGTCCATGGCCTTTCGGTTCTTCCGATAGAAGCGGTTGGCGGCGATGTGCGGCAAGCGATCGGCCGCCTTCTCGGCGTTGAAGATGTCCCAATACTCGGCCCAAAGGTCGCGGACGCCCTTCCGCTCCTCGGCGGTCGCCTCCGGGTTGTGGCATTTAGGCCAGGATAGCACCATTTTGTAGGTCTTTGTCTTCCAGCCGGGGTCGGCGGCGAAGGTCTCGGAAAGGTCGTCCGCCTCGATGGGGGTCGAGGTCATGATTGCTGCGATCTTCTTTCGGTGCCCGGCCAATCCCATGAAGGTCTTTTTGACTTTGGCGGCCATTTTTGCGACCTGCCCTTCGCTCTGGGCGCGGTCGTCGTTCTGGAGGTCGTCGAAAATGAGGAAGTCCGGGCGGAGTATGCCCTTCGCCTTTCCGCGCGCCCCCGCATTGAAGCCGATGGCCTCGAGGATGACGCCCGATGACGGGAACGGGCGGCCCGTGCGCGGGTCGATGACGGTCGGGAACACGATGCGGTCGGCCGCCTTTCGCGGGTTGGTGTTCGCGCCGTGGTACTTCTGCGTTTTGGCCCGCTGGTAGGCGCCTTGCAGCTTCAGGAACGGGACGGCGATCTCCGGGAAGTCGGCGACGAAGGCGGGGAGGGTCGTGGCGTTGGTGAAAATGTCCTCTATTATGCCGGAGGCGTTGCCGTCGTTCGCGCCGACGGCTATCTCATAGCGGCGGCGGCCCGTGGCGGCAACCCATAGCGCCGCGCCCTTCGAGAATGCCGTCTTGCCGTGCCCTCGGGCGACGCGGATGTGGTAGGGGATGGAGGCGTCGCCGATTGCCTGTTCCATGTCGCGGACGATGGGATACATGCCGGGCTGTGGCGGGATTTCGAGCAAGCCGCCGTCGGCCGGGTCGTCGCTTGTGCAATAGGTTTTCAGGAAAAAGAGGAAGTCCCGCTCGGCGCGGCGGCGGCGTTTCCAGTCAATTCCGGCAATGGCGGCGTCAAGGTCGGCGGCGATGTCGCCGTGGGTGGATAGCGACCTTCGCTTCGCTTCGCGCTCGGCTCTCGACAATGCGCGCGGGCGAGCCCCTTTCGGGACGATTCTGTCGAAAAGCGCCGCCACCCCTTTCAGTCCCGGCGCGTTTTTCCTCGCCAACTTCCGCAAGTAGGCGGCAAGGGCGGCGAGGTTCACCTTCCAGTCGATGTAGGCGGGGGCGCCGCGCTGCTGCATAAGCCACCGCACCGTCCGGGCCGTCGCGTGAAGCGATCCGCCCCGGCGGAGCACGTCGGCCGCCTCTTCCTCCGATATGAGGCGGATTGGGGCTTGCGGGTCTTCGCTCATATTCCCTCGAACTCCTCCGCCTCGCCCTGCGCGGTGGGCGGGAATGGATCAACGCCGCCCTCCTCCTTGTTGAAGTCGAGGTAAATCTTCACCATTGTCGGCACGCCCTCCTTCGCAAGCCGCGCAACGGATTGCCGGACGGCGAGCTTCGTTTTCAGGTGCCCTATCATGTACCGGGCGCGGGCCTCGGCGTCCGCCTGGAAGTCCGCCTCGGTGATTTCGGCGATCAGGCAGGCCTCCTCTATCGGCATTTCCGCCGCCCCGCAGTCCTCCAGCGTCTTCAGCATTTCCTCGCGTTTTTCGCTCATAGCTTCACCTTGAAGTCCTTCCGCATTCTCTCTATTGTCCGCGCCGTCACTCCGTGGACGTTCTCGCCGCCGTGCCTGTTTTCGGCTATCAGGTGGAAAACCTTGTAGCCGTAAACGGCGGCGAGGCGTTCGTACTGCTCGAAGTCCGACGGGTCGGCGAATACGTTGGCGACGGCGATCCTGCGCGTCCCCTTCTCCATTTCGTCCTTCACGTGCTGGAAGCATTGGGCGATGGATTGCGGGATACATTCGCGGTCGAAATGGTAGCCGTCGGCGTGCTCGAAAAAGTCGTCGTTCTCGAAATAGGCGTCCGCAATAAACGCCGCGAGGGTGCTTTTGCCCGCCCCTGGCAGTCCCCGGACGATGAAAAGGGCTCGCGTCGTGCCGTCCGGCGTGTTGTTGTCGATTATTGTTGCGTATCTGGAGAGAAGGTCGTTGCCGATTGCGTGCCCCTTCTCGGCAATTATGGCGTCAAACCATTTAACATTCATGGCGTAAACGTCCGCGCTCGTGGAAATTGCGCCCGCCTCTATGCGCGGATTGTTCGAGAAATTGGCGGAGGAGAAGCAAGAAATGCGCCAGCCGTCGTTCTCGATCATGAAGCCCTTGGCGTGGCATTGGGCGAACGCCATGTTCTCCGCGTGGTTTTTCATCACACAAACGGCCTCGGCGCTCATTTTGTGCATGATGGGGTTTATGATGAAGTCCAGCCGCGTTATAAGCCCGGCGTCCTTCAGGTTCACGAGCATTAGCGCGCCCGGCGACGAAATTGCCCAGGTAAACGCCCGCACGCGCCCCGGCCCCGTCTGCATAAGCACATAGCGCAAGAGGTCGTGCATCGCCCATTGCGCCCCGGTGACAAACCAGATCACCTTCCCCGGCCGGAGGTCGCCTATGCTGTTGCGCATTTTCAGGAATTTCCCGGAAATGGCGACGGCCTCCGTCTCCGGCGTCTCAACCGCTCCGCCCGTGTGCTTCTGGTAGTCGAAACCGTCCACCGATGTATCAAAGAGCGCCATACGAGCTCCCGAAAGGTGCCACGGGAAAAGCCCCCGACATCTCGGCCGATGGGCAACGGGGGAGGGAGTGTGGAAGTACCTTCGCGGCGGTTCTCATTCGTCCTCCTTCCAGGTGGCGAGGGATTTCAGCAGGGGGCATTTGGCGATCACGCGCTGCCATGTCTTGTTCGCGGCGTTTCGGGTGGCGTTCGACCTGTGCTTCAAGAGGGCGACGCTCTGGCGAAGGAAGGCGGGGAAGTTCCGGGGCGTTCCGCGTTTGGCGACGTGGAGAAGCATCAGGCATTCAAGGGGGGTCAGTTCGGTGCAAGCACAAAAGGCAAGGCGGAGGGTGTCCTCTATCTCGTCCGGGAGGTCGGTGGCCTTCGTCGATCCGACGGACGGGGCGGTGGCGATCCGTTCGACGTGTCCCCTCGGTTCGTGACGCAGCTTCTTTTCGTAAAGCGCAACCCGTGAGCACGAGAAGCAATGTCGCCCCGGCCCGCGTTTACAGTTGTGGCAGGTGTAAGTCTTTCGCGTCATGTCAATATATACCCATTTCGTGGCCTAAAAACCCAGCTCGTCGATACGCCAGGCGGAGAGGTCGGCCTTCGTGAAGTTCTTCTTTGTCCGCACGGCGACGTAGTGCCGGGCAAGGTCGGCGATCCAACGGGCGGCGTTCGCCTCGTTCCCGATAAAGAAAACCGGGACGCCGTATGTGGCGAATACCGAAAGGGCGAAGCCCCATAGCGCCCCGTGGGCGTCCATGCCGCAATGGTGGCGAAAGGTCAGCACCTCCTCGGGGGTGGCGGTCACGACAACGGCGGCAAGGTCGAAGTGCCGCATACGCTCGAGCTCCCTGTTAAATCTCTTTTTGGGTTTCTCGCTGTGTGCCTCGTACCCGCCTATCATTGTCCCGGCGAAGTCGGCCAGGCTCTTCCGCTCCACCGTGAAGCAGGGCTCCCAGCCCTTCACGGAGTAGTCGCCCGTGTGGAGCGTTCCGTTCTCGACGGCGACGCCCTCGGGCCATTCGGTCAGCGGCGTCTGTTCGCGGGTGTCCTCGATAATGGTCAGCGGCGGTTTTCTCTGTCTCTTCCTTTTCGGCATTCTCTCTCCTTTCCGGGTTCCTCCCAAAAAACCTCCCAAACTCCCAAAAGGGGGATGTAAGGGGGTGGGGGCAACCTCCCAAAATACCTCACAAGGGCACACACCCCCCTTTAGGGGGGGGGTGTGGCCCTTGGGAGTTGGGAGGATGCACCCCCTATTGTCCCAAATCTGGGAGGACGTTTTGGGAGGTTGTGTTTTGGGAGGTTCAAAAGAGGTTCTCCTGTTCGGGGTTCAGGTCGCCGCCGGGCGGCAAAGTGCAAGGGGTGTCGGCGGCGACGAAATACGTCCCCTTCCCGTTCCCGATTTCCCGCAAGCCGAAGCGCGCGTGGTCGGCGGAGATCAGCGTGTACGCGGCCGCGTTCGTGGAGCGGCTGCCGCCCGTCTGTCTCTTCGTGAGTTTCAGCACCCAGTCGCGCTGGCCCTTCGTGGCGTTCGCCGGGCGGGTGTCCGGCGTCCATGCCGTCCGTATCAATTCGGCGATAACCTGGGCGCAACGGTCGATGGGCGGCGGCTGGTTCGTCTTCTGGGTGGCGGCGGCGTTCGCGCCGCGCTTCAGCTCCGCAAGCTGTACCTCGTCCGGCTCCACCCAGAAAATCAGCCCCCGGTCCGGGTACTCCGGGAGGCGGTTCGCGTAGCACACCACCTTTTTCGTGGTCGGCTTCCCGTCCACGTCGCGCCATGCCAGTTTGTCGCCGTGCTTGGCGGCGATAAGGTCGAACACGCCCGGCAGTTTGCCGCCGCCCCATGGGGTCAGCACAAGCGCCGAGCGGATGTAGTTCGTGAACTCGCCGCTCCCGCTTCCCAGATAGGCCTTGAAAACCTCCCCCATGGCAAGCGCCTCCCGGTTCGGCTTCCCGGTATGGTGGACTATCAGCAGGCCGCATTTCGTGTCCTCGGCCTTGATAAGCGGGTCGATGCCATGGCGGAGAAACGCGGTCATGGCGTTCCCGTCGTTCATGTCGCCGCCGAAAAAGGCGAAAAGCGGGTTCATCACGATCAGGTCGAAATGGTGGCGGAGCTGTTTCCGGCGCATGTGGTCGATGAAGCGCGCGCCCGTTGTGCCGTCAAGGGCGCAAAAGGTCACGCGCTCCTCGGCGGCCTGTATCCTCTCGGGCGTCCAGTCCAATTCGGCGGCAAGCCCCAGCCGTATCCTGTCGCGGAAATTGGCGATGTCGTACTCGTCGTCCTCGCTCTGGAAGATGCCGATTTTCAGGGGGCGCAAGGGCCGCACGCCCAAACACTCGCAACCCGCCGCCCATAGCATGGCCGCCTGGATGGAGAAGGACGATTTACCGACGCCGCTCGTCGAGACGATGGCGCCGCACATTCCGCGCCGGAGCCAGCGGTTCTGGAACAGGCAGTCCGGGTCTTCGCTGTCGGGGCCGGGCGTCTCGAAGGTGTCGAGCGTCCTGTCCATTTCGGCAAGCCGCCGGGAATACTCGTCGCGGAGGCGCTTCAGGGCCTCCTCGATGTAGGGGGTGGCGAGATCCGTTATCGCCCGGCCGTCGATGTACCCCTCGAAAACCTCCGGCCCGTGGAGCTGGAGGGTGAGAAGGTTGTCGCGCCCGTCCGCGCTCACGATAACGCGGTCGAGGTCGATTTTCGCCGCCCGCACCGCCTTCCCCGCCGCCTTCGCCGTCTCCGGGGCGATAAGCGACGCCAGCACCGTCAATTCGTCACCGCTCATTCGAAGCTCCAGTCCTCCACGTTCAACCCCGCCGCCCTGTCGCGTTCCGCCGCCCATTCCGGGGCGCAGCGGCGAAGCAGGGCGCGCTCCTTCTCCGATAGCCGCCGCCACCGCACCTCGGGCGGCCAGCGCTCCACGATCCGCTGCCGCTCCCCCGAAAGCGCGGAGAATACGGAGCCGGGCGACAATTCGCTCCACCCCTCGCGGCGCACCATGCCTTCCAGCGTCTCGCGGCTCCGTTCAAGGCTCCAGGCGAGCGGAAATTCGGCGAAGAGCACCCCGGCAAGGTCGCCCTCGGTCATCCACTTCAATTCCATACCACCTCCCTGAAGTAGAGCGGACGGCCGCCGCCGCTCGCATGTACGTTCGAGCCCTCCTTCCAGCCGTCGGCGGTTCGCCGGGCGCGGTTCTCGGCGCGTATCTCCGCGTATGTCTTCGGCTGTTTGACGGGCGGCAACCCCGCCCTCTCGCGGGCGCGCTCCGCCACCGGGGATACCTCCGGCCGTTTCGGCTTCCGTATCCTGTCGTAAAACGCGCGGAATTGTGCCAGCCGTCCGACGCGGGCGCAAGCCGGGGAGCAGTACTTCCGCATACGGCGGCCGTCCTTCGTGCAGAAGCGCGTCCCGCAAATGGGGCACGTTTTCGGGCGCGCCGCGTTCTCCTCCCGGGCCTTCGCGCGCGCCGCCCGTCCGCGTTCGCGCCGCGCGGCCTTCTGGCAAGCGACGGAGCAATACCAAAACGGGCGCCCCTTCCCCTCGTGCCCGGCGATCCGCCGCCCGCACACCCGGCAAGTCCGCGCCCCTTTCATTTCGCCGCCCCCTCTCCCGAATAGGTGACGCAGGCGGTCAAGGTCGCCGCCGCAAGCCAGTAGATCATCAGCCGCCAGTTCCCCTTCACCGCATACGGCAACGCCGCCGCGATGTCGAGCGCTATCAGCAACGTCGGGAAAATGTATTCCATTTTCAAGTCCGCACCTCCGCGAATAGTTCCGCCTGTGTTTTTATGGCAAGCGCAAGGTAGGGCGACGGCCCCCAAACCTTCGCGGTCGATTTCGTGAAAACCTGGGCGTCGTCCTCCCAGAAACGCAGGCGCGTCAAAACGTCGAGGAGCGCCTTCTCCAAATTGTCAAGGTCGGGGCGCGAAACGTGGGGCACCTCCGCGCCGCATTTCGTCACGCGCTTCAGTTCGCTCTTCCGGTAGGGGTAGCACCACCGCGCCTGGAAGTACACCGGGCCGCGCAACGGTTCGTCCGGCGCGTGTGGGGCAAGCAGCGCGGCCAGGAAGTCCTCGGCGTCGCGCACCTTCTGTTTCGTGAAGAAGTGCGCCCGTCCGTTCCGCACGAATACGCCCTTCTGTTGGGCGGTCGCCGTCGGCGGCACGATGTCAAGGCGTACCCGTATCATTTCGCGCCCTCCGCGAAGTCGAAAAGCGGCGTATCGTTTTCAAGCCTCCGCCGGATCATCCGGCAATAGCTCTCCTCCTGTTCGATCAGGACGGCCCGCCGCCCTGTCACCTTCGCCGCGATCCCTGTTGCGCCCGATCCCGCGAAACAGTCCAGCACAAGGTCGCCGGGCCGCGTCGATGTCCGTATCAGGTCGGCCAAAAGCTCGACGG
>JAEEGL015756817.1_pt1 | contig 10730 bp, 7 predicted proteins | sample 9134231 | NCBI WGS metagenome assembly JAEEGL01 (sample SAMN16246548, study PRJNA631951) | gut metagenome | biome: gut microbiome; feature: rumen; material: fiber-attached | host: Bos | place: Iran: Karaj | collected 2018-10 | reverse complement strand
TAAGGGTACCTATCTTATTATAGGAACAGCTACTGTTGACGGAGCTATGTTCATTCGCACAAGTGACTGGAAACAGGTGAATAAACTTAAGACAAATACCAGCATTGTAAATTATATTCACACAAGTGATACTGAAAAAACCTGTGTATTTTATTCTCCAGCAGGAAGTTTAACTTACTATAATCTTATGGAAGGAAAAATTAAGGCAAAATTTAAGATTATCCAGGGTTTATCACAGGTAACTTTCTTTAATAATGATAAATTTATTACTGGTGTAAAAGGAAATCAAATTTACATAATAAATGCATTTAATGGGAACAGTGTTTCTTCCGTAGCTGCAAATAATCCTATAATTCTTTCAAGAGAGGCTGATTATAATCTTTATTATCTTGAGTATGATGGAAAGAGTACTTATGAATTAAAAATGCTTGAGAGTAAAGATGATAACACTGTTTCAAATCCACGTATTGTAAAAACAATGATGGGGCCTCGTTCTTCCGGTGCAATTTGTGCGGGCTTAAAAAGTGGTGCCTGGTTATACATGGGAAATAAAGCAGGCGGTATTTATAAAACTGAAATTGAAGCAACATCAACAACAGAACATCTGAGTGAAATTACAGAAAACACCTATGCAAAGATTTATGGAATGGCACCTGCTGACCAGAATTTTTACTTCCTTACAAATAATGCCGTTTTCAAATCATCTTATGATACAGGTCTTGTAAATAAATTAACAGCAACTCTAGGACAGACAAATATCACACCTTATAAAGATAATAAAGTCTTACTCTGGACTAAAGGTTCAAAAACTTCTGTAGATCTGGTTGATTTAGATAAAAAAACTCCGGTAGCGACACTTTTTGTCCCAACAGGAACTCTTCAAAACCTTAAAATTTGTTCTTACGATGAAGAAGACTATATTGTTGGTGTAGAAAGCAATTCAACTGTAATTTTATATAATTTAAACACAAAAGCATTCAAAGAGGTTTATTCAGGAACAGGCGTTCAGGATGCAATTTTAACTAATGATGGAAAAGTTTATATTGCAAAATCTGCTGCAACAAATCCTCAGGTTCCATTATTAAGTGTAAATATTTCAACTTTAGAAACAGTTCCTATTAATATAAGAGGAAATGTTGCATATGCCTTAAGCACAAACGGAACAACTATTTATGGTATTAATGTTATTTCTGATGAAGAAGGAAGAAATACTTATGTATTCTCTTATAATGTTAATACAAAAACAATGACTAATATTTTACGTTTTGCTGATGAAGATGCAGAAGCCTTTACATACTTGAATGGAAACAATTTATATACAAATATTGGAAAAAATAAAGTTTACTGTTACAACCTTTCTACAAAGAAAAGATTCGCTTATAACCGTTCAGCATCAATTCCACAAAGTATATGCCAGAATGATAAACGTGTAGTAATTCTGAATAATAATGGTAGTATTTCCTGGTGCAGTACAAATGATTCTAAAATTCTTGCAGACTGGTATCTTACAAAAGATGAACAGTGGTATGAATTTTAATTTTAGATAAAAAAAGAGATAGTTTTTTCTATCTCTTTTTTTATATATTTACTCTGAAAAATTTTCTTCTATAATTTTCTTTAATTCATTCAATAGTTTATTCTCTATTTGTTTTTTTAACTCATCTCTTGTCACAGATGTATCTCGAAGAAAAAGATCTGCAGGATGAATAGATAACGCATAAGCAATAGATATTATCATATCAAAAGAAGGCTTTGCTCTTCCCGCTTCAATTGCCCCAATCATTCCATTTGAACAATTACATTTTTCTGCGAGCATAGCTTGAGAAATATTTTTCTTCGCACGGTAATATTTCATGTTTATTCGAAAATTAGAAAAAAATTCATCCATACACTAATTTTAATTAAGTATAATTGAATCAAAAAGTTAATGACTGTAAGCATTTCTTATGTTATACTTAATTTAATTAAGTAATTATGGAAGCATTTCCAAATTACACTAAGTATTATTAAAAAAGGAGAGTTCATTATGGACGAAACAGGAACTTTGATTGTTGAAAAACAAAACAAAGAAAGTTATTTTGATGGTAGTGCATTTCAACTTTTAGGTTGGAGAATTCTAGGTGCTCTGATTACAAGTATTACAGGAGGAATATGTTTTCCTTTTGCAATTTGCTGGCTTTATGATTGGGAAACTAAACATACAGTTATAAATGGAAAAAGATTAAAGTTCGTTGGTTCTGCTGGTGAATTATTTGGAACATGGATACTCTGTTTATTATTAACAATAGTAACTCTTGGTATTTACTCATTTTATATTCCTTTCAAAATAAAAAGATGGAAAGAAGCTAATATTTTTTTTGAAGATGAAGTCCCTTCATTTTCTGCAATTCAAAATTTAAAGAAAGTAGAAGCAAGCTTTTTTGACGGAAACTTTTGGGAACTTTTTGGGATAGAACTGCTTGCAGGAATCATTACTTTTTTTACAATAGGCATTTGCTATCCAAAGGCAATGGAAATTATTTATAAATATGAACAAAATCATAAAGTTTACAATGAACAAAGATGTGCATTTAACGGGACTGCCTCACAACTATTTGGTACATGGATAATATGTATTATTCTAAGTTTAATAACTTTCGGTATCTACACCTGGTGGGTTCCAATAAAAATAAAACAATGGCAAATAAATCATACATATTTCATTTCAGAAGGACCAACAGAAGAAAATCAAAATAAAGATTCTTTATCTTTTGATGGAATGATTAGAAAATCTCCTGTAATTGCATTTATATGTGGAGGTTTACTAATAATTCCAGTTTTCCTAATCGGCTTTTTAGTAAATTATCTTGTAAGTTTATAAAAAACGAAAAAAAAGAGTGAACATCAAAAAAAAATTTAATGTTCACTCTTTTTTAAATAATTAAGAAAATCTTGTTTTATCCCCTTACACCCAGTCTGCGGTGTTTACACCACAACCTCTCATAAGAGCATCTGAATAAACCATAAGATATCCGTCTACGCTTCGATCCCAACTGAAATCTTTTTCCATACCCTTCTTTTGCATTTTAAGAATATGGTCTTTTTTGTTGTAGTAAGCGTATAAGGCCCATCCAACGGTGTTATAAATTGCAGATGGAGTTAATGCATCAAACAGGAATCCGGTTCCTTCACCAGTTGCTTCATTATACTGTTCAACAGTATCAGCAAGACCACCAGTGCGGCGTACTATTGGCAATGTTCCGTAAAGCATTGAATACATCTGATTTAATCCACATGGTTCATATCTGGATGGCATGAGGAAAAAGTCAGAACCTGCTTCAATAAGGTGACTTAAACTTTCATCATAACCAATATAAGCACGTAAATTTGGAAGTTTAGACTGAAGATTATTAATTTCATCTTCACACCATCGTTCACCACTGCCCAGTATTGCAAACTGAAGATCCATATTTACACACATTGAATAAATACTTCCGTATGATGGAGCAAAGATTTCTGAAATCCCCTTTTGATCTGCAAGTCTGGTTACAATTCCAATGACAGGCACATTTGGATTTACAGGAAGGCCCATTCTTTTTTGTAATTCAGCCTTACACTTAATTTTTCCTGCAAGATTCTTTGAAGTAAAGTTTTCTGGAATTAATTTATCTTTTCCAGGATTCCAGGTTTCAAGATCACAACCATTAAGTACACCGCGGACACAGTCAGAACGAACACGTAAAAGACCATCCAGACCGAATCCACCTTCTACACTCTGCATTTCGCCTGCATATGTAGGAGAAACTGTTGTAATCATATCTGCACAAGAAATTCCTGCCTGTAAAAGATTTATTGCACCATGGTGTTCAAGTCCTGCACCATAATAAAGTCCCCAGTCCAAACCTAAAGCAGGGAATGAATCTTTTCCGTATACTCCCTGATACCCAAGATTATGAATTGTAAAAACTGATGCTGTGTGAGCAAAATATCCGTTTCGACAAACGCATTTCAATAAAACTGGAACTAAAGCACAGAACCAGTCGTGAGCATGCATAATATCAGGATACCAGCCAAGCATTCGGCAAAGCTGGAAAGCACCATGACAAAGCAAGGCAGAACGATATGGGTTATCATGGAAATCTGGTTCGCTTTTTGTACCGTATATTCCATCTCTTCCGTAGGCCTGTTCATGATCTATAAAATATACAGGAATATCAGTCTGAGGAAGTGGAGCTTCATAAAATTTAACCCAGGTTTCTACCTGACCTGCAGCAACGGCAACAGGATTATCAATTGCTTTTAATTTTGAACGGTCAATCTTATAATAACGAGGCATAACAATTCTTACATCATGTCCCTGTTTTCTTAAATTGATTGCCAAAGCTGATACAGCATCTGCAAGACCGCCTGTTTTTGCAAAAGGTACTGTTTCAGAAGTTACCATTAAAATTTTCATTTTTCTTTATCCTCCACCGCCTTTTTGAAGGCTTCTTTACTGTTGATTATAGTTGATTCTGCACAGCAATAAGCAATTCGGAACCAGCCTTTACCTGCAAAACCACTTCCTGGTGCACAAAGAATGTTGTATTTTTTCAAATGACTGGTAAATGCCATATCATCATCATTCCAGCCATCTGGTACTTTTACCCACAAATAAAAAGCCCCTTCAGGTTTTGCATATTTTAATCCGGCATAATCCATTACTTCCATAATCAAATTACGTCTTTTTTCATATGTTGAAAAATCACATTCTGCATCCCAGGATTTTGCAATAACCTTCTGGAAAAATGCAGGAGCGTTTACATAACCTAAAACTCTGGTAGCAAAAATTGCGGCAGAAATAAAATCTTTTGCTTCTGGGTTTAATGGATTTACACAGATATAACCAATTCGTTCGCCAGGAAGACTTAAATTCTTTGCAAAACTTGTTACAACTACAGAATATTCATATTTTGGGAAAACAGGAGCTACCTTTTTTCCTTCATAAGTAATGGCTCTGTATGGTTCATCCAAAATTATATAAGGATATCGGCCAGTTTTTTTACCATGTTCCTTAAGAACTTTTACCAGCTGATCAATATCATCATCAGAATAAATTCTTCCAGTAGGATTATTAGGAGAATTCAAAAGGATTGCAGCAGTTTTTTCTGATAATGCAGCCTTAATTGCCTGGGGATCAAGACTAAAATCATCTTTAGTTTTTACCCCAATTATCTCTCCATTATGATTATGAACATAATGACCGTATTCAGCAAAATATGGACAAGGAACGATGATATTATCCCCATCATTCAAAAGTGCTTTTAAAGTTGCATTAATTGCACCTGCTGCTCCAACTGCCATTACAACATTTGAAAAATCAATTTCAAGTCCCTGTTCAAGACCAGTTTTTTTGGCCATTGCAGCTCTTGTTTCCGGATAACCAGGATTTGGCATATATCCGTGTCTCAAATGGGTCTGATCGGCAGCAATTTCCTTTACTGCATCAACCACTTTTGCCGGTGGATCTAAATCGGGATTTCCGATACTGAAATCATAAACTTTATCAGCTCCGTATTTTTGTTTTAACAGAGCACCTTCTTCAAACATCTTACGAATTACACCGTTAGATGGACTTTCTACTATATCTTTAACTTTCTTTGAAATCATAACAATTGAATTATAGCACAGAATTGAAATGAATGAACATTTTACTTATAATATACTTAATGAAAAAGATAATATTATTTACAACATTTTTACTTCTCACTGCATTTTGTTTTGCAGAACCTTTCAATTCAAAATTAACAGAAGCTGAAAAAGAAGTAATTTCTTCAGGAGAAGTTTTAATAAAGAACATCAACTTTAAAAGGAATATCTGTCTTAATAAAAATATTTCTCCTTTATCAGATGAGCTTTTACAAACTATCGAAGAACTGGATCCAAAATATCTTGCAGAAATCATCCAGATAAGACCATATCAGGGAAATGAAAATTTTGACTCAATGTTAAAAGATTTTCTTTACAATGTTCAGGACTATGCAGGAATTCCATATTTTTCAGAAAGAGGACAGACCTGGTACGATTTGTATGAATGGGCTGAAATCAAAAGCGTTGAAGAAACAGACTCCACCACAAGCATGAAAGCTGAAATGAAAATGGAGCCATTTGATATTGTAAAAGAAACTATAACAATCAAATCTCAGGACAATCAGGTTCTTTATATAGCAGAAAATGATAATAAACTCCGCTATCTTGATAAATTTGATTGTATCTGGCCACAGAAAATGAAAATCTGTATTCTTTTATTCCGTGAAGGTGATAACTGGATTTTTTATGGAATTGGTGGAGTTAATGCTCCAAGAATCCCATTTTTTACAGAAAGAATTCAAACATCTTTTATAAACAGAATTAATACATTCTGTAGTTATATTTTCAAAAAATTTGAGTAGAAAAATAATTGGGGAGGCATAACATGATTTGGTTAATTGGTTGTAAAGGAATGCTGGGTAGTGAAATTGCTAAACAGATGACTGAAAAAAAAATACCATGGATAGGAACAGATAAAGAAGTTGATATTACAGATATAAATGCATTAATTGCATATACAGATACAATTGAAACAGCATCATACTTTCCTTCTGAAATCAAACGCTCTGAAAGAAAAATCAACTGGATTATAAACTGTTCAGCCTATACAAATGTAGAAAAAGCTGAAGAAGATACAGAACTTGCTCACAAATTAAATGCAGAAGGTCCATTAAATATTGCAAGAGTTGCTAGAAAGATTTCTGCAAAACTTGTTCATATTTCAACAGATTATGTTTTCAACGGTCATGGAAGCAGTCCTTACACCGAAGATCTTCCAAAAGATCCTCTTGGAGTATATGGAAAAACAAAAGCTGAAGGTGAAGATGCCATTCAGAAAGAAATGAATACTTACTACATTATCAGAACTGCATGGCTTTATGGTTTTGATGGTAAAAACTTTGTTTACACAATGACAAAAGCAATGAATTCTCACGATTCAGTTAAAGTTGTAAATGACCAGAAAGGAACTCCAACTTGTGCAGTAGATCTTGCTGAAACAATCCTTAAATTGATTGAAAAAAATAATAAGGCAAAAACTTTCTTTGGTAAAAACAGTGCCCCTTCTTATGGTGTATACCAGTATACAAACGCTGGAGAAACAAACTGGTATGAATTTACAAAAGAAATTTATCGTCTAGGAAAAAAGTACGGACGCATTACACAGGATTGTACAGTAAATCCATGTACTACAGCAGAATATGGTGCAAAAGTTGAAAGACCTGCCTACTCTGTTTTATCAAAAGATAAAATCATAAAAGCAATGAAATTAAAGATTCCAACCTGGCAGCAGAGTCTTGAAAAATTTATTAAAAATACCAGATTTGAACCAAAATAATGAAAAAAAAACATTTTCTTTTAATTACATTTATTACCCTTTCCACATTAATGTTTGCTCAGGAGAAATTAAAATCTCTTGAGGAAGAATATTATGATTTTTTGTCTCTTCAAGGTTATACAGAACGGCCTGTTTTAGGATTTAGAACTTTATCTGATTCAATATGGGCAGTTTCTGAAGAAATTGAACATCCATGGTCAGGAAATTTCCTTGGGGAAAAATATACTCTGTGGGAAGATGAATCTCAAAATGAAAACTTTTTCACCCGCGGCTTTAGCAAATCTTTTAAGCTTAAAGCATTTGGTCCAGAATGGTTCAATTCTTACAACACAAATCATCCTCAGGGACAAAATGATGGAGCTCTCTGGCAGGGAGTCGGATATAACACAAGCCTTTCAACTGGCCTATATCTTGAAGCATTTGGTTTTCAGGCCACTTTTAAGCCTTTGATTACTTTCAATCAGAATAAAAACTACACTTATAAAGAAGGTGTTTACGGTTCTCCATATAGTTATTTCTGGACAGGAAATATAGACCTGGTTCAAAGATATGGAGATTCTGCTTTCTGGCAGTATGACTGGAGCGATTCTGAAATCCGTTATAATTTTTATACATTTACTTTAGGATTTGGAACTCAAAGCATGTGGATTGGACCTGCTCAGTTAAATCCAATGATTGCCAGCAACAATGCGGGAACTTTTCCAAAACTTGACTTTGGATTTAGAAAAACAGATTTATATTTTCCTTTTACAAAATTTTATTTAGGAAAACTTGAATCCAGAATATGGATTGGACAACTTACAGAAAGTCAATACTTTAACAATGATGGAGTTATTGATAAAAATCTTTTTAATGGATTCAATATTTCTTTCACCCCTGCCTTCTGGGAAAATCTAACAATTGGGGCTACAAAAGTCTGCGTTACAAGATGGGGAAATAATTTCTGGAAATATTTAAATCCTTTTTATGACGATAATGACGTTTACGGTATTGGTGAAGATCAGAAAGGTTCTTTCTACCTCGATATATTAATTCCTGAAAATATTTTTGAATTTTATGCTGAAGTTGGTTTTGATGATTACACACGCGGGATGAATGCTTTTGCAAATCCTTTTCATACCTGGATATTTTCACTCGGCTTAAACAAAGGCTTTAAACTAGGAAAAGAAAATAAATATGCCCTCAAATTCTATTCAGAATTTAACTTTTTCGAAATGAGTCAGGATTTTCAGTTGCAATGGAACTATATGGGCTTTTATTCGCATGGTAAAATTACAGAAGGATATACACAAAACGGACAGATTATTGGTGCCGGCTCAGGTTATTTTGGAAACAATCAGTTAGTTGGATTACAATTTATCTATCCTAAAGGAAACTTCGACTTATTTGTACAAAGAAATGTTCCAGATACAAATTACACTTATAACAAAGCAGTTTACGGAAGTGCTTCAAGTCTTGTAGATTCAGACTGGATTGTACACGAAACATTTTTTACAATTGGAATCAAGGGAAATTACTTTGTAACAGATTCTCTGATTCTAAATGCCGAAATTGATTATACTGAAATTTACCATCCGGCTTACATTCACTATACACAAACAAGAAATTTCAGATTTGTATTAGGACTAAAATATAATTTATAAAAAAATAAAGAGGGATTTATGAAAAAAAGATTTTTATTATTATTTGCTGCAATTTTTATTTCAGTAAATATTTCTGCTCAAGTTTACAGTGCTCAGGAAGCAATTCCAGCAGGTCACTGGATTTATGATGCTTTATATTGTCTCACCCTTGAACAAAAGAAGCTTTCAACTTTGGACAACGCACCTTTAACAGTTGCAGAATTATATCTTAATTTTCAGCAGATTGATAAAGACACTCTTTCAGAGGATGGTAAAGTTCTCTACGAAAAAACTGAAAACTTTTTTGAACGTAAAAAATTTCTTTTTGATTTCTATGGAGCAAAATTTACAGTTAATGCAATTTTAAATCCTGTTGGTGTTTATAAAACAAATAAAGATGTAGACTGGTCTTATGCCACCTCTTATACAGATGATAGCGATAAATATGTTACGACAAACTCTGTAGGTACAGTATATACACAGCCTTTAGCAACCTTCCCTTTTATCCTCGATTTTGGAGAAATTGCTTATATCAGTGTAGATCCATACGCAGGAGCTGGTCCTTTCTGGGCTCTTACATCTGATAATTACGCAACAAATATACCAACCGGAAGTAATGGTGGAGAATTCTTCATGTGGCCATTTAATGGCTATGCTTCTGTAAGTAAAACTTTTAATACCTGGGGAATTGGTCTTAATGTAGGAAGACAGGGACTTGAAGTTGGACGCACTGCTACAGGCAGTTTGATTTATGATTCATCATTTCAGACAGATTTTTACGCCCAGTTGAATGTATATTCTCCACGCTTAAAATACACTATGGATGTTGCACAGGTAGACCAGCAAAGATATTTCTACCTGCATTCAGCAGAAATTGTTCCTTTTAACTGGATAAAACTGGGCATTGTAGAAGGAACATTAATAAAAAGTGCTTTTGAACTCCGCTTCTTAAATCCTTTATTGTTTATGCATACTTTTTCTGGCTGGATTCAATATGCAAACATGGCTGATTCAAACTATAAACAATATTATGGAGAATATAATTACTGTGCATATTTTGGTTTGACTTTTGATATCACACCTTGTCCTAATTTAAGAATTTATGGTCTTTATGCTCAGAACGAAATTCAGTCTCTTGTAGAATTGGTTGATGATTATTCCCGTTCCATTCCAGACTCTTTAGGCGGTCAGTTAGGTGTAGAATATACAATCCCAATCTGGAACGGATTCTTAAAATCTAACCTTGAAGCAGTTTATACAACACCATTCTGCTATTTAAAACAAACAAGTTCTGCTTCATTGATGAGATTGCAAATAGACAGCATTGGAAGTTACGGCTTAGGAACAATAGGAAGCTGGATGGGAAGCCAGTTTGGACCAGATGCATTAGCAGGCCTTCTTTCAGCAGAATATAATAATCCTGGAAAAATGAAAGTTGGTTTAAAATATCTTTTTGTTGCTCATGGAGTAAATTCTTTTGCACTTTTCAATAAAACTCGCGAAATAAATGGTAACACTTACGAATCCTACTACCCTTCTACAATGTATCTTCAGGGCGAAGATGCAGAAAAAACAAAGGCTATGAGGACCAATGCATTAACTCCAACAATTCAGTATACAAATCAGATTACTGCTAATTTCAATTATACTTTATTCTCAAAACTTGAACTTGGAACTGAATTATCTTATATTTTTATTTTCAATAATAAAGCAAAAGAAGGTGT
>JAEEGL015729029.1_pt1 | contig 10730 bp, 9 predicted proteins | sample 9134231 | NCBI WGS metagenome assembly JAEEGL01 (sample SAMN16246548, study PRJNA631951) | gut metagenome | biome: gut microbiome; feature: rumen; material: fiber-attached | host: Bos | place: Iran: Karaj | collected 2018-10 | reverse complement strand
TTAGATTTAGTGCTTCTGCTGGTAGCATAGATATGATAAAAGATGAAGATATTATTGCTGGAAGAAATGTACAAGATAAAAAAGAAATAGTAATAGATAAAGCATTATATAAAAAGATAAAAGAAGATAATGAGGAGATTTTATCAGTAGGTATTTTTGATGCTGAAGATTTAATAGGATATAAATTATATTCTGATGGAAATTTCTATTATACAGTAGTAGGAGTAACTAATTTAAATATTCCATGTATGTATGTTCAAGAACAAGAATTATTAAATATGGTATTCTTATCAAAAGAAGATAGTTATGGATTATATAAAGAATATGATTATGAATTAATTGATTATGAATTAATAACAGATCAATTTAAACTTAAAAAGGGTAGATATCCAGTTAATGATTATGAAACTATTGTTAATTATGATTATAAAGATCAATATAAATTAAATAAAAAGATTAGTCATAAAGTTAATAATGTAAAATTAAAAGTAGTTGGATATTATACAAGCAATAGTTATAAAGATGTTTTATTAGTTAATAGAAATACTATGAAATATAGAACTATTTTAAGTAAAAAGAATATGATGATTTATCCTAAAGATAAAGAAACTGTTCTTGAAAAGTATCGTGATAATTATAATATTAAAGATTCATATGAATACAGTAAAGATAAATATATTAAATCTAAAGAAAAAACAACTAAATCAGTTGTTAAAACAAGTTTAGTATTCTTAGCTATATCTTTAATAGAAATATATTTAATGGTAAGATCATCATTCTTATCTAGAATAAAAGAAGTAGGTATTTATAGAGCAATAGGTGTTAAGAAAAAAGATATTTATAAGATGTTTACTGGTGAAATATTAAATATAACTACTTTGGCAAGTTTACCAGGTATATTATTAATGGCTTATATATTAAAAGAATTATCATTTATAAATGCTATTAATGATAAATTCCAAATTGATGCTAAAGTAATAATTATTACAATAGTAGGTATATACGCATTTAATCTATTTGTAGGCTTATTACCTGTATATAGAACAATAAGAAAAACACCTGCTCAAATATTAAGTAGAACAGATATTCAATAAAAAAGAGTTAGTTTAACTAACTCTTTTATTTTATTAATTTAAGTGGTCCACTTATAAGTAAATAGATTGCTAAGAATACAAATGATAGTATTATTGTAAGATTTAATAATTTCTTTGTATAATGATTATCTCTATTCTTAAATGTTGAAAATATTAATAAAAACATACCAATTACATAAGATAGGAATATTTCTAGAAATACACTACTCTTAGAATAAACAAATAATACAACAGGAATGAAGTATATTAGAATAAATCCTATAGTAGTAGGAAGAGGTATTTCATTTGAATTAACATTTTCTTCTTTCTTAGATTTTTTATCTGTTGATTCATCCCCATCGTATCCTTTAGAAAATATTTTATCCCATAGATTAGCAGTAAGTCCATCTTTGAATAGACCATCTACATCATTATTATTTCCTTTTTTCTTCTTTTTCTTTTTCTTAGACTTACTTTCATATCCATTTACGAATACTTTATCCCATAAGTAACTAGGTATTCCATCTTTAAATATACGATCATTTCTTTCAGCTTTCTTTTTCTTTTTCTTTTCAGCTTTACTATCAGTATATCCATTAGCAAATACTTTATCCCATAGATTACCAGTAAGCCCATCTTTAAATAAACCATCTACATTATCTTTCTTTTTAATGTCTTGATTGTTTACTTGATTTAAATTCTTATTTTTCTTTTTATTCTTTTTACTCATATCTGTCACCTATTATAATAATACCAGTTTTAAAAAATCAAATCAATATAAATAAAACACTAGATTTTATTTATTTTTTATGTTAAAATCAATTGTAATTGATTGAGAAGGAAAGAAAGAGATATAGAGTTAGTAGAGAGTTTACGGTTGGTGAAAGTAAATAACGAAGTATTTCCCAAATGGTTCTGGAGTCAAATCGTATGTCTGCGTTAAAGATTAGAGTGCATGCTAGTCATGAATTAAGGTGGTACCACGGTTTTTCGTCCTTAGTTTATGACTTTTTTATTTTTAAAAAGGAGGAATAAAAATGGAAAACAAAAAATATTATATTACAACACCAATTTACTATCCTAGTGCTGAATTTCATATAGGACATTGTTATACTACTGTAATAGCTGATGCTCTTGCTAGATATAAAAGATTATGTGGATATGATGTTTTCTTTCAAACAGGAACAGATGAGCATGGTCAAAAAATTGAAAAGAAAGCAGATGAAGCAGGAGTAACACCAATAGAGTATATTAATCCTATTGTTGAAAATGCAAAAGATTTATGGAAAAGTTTACAAATTAGTTATGATTACTTTATCAGAACTACTGATGAACAACATGTAAAAGCTGTTCAAAAGATATTCAAGAAAATGTATGATAAAGGTGATATATATAAAGGTGAATATAAAGGTCTTTATTGCACACCTTGTGAATCATTCTGGACTGAATCTCAATTAGATGAAGATGGAAAATGTCCTGATTGTCATAGAGAAGTAAAAGAAGTATCTGAAGAAGCTTATTTCTTCAAATTATCTGCTTATCAAGATAAATTAGTTAAATTCTATGATGAACATCCTGATTTTATATTACCTTTAACACGTAAAAATGAAATGTTAAATAATTTTATAAATCCAGGATTAGAAGATTTATGTGTATCTAGAACATCATTTACATGGGGAATACCAGTAGATTTTGATCCAGGACACGTAGTTTATGTATGGGTTGATGCTTTAACAAACTATATTACTTCATTAGGTTATCCAGATGAAAATGCAGAATTATTTAAAAAGTATTGGCCAGCTGATTTACATCTAGTAGGTAAGGAAATAGTAAGATTTCATACTATTATTTGGCCATGTATGTTAATGAGTCTTGGAATTGAACTTCCAAAACAAGTATTCGGTCATGGATGGCTAATTATTGATGGCGGCAAAATATCTAAATCGCTTGGAAACTATAAAGACCCAAGAGAATATATAAAGAGTTATGGTGTTGATGCTATTAGATATTTCTTATTAAGAGAAGTACCTTTTGGAAATGATGGATCATTTTCAGAAGATGCATTAATTACTAGAACAAATGCAGATTTAGTAAACACACTAGGTAATTTAGTAAATAGAACTATTGCGATGAGCAAAAAATATTTTGATTCTAAAGTAGAAAATCCTGGTGTTCATGAAAGTGTTGATGATTCTATAGTTAGTTATGCTAAAATGTTACCAGGTTTAGTAGAAAACAAAATGAATGCATTAAAAGCTAATGAAGCTTTAGAAGATATATTTGAATTATTAAAGAGAAGTAATAAATATATTGATGATACTACTCCATGGATACTTGCTAAAGATGAAACTAAGACTGATAGATTAAAAACAGTATTATATAATCTACTTGAAAGTATAAGAATTAGTGCTATATTATTAAGAGCATTTATTCCAGATACAAGTGATAGAATATTCAAAATGTTAAATACTAAAAATATAGACTTTGATACATTAGAATTTGGTAATCTTGAAACAGATATTACATTAAATGAATCAGAAATCTTATTTAATAGAATTGAAGTTAAAGAAGAAAAATAGTGAACAATTAGTTCACTATTTTTAATTCATCATCTGTAAATAAATTTGTTTTTTCAAGTTCTGGATACCAATCAGGATTATTTTGTTTATAATCTCCAAATTGACTTTGTTTTAATCCGTCATAGTATGCAGAATGAGTTTCTTTAATACATGCCGCTACTGTTGAATCAAAATAATAATATTTACCATCTACTTCAACAATATTCCACATATGAGGACCAGTAGTATCTCCTCTAACTATATAAGAGTTAATACCCAATCTTTGAAATATTACTTGTGCAGTTTTAGCAAATCCAGCACATACAGCATTATGATTTATAAATACATTATATATAGTTTGATTTTTATTATCCATTGTGAATATTCTATCATATGTTGCATTTTGTCCTATCCAATTATATACATATTTTATTTTTTCTTTATCAGTCATTCCTTCAGTAGCTTTAACTATTTGATTAATTTTATAATTAATAATTATTTCACCAACATCATCCATAAAAGGTAATTTAAATGATCTTTCTATTCTAAAAGTTAATATATTAGTACTAGATTTATATTGAGCATTCCAACTAGCAAAAGATAATAATTCTGGATGATCAATCCATATTGCATTAACAGCTGCTAACATAAGACTATAACAATCATTATGACTTTCACATCCATATTCAGCAGGAGTTTGTTGAGTAACTCTTTTTCCTCTTTTAATTCTATCCATCATAAAGTCATACATTGCTTTTTGTCTATCATTTAAATACTCATTATATATTCTTCCATCAGACATATATATAGAATTAACATATTGATGATCATTCTTATCAACATTAGGATTATTATTATATATTTTTCTAGTACCAAAAAATAAACCTAGTACTATAATTATAAAAATAACTAGCTTTCTTTTATCATATAATCTATCATATATATTTCTTATTACTGAGAACATACTCAACACCTATTATAATTATAACATATGTACTTTTATTTTTATATTTTTTATTCTATAATAATTTAATATGAAAAAAGTGTGGAAATATCTAATCGTATTTATTGTATTTATATTAATAATGATATTAATATTTCTTTATTTTACATATAAAAGAGAAAATATAAAGATTATTAATAATGGAAAAGAATTATTAAACGAAATAAGTGATCTAAATGAAGGAAAATATAATTTAAAAGATGGACTTGTTTATTCAAGCACTGGATCTCTTATCAAATCAAAATATTTATTTGGCGGTAATGGAGATATTAACATAGATAAATATGGAAATGTTAGTTTTGATATTTTGTATAAAAATAGACATATATGTAAGTATAGTGTTGGTAAAGTTAGCGTAAATAATAAATGTATACAAAAAGAATTAAAATTGGAGATGTCTAAAAATAACGATATAGTTTCTTTTATGTCTAATTATGATAATTTATATTATAAAATATCAACAAAAGATGATTTTATTGGTGAATGGATTAAAAGTGATAGTAAGAATATAGTTATATCTTCATATAGTTCAAAAGATAATTATATTTGGTTTAAAGATGAGAATGGTATATTAAGTGATGTATATACTTTTTATGTAGATTGTTTAAATACTAATTCTAGTGAATATGATAGTAATACTTTTTATTGTTTAGGTTCAAAAGTAAAACTAGATAATAAAGAATGGATAGTTTTAAATAGTAAATCTGATTTAACAACATTAATGTTATCTGATAGTTTAATAGATAGATTATATATGTGTACTAAAGAAGAAAGTGATTATTGCTTTTACACTAATGAATTAACTAGAAGTTATAGATGGAGTCTTTCATATGTAAATTATTATTTAAATAATGAATTTATAAATGAATTAAGTGATAAAACTAAATCATTATTAATAGATAGTTATATTTGTGATAATTATAATGATTCTGGATGTGATGATGATAGTGGATGTGGTGGTTATTTGAAAGAAACAATTAAAAGAAAACAATATACATGTGATAACTATACAACATCTAAAGTAAGAATAATATCATATGAAGAATTAAATCTATTATTTAATAGTCTTAAAAATACAAAAGATATACTTGGAAACTATTGGATATTAAATACATATGGTAAAGATGTAGCATCCACAATAGAATTAAAAGGAAATGTATTTATTTTAGAAAAACCTACAAATAAAAAAGAAGTTAGACCTGTTATAACTCTTAGTAAGTAGTAAATACTTGATATTTCTATATAAAATTGATATTATTATTATAGGTGAATAATATGGAAGAAGCAAAAGGACAAACTATATTTTTATCTGTTATAGCTATTGCTACTTTATTAGTTGCTATTGTAGGAGCTACTTTTGCTTGGTTTAATGTTTCTTTAAGTGGAAATGATGATACTAAAAATATAGTTGTTACAACTGCATCATTAAGTTCAATAACATTTGAAGATGGAGCAGAAATAGATGCAACTAATATATTCCCTGGAACTGATAAAACTAAAACATTCACTATAGCTCAAACAGATCCATCAGCAACAGAAACAATTAATTATAATATAAAATTAAATGTAACTAAGAATACATTAACTCCTAATGCAAACGGTGCATTTGTTAATAGTATATCTGGAGAAGGAGCAACTAATGGTGGAACTCTTGTTTCATTAAAAGAATCAGTTGTTCCAGAAGAAAGTTCAGTTCTAGGAACAGGATCATTAGTTGGATATGAAACTCATACTTATACTTATACATTATCATTAAAAAATCTAGATGAAGATCAAACACCAGTGCTTGGAAAAGAGTTTAGTGGTTATATTTCAGCTAGTTTAGTAAGTATTACAAAATAATGTAAAATTAAAGTGAAGAAATTCACTTTTTTTTTGACCTTTATTGTAAATAAAAACTATATTTGCTATTATAAATATGATATGGAGGCTATTATAATGAATAAAAAAATAACAATATTTTTATATATTATTATTTTTGTTGCTATTATAGCAATGTTTTGTGGTACTTCATATGCATATTATAAAAGAGTAATAGTTAAAGATGATGCTAATGTAACTGTAAAAACAATTAATTTATTAGTTGAATATGATAAAGGAAGTAAAATAAATATTGATAATTTTAAATATGATGAAGAATACAATCATAGTTTTTTAATTAGAAATGATAGTGAAGATGAAATAGGTAAGTATAAAATGCAAATTGAAATAATTACACCTTTTTCAAAAGCAATTGATGAAAATTTTAGATATAATCTAGAATGTACAACAGAAAAGTCTGATAATACAAATAAATTAGTTAATATAGAAGATAGTGTAGTACCTGTTGCGAATAAAGAAATAGGTTCTGGAGTAATAACTCCTAATACTACTCATGAATGTAATTTAAAATTAAAAGTAAAGAATAATAATCAAGATAAAGAATATTTAAAGGGTAAGATTTTTATTGCTAGAATAAAAATTCTTTCTAGTAATGAGTAGGTGATACTATGGAAGAGGAAAAAAGCATAAGAATCAAAAAAACTATTAAAAAAATAACTAATATTATTTCATATGCATTTATAACTATATTAATGATTATAGCTGCATTTTTAATATTATATGTTATATGTGGACAAATAGCTAAAAAGAGAAATGAGAATCCTCCTTTTGCTTTATATACTATTATTAGTCCAAGTATGGAACCAAATATTAAAGTATTTGATGTAGTTTTTGTTAAAAAGACAAATGTTAAAAAATTAAAAGTTGGAGATATAATTACATTTTATTCAACAAATCCATTCTTTGGAAACACATCTATAACACATAGAATAGTTGAAGTAATAGAATTACCTGATGGAGATATTACATATAGAGTTAAAGGTGATGCTAATAGTGTTCCTGATGAAGAAAAAGTATTACAAAAGAATATAATTGGTAAAGTTATATTTAAAATACCTAAATTAGGTAAAATACAATACTATTTAGCATCTAAAAATGGATGGATTATTGCAATCCTAGTGCCTTCAGTATTAATACTAGGATATGATATATTTAAAATAATTAGATTATTTGTTTTAAAAAAGAAATTAAAAGGATATCAAACAGAGAATCAAGAAACTATTGAACAAATAGAGAATGAAAAAAGACAAGAAATAATTAATAATCAAATAAATAATAATGTTATACAAATTGTTAAAGAAAATGAACCTGTAAAAGAAGAAAATAATAATTAAATCTATTTTTGATAAATAAAATATGTTATTATAATGCACATGAGTAAAGATTTTCGAAGAAGACTTTGTGCATTAATATCAGCATACATCTTATTAATTGGATGTTATCTTTCTTCATGCAATAAAAAAGAAGTAACATATAATCCTCATTATAAATATCAAAGCGAAGATGAATATGCGTATTATAATGGTGGTAAAATATATATATGTAATGAAGATACAATAGATCGTATTAGAGATGATGAAACAAGAGATATTTATGTAATAGATCAAAGATTTTCAAGAGATCCAAATATGAGAATATGTAATTCATATGAAATAGTTGATATAAGAGATATGAATAGAATATTAAATGTTTTATTAAAATATGAAGAAGAATATCCATCTCCATGGAATAGGGATTTTATAACTATGAGAAGAGAATGGATTATGCATAATTTTTGCTATTATTTTGAAGTAGAACAATATAGAACTGCTGAAGTAGATTTAAATAATGGTGATGAAAATAAATATTTAGTATTAAAGAAGTGAGGCAAATATGACATTAAATGAAAAACAATTAGAAGCTGTTAATCATAAAGAAGGACCATGTTTAGTTTTAGCTGGTGCTGGAAGTGGTAAAACAAGAGTATTAACTGAAAGAATTATAAAGTTAATAGATGATGGTATCAGTCCATATAATATTCTTGCTATTACTTTTACAAATAAAGCAGCTAAAGAAATGAGAAGTAGAGTAGAAAATAAATTAGGTAGTATATCTGATTCTATTTTTATTGGAACATTTCACTCATTTGGACTTAGAATACTAAGAGAAAACTATTTAGCATGTAATTATTCATCAAATATAACTATATTAGATACAGATGATGTTAAAACACTTATTAAAAGAATAATTAAAGAAATGGATTTAAATCCAGCAGATTATGATTTGAAACATATTATAAATAGAATTAGTTCATCTAAAAATGATGGAGTGACACCAGGAGAATATCAAAGATTATTTTTAAGAGAAGATGATAAGATAATTGGTGTTATTTATGAAAAATATCAACAATTATTAAAAGAGAATAATTCTGTTGATTTTGATGACTTATTATTAAAACCAGTAGAATTATTAAAAAAGAATCCAGAAATATTAGATAAGTATCAAGAAAGATTTAGATATATATTAGTTGATGAATATCAAGATACTAATAGTATTCAATATGAATTATGTAAACTATTATCTAAAAAGTATAATAATATTTTTGTAGTAGGTGATGCTAATCAATCTATATATTCATGGAGAAATGCTGATTATAGAAATATACTTAATTTTGAAAAAGATTATAAAAATGCAAAAGTAGTTTTATTAGAAGAAAACTATAGAAGTACTGGAATGATTCTAGATGCAGCTAACTCTGTTATAAGACATAATACTGAAGGAAAAAAATTAAAACTATGGACTGATGAAGATGATGGAGAAAAGGTTGATTATATAAGAGTAGAAGATGAATTAAAAGAAGCAGACTATGTAGTTAATAAAATAAAAGATTTAGTTTCTCTCGGATATAAGTATGAAGATTTTGCTGTATTATATAGAACTAATGCACAAAGTAGGGTAGTTGAAGATGCATTTTTAAGAGAAAATATGCCATATAATATTATAGGCAGTTATTATTTCTATAGTAGAAAAGAAATAAAAGATTTAATTGCTTATTTAAATCTAATTTATAATCCAAGTGATTCAGTTAGTTTAGAAAGAGTAATAAATGAACCAAGAAGAGGTATTGGTGCTAAAACAATATCTAATATTATGGAAGAAGCAAGAAATAAGGATATATCTATGTTTGATGCTATTGAAAGTGGCAAAGAATTAGAATTCAAGAAATTAATATTAGAATTAATTGAAGATTCAAAAGAATTAAGTTTATCAGAATTAATAGAAGATGTTCTTGTTAAAACAGGATTAAGAGAATCATATGAAAAAGATAAATCTTTAGAAAGTGCTACAAAAGTAGAAAACTTAAATGAATTTAAAAGTGTAGCAGTATCATTTGAAGATAATGGAATATATGACTTACAAACATTCTTAGAAAGTGTAATGTTAGTAAGTGATAGAGGTCAATATAAAGATGAGAATGATAAAGTAAGTATAATGACACTTCATTCTGCTAAAGGATTAGAATTTAAAGTAGTATTTATTTTAGGTTTAGAAGAAGGTATATTCCCACATAATAGAAGTTTTGAAAGCCAAAGTGAATTAGAAGAAGAAAGAAGATTAATGTATGTAGGAATTACTCGTGCTAAAAGGAAGTTATATTTATTGAGTGCTAGAAATAGAACTATATTTGGTAAAACAAGTGGCACTATAGAAAGTAGATTTGTTAAAGAAATAGATGATGATTTTATAAATAAAGAAAACACTTTACCAAAAGAAGAAACTAAAGAACATAAAATCATTGGAAATATGTATAGTGAATCAAATAGTGAATTTAAATCAGGCGATAAAGTTACACATTCTATATTTGGTGATGGAGTAGTTGTATCTACTAGTAAAGATCTAGTAACAATAGCATTTAGTTATAAGGTTGGTATTAAAACAATAGCTGCTAATCATAAGTATTTGACAAAGAGATAGTAAACTTAATTGTTAATTTATTGTAAAAAAATAATTATATAGTTGAAATATTATGGCGTTTTATTATATTATAAATGTGTAAGTATATATGATTATACGCACTTATGATATTGTTTAATTAGGAGGATAGGAAATGAATCATAAAGTAAATAGTGTGCAAAATCTATATGATGATGCAACAGGGTTATTTAATAATGTAGTAACAGGTGGAGCAAATACAAGTGCAGACACAATAATTACAAATATTAAAGCCGGAATCGA
>JAEEGL015336373.1_pt1 | contig 10730 bp, 27 predicted proteins | sample 9134231 | NCBI WGS metagenome assembly JAEEGL01 (sample SAMN16246548, study PRJNA631951) | gut metagenome | biome: gut microbiome; feature: rumen; material: fiber-attached | host: Bos | place: Iran: Karaj | collected 2018-10 | reverse complement strand
CCAACCACCCTTTTTGTTGATTTCAGCAGCCTTTTTCTTGAAGGACGATTTATGGCACACTTCCATTCCGTTTTCGTACTGCCACTGGTGAATCATTTCGTGGATAAGGGTTTCTTGGAACTCCCTTTCGGTGCGGTCATAGTACTTGGAAATGCGGATGGTGTTGAACTGAAAAATGCGACCGGTGCCGTGGAACTGACCTAATACGCGCTTTGATTCAGTGATTTCAAACCTATCGGGCGTACGGAGAACACCATAGAAATAAATGTCGTTGAAATCTTCCCACCACATACGGAGAAGGGGAACGGAGATATTGCATTTTCTTGCCATTGTAGTGCTTGTTTTATTGGTTACATAAGAATAATAGCAAATAGTGTGCCAGAAATTATTTAACCCGCCATTTGTTATTGTACTGAATATTAGGAACTTACATACGATTTAAAATCACCCCCTAACTCATTATAAATCAGGGGGCGATTGATATGAAAAAGAAACCCGCAACTAATCGGAGTAACGTTTGCGTAGTCGTTCCCGCTGTTTCTTCTCGTATTTCCGTTCCTTAATGTGGTCAATGATGCGGGAAACGACGTCAAAGGAGATAAACCCGACAAAGAAACTGATAAGAATGATAAGAGTATTCGCTGAAATAGTGCTCATAGTGTTATTTTATTAAATGAATGGAAAGTACTTATCACCGACATTATCTACGATGGATTTCGCATATTCAACTGATGCCTTGTTTCGGTCATCGTAGTAGGTTTTTTCTGCCATACGCTGGATAAAGTTGGCACACATCCGCATAAAGGACTGCTGCAAGGTCGGGTGGTTGTTCGCCATTTTTTCCGCGAGTTTTTTGTCTTGGAAACCGTAATCATTCACCATATCTTCAACAATATCGCGGTATTTTTCGTGGCGGTCTTCCCAATTGTCATAGGTATTCCGCTTATAGGCGTTGATTAAATTCTGCACCGCTTCCTTCTGTTCGGTGGTAATGTTATCTTCCGCAATAAGTTTTTCCGCAGCCTCAATGATTTCGTTTTTTCTTTTTTCCATCGTATTGTCTTTTATTGGTTACGCTCTTTTAATAACAATATCCGTGCCACATTTATTTCTTGAGCTCAGTAAAAATGGTATCCAAAAACTCGTTGCAGTCTTTTCCGTAATAGGATTTTGCGAGCTCGAGTCCCCGAATGTATTTTTGTTTATAATCAGGTTCATCTGGACTGGGTAAAGTACCGTTATGGTAAATTCTCAATGTATTTGTGGTCTTGGGTGTAGTAGCATCTTCATCTTCAAGGGATAGAAGGTTTCCGCCATATTCCCAAAGACTGCAAGCGTTTTCCTGCGTAATGTGGATTTCGTTGTTACGCATCATATCAAGGAGAGCGATTCCAAGAGCGTCATAACCATAACGGGAACCATAGGCAGTAATGTCGCCAAGCACTTCGATTTTATTTTCTCTTTTAGCCATAGTGTATTGTTTTTAGATTTCACAAGGTTTAATATCAATGTTCCGTTCCATAATAAAACGGCTATTGAAGTCTTTTTCAAGGTTATCTACCGAAAGGCGTCCGTTTATAGCAACACCATAATCATTGGCAAGTTCTTGTAGGGTGGCAATCATTGTGGAATATGCATTGTCCACCTTTTCGTAAATCTCATTGAACTGCTCGTAAGAAAGGATTTCAGCCATCGTGTTTCTTGTTGTTTGATTACATAAGAATAATAGCAAATAGCGTGCCAGAGATGACCTACCGGCGAAATTACCCCCTAACTCATTATCGGTCAGGGGGCAAAATTATTCTTTTTTTAATCCCCGTAATCAAATGGGATGGTAAGTTGGTTTGGGTCGTGCTTTTTTTCAAACTCTTCCCGGCAGGCTTCGGCTCTCTCTTTGCACTCATCTGTAAGAAATACATAGGAACCGGGGTAAATATCGTCCAAAGCAATCATTACCAAGTCATTACGGATATTCTTGTTTGCTCGGTACATCATATATCCAATCATTACGGAGATATACCGCTCGTCCATATCCTCAAAGAGATATTTATCCCACTCGTCAAGATTATTACTCATAAAGGAACAGAAACCATCATAGGAAGTCCAGTCGTCCTTAATCTGTTTACGAAGCCATTCAGCGTTCTCCGTCATAAACTCACGCATTACAACCATCCAGTCGTCACGGAGTTCCACATCAGCGAAAAGGCGGTCGGTTGCAAAGTTATAGTACTTGGGGGATGCCATTTCCACATTCTCAACGGAAAGGACGAATTCCGGTTTATACTCACGGAAACCCTCAACCCAATGCTCACGTACGTCCTCCTCATAATCCTCGTAATTGAAGTCAAGGTCAATATCCTCGCAGTGGTATTCGTCCTGAAACCATTCAAGTTCTTCCTTGATAGCCCAGTAAGCGGTATCACTATTCTCAAGGTCGCTCTCATAGAAACCGGGGAAGAAGGGAAGTTCGATGTTGATTTTCATAATAAGTGATTTTTATTGGTTATATCAGTAGTATAGCAAATAGTGTGCCGTTATGGTCTTTCACAAAGGATTTTTACGTGATTGACAAGTGCACGATAAATGTCCGGCCACCACATAATCCCATCGGAATCCTCAAAGGTGAAAGAACCGACATTTGGTGCTTTAGTCCAGTCGTCAACCCCCGAATCAAATATCTTTACTCGGAGTTCGAATTTTGTGCAACCGACATTCACATTTGCCACACCCTTGCTACGGCGTAAATCCATAAATACGACATAACGAGAAGGGAGTTTATCAAGTTCTTGGTATACCAGTTTGCAAATCGTGGTCTGGTCTATTCTTTTTGGTCTGCCTGCCATAATGTTCTGTTTTTATTGGTTATACATATTATATTGCAAAATACGTGCCAGAGATGACCTACCGGCGAAATCACCCCCTAACCATCTATCAGTCAGGGGGATTTTTCTTTTCCGGATTTTACCAAGAGAAGATTACATAACCGGTAATACCATCTTTCAGGAGTTTGCGGTATTTCTTCATCTGCTTCAGGCAGTCCTTCACATCTTCGAAGTACCAATCATTGTAATCAGTACAGCCGAAGAAGAAGCCGTCTTGCGTAGGGAGAAGTTCGTGTGCGAGCCTGTGGTTTTTCAGCACCTTCTTGCATCGGTCAATAATGTCATCCACATCTTCGGGGCGGACAAACGCAAACCATTGGTCGTGCATCGTCTTGATGGTTTGGCCAAAGTAGTAGAAAAGGAAATTGACCTTGCGGAAATAGGCGTCGTATTCCTCATAAGCCATTTCAATCTCACTCTCAACTTCTTTTTCCAACTCAGGCAGGTCAAGGATACTATTTGTGTAGGGAAAAATCTTGAAGTCGTAGTTCTTGGCGATAAGCGGACGAAGTTTTTCCACAAAGGTGAAGTAGTGCTCGTTGTAGATATGGCACCAGTAGTCGTTGGTCTGGAGGTTCTTCCAAGCCTCACGAAGCGGCTGCAGCAGTTCCTCCATCTTCTCTTTCAGCGTTTTCTGTGCGAGTTCATCCACCTTTTTGGTGAAGGCATTGATGTCATCGTCGTTGGTTTTGTCGCCCTCAAAGGGAATGGCGGTGTGGTGAAAATAGATGTCGAGTCCCATATAACTTGTTGGTTTTTAGTGGTTTAACAATAATTTAATTTTCGTTGTTCTATATATATAATACAAAAACTATGCCAAGATTTATCCAAGCGTGACACAATCTTCGAGCTCGAGGTCAAACGGAAATCCACAAGAGGTACCATAAAGTTCCGTTGCATCACAGAAAGTGAAATAGCACTCGTGGTAGCCGTTGCCCTCCACATCATTGGAGATAAGGACATATTTGTCGCCACCGAACCTTTTCTTGAACTCCTGAGCATCAGCGATAAGGTCGTCAATCGTCATAGGGAAATTCACTCTATTCATAGTATCTTTTTTATTGGTTATACTCCATTATAATATCAAAAACCGTACCAAAAATTAGTAGTATAATGGCGTCGCGGTTTGCAAAATCCCTAACTATCTATCAGTCAGGGATTTTAGATTATGATTATACTACAACCATCCGATGCGCACATAGTTGCTGTTCTCCGGAGTTTCGGCAAGCCATCCCTTGAACACATCCAGGACATATTTCTTGGTGTAGGGCTTCTCGTCCGAAAAAGTTCCCCAGAACCAGTCCTCTTTCATTCGCTCGTTGAACTCCTTGACCGGCATCTCCGCAAGTTGGTCGACCATATCACGGAACTGCTCCTTGTCAATCTCCCAAATGGCATCCGTAGAATTTCCACCACAGCCATCATCCCCAGTATAGGCATCTTTACAGAAATCCATAATAATATTTGCAAGGGTGTCAGGGTTATAATTGAAGCCGTTGGCGTTGCCGTATTCGACCTCATACTTTTTAATAACTGTTGCTCTAAGTCCCATAATGTATTGTGTTTTAATCGGTTACTTCATCGGGTATTTCTTGTGAATCATACACGCCCCAGCCATCGGAAACATACCAGTCGTGTGCCAACTGCTCGGCTTCATCCTGCGAATCCGCTTCAATGATTTCCGTCCTCATATCCTCCGGCTTCATATTGAGACCGAGAATGAACAATCTGACTTCATAAACTTTCATATCTATTGTTTTTATTGGTTACATTTTTTTAATTATCTGATACAATTGCACCTATAAAAGCAAGTACAATTACTATTAACCAAAGCCCAACCCAAATCCAAGCCGGTGATAATACCCACCACCAACTCCAAGTAATAACTTTAGTTAATTTTAAAACTATAAATGCTACTAAAAGCAAGATACATATTTCTGTTATACAACCTCTTTTATTTGTTGCCATAATGATATTTTTTTAGAATTGTTTATTTTACCCACTATATTGCAACTATTGTGCCAAACTATCCAATATCTTCAATTTCTTCAAGTCTACGGCGAAGTTCCCGCGCCATTTTAAATTCAGACAGGCAGTCCATTTGTCCTATCTTGTTGCCCCATTTCTTGCACTCCTCTGAATCCCTGAACATCCTATCTTCTCGTTCCTGAAGCCCAAGGATAATGATATTCAGTTCCTTTTCAGAAAATTCAATGTTTTTATACATTCCGTTAATGGCTTTTTCCATATCTTTTGTTTTTATTGGTTACCTATATTATATAAGCAACTATCGTGCCAAAAACATTCCACCGGCGAAAAATAACCCCCAACTACTTAATAGTCAGAGGTTTTTCAATGTTTAAGGGTGTGTGCTCATAACCGTTTTACCCACAATATCCTCCAATTCCTCCTTTGTCAGTCGCTCGAGCCTTGCGTTCCAATAGCAGTTTGCACCACTCCACGGACGGCACATAACGCTACCACTTTCATAACAAATGGCGTAAGCGTGTAATCCCCATCTGCCATTACGGAGCTTGTTCTGATACTTCGCAACACAGATTTCCTTTTCGGGGTGGTCTTTGAGGATGGTCGAAATAACCTCAATCATTTGTTTCTTCGTGGTTCTCATATCTCGTTGTTTTTTGGTTACACTACTATAATAACAACTATTGTGCCAAACTATGCGTATCCGTTTTGGTAAATTTCCAATTTGCCTTCATAATCAAGGCTGTCCCACCACTCGGCTACCGCATCATCAAATACTTCATAGTCATAAGTAGTGGCGGTATCTTCGTCAATCGTAATCCCGGTAATCTCGCTCTGCCAACAAGCCGAAAGATTGAAAAACCACTCGTCAAGTTCTATCTCTTTCATAGGACTACACAATTTCAAGTTCGGTGTAGTATGCCCATCGCTCGGGGTTTTCCTCGTCCCCATAGGCAAGATTGAAATAGCCATCCCCTCTTTCCTCTACGATGGTAAAAGTAAACATAGAACCATCCTCGTCATAGCCAGCCACATCGAGCCAATGGACTTCATCGCTGACAGCAAGTTCCACCCCGTTGATGTCCTCATAGATTTCCGGCTCGTCCTCCCCATTCTCGCCGTTCTCGAAGGCATCCCAATCCTCATAACCGAGGTATGCAGCAATTTGGTCGCGCTCAAACCACAGAAAATCATTGATTTGGGTTTCCGTGAGGATTTCATCATAGCACAACGTTTCCTCAATAAAGGACTGAACCTCATCACACACACCCTTTTCAATGAGGACGTCAAGGGTTTCTTTTCCACCCGACCAAGCCTCAAACTGGTCAAGGTCGCACTCAACTGTATAATACATATCTTTTTGTTTTATTGGTTATACTATACTATTTGCAAGTTCTATGCCAAACTAATAGTTCTCCCAATCAAAATCCTCATAGTATTCGGTAAGAACCGGCTTGTAGGGGTATTCGGCGTGAAACTCAGTGATTTGCTCCAGCTCTTCAAGCATATAGAGAGCATCAGTTACGGTCATGTCCGCCAAATCCCACATAGGTTCATAGCAGTCCTCGCTATCGTGGAGAAGGATGGTAATGTCCTCGTCGGGAGTTTGCACCGCCGTATCAAGGAACAACTCGCGTCCATAGCCATCGCCGTCCACCTCAAAAAAGGTATAGCGAAGTTTAATGATGTCAAAGTCGTGGTACATACGGAAACATACCTTACCACCAAGTTTCTCCATAAGGGAACGGATGGAATCGAAAATCTGGTCGCGGACGATGCTGAGGGTCTTGCGAAAATCATTGGAAGTGTTCATATTCTTTTCTTTTTTATTGGTTATACTATGGTATTTGCAAAATGTGTGCCAAAAATGACCCGCCGGTAAAAATACCCCCAACTACTTGATAGTCAGGGGATGAGGAAATTAGGTGCGTTTGATTCTTTAAAGGATATCATCGATTTACTCATACTGGCTGCCATACTCGTCAATGAAAGTAGGCTCCTCAATATCGTTGTCGTGATACTCCACAATGTTCCACTCATCAGGGTCGTAGTCGTGCTGGATGAGCCAGTTATAGGCATCCTCGTGGGTCTTGAACACCTGGAAATCCCACAGTTCCTCCGGTACATCGCCATATTGAATGTTAGTCCCGTCGTCGAAATAAGCAATCGGCTGATAGTAGGTCTTGTTCATATTCTTTTCTTCTTAATGATTATACTATGGTATTTGCAAAATGTGTGCCAAATTACTGGTTTTCTCTTTTGTAGATTGCCAGTTTCTCGTCATAGTCCAAGCAGTCCCACCAATAGGATACTGCGTTGTCAAAAAACTCGTAGTAATAATCGTAGTAAGGGTCATCATCCTCATAAGTCCCGTTATTTACATCGTAATCAGTTACCCAGTAGTCGGATAATTTGATGCCGGAAATCTCTTCCTGCCACCCAGCCGGTAGGTTATAGAACCAAACGTCAAGTTCAATCTCTTTCATAATCATTGTGTTTTCATTTATAAAAACAATAATCGTGCCAGACTTTCGAGATATATTAAAAGCCGAACGGAGCGGGGATTAAGTAAAACCCGTAAGTCATTGACCCTAGGCATTTACCATCTATTCACCCGTGTACTTGAATTCAATCGCGCCTCTCAGCACCCTCGCAAGGGCAATCTGAATATCCCAAAGGCAGTATTCGTCCTCGCAGTAGTCGCTCCAATCAGCGGTTTCCTCAATGTCAGCGACCACATCGTCAAGGATAAGGTCGACCACCTCGTGTCTCTCGTTATAGTCGCGGATTATATAAGCAAGCATAACACTCACTTCGCCCCGTACCGCATCAAGTTGCGTTTCAGTCAGTTTCATATCGTTACTTGGTTTTATTTGACAATATTTTCATCCCGATATAGCAGAGAACAAACCCATCAAAAATTCCAACTAAAAATAAGGCAACTTCTACCGGCATAGTTAGTCCTCCTCGTTAAAGTTAAGTTTCAGTTCATCGTTGTGGTTGTTCAGCACCCACTCCATCAGGTCTTTACGATAGTTGGAAGAGAGTTCGGCATAGAAAGCCATCAGAACCGCACGACTACCATACTTCTCATAGAGGAAATCCCACTTTCCAGCAAGATGGGCGCGAAGGGTTTTGGGAAATGCGTTGAAGCAATCCGGCAGGTACATCGTGGTCGTTCCGTCAAAGTTCTCCACCTCAATCTCCACCACATTGTAGTTCATAGCGTAGTAGAACCACTTGTTGATTGCCGCCATAGCGATTTTGGTATTCTCGGTCATAATCTCTTGTTTTTGTTGGTTACACTATTAGTATTGCAAAATGCGTGCCAAACTAAAACTCGTTGTCGGTATTTTCAAGGAACTTGGCGATAGCAGCGAGTTCGTCCGTGGAAATGTCATCGGCGTCTATATCGGTCTCCCCTGCGCTCAAATAGAAGTTGTGGGCGCCCTTCGTAACGATATAGTCAATATGTCGCTGCTCATAACACCTATCCTCTACGTCAAGGTAGGAGTTGTCCACCTCTACGTTGATTACGGGGGTTTTGTCGGCAATATCCAGCCCGTTGAAATCCACACACACTTCCTCGCTCGCGGTCATAAGCCTCTTGTTTCCGGTTTCAAGGTAGGCGTCAATTTTCCGCATAAGGGTGACGATATGGGTGATGATTTCAAATCTTGCGTTGTTGATGATGTCTTTGGCGGTTCTCATATTTTTTTATTTTATTGGTTATACTATACTATAAACAACTATCGTGCCAAAATAAGTACGCAATTGAGTACCTTTTATTTTTATAATGGCTTGTGTCTCAACGACTTGACTTATTTTTAAAAATACCCCCTAACTCTTTCAAAGTCAGGGGAATTATAAGTCAAACTTAAAGGGAGCGTTTTATTTATTCGTTCTCATCTGATTTTGACCCCTCCGACATCGCATATGTAAGTTTGGTCATAAGGCGAGTGGTTTCATCGTTAACCCATTCTTTGGCGAGGAAATTTACACACTCATTCATAAATTTCCCACTATTTTCCAACGAAACCAAACCATCTCTTACTTTCGCTAACACTTCACCGGATACCTTGTCGGCGATAAAGTGCCAAAAGTTAATGGGGAGTTCCGAAATTTCGTTAACGATGCCTTCTTCCGCATTAAGTTCAGTTGCGATTGCGAGGAACTGCGTCTGGATACATATTGCAGCAATTGTTTTGGCTGAATTGGAAATGTTGGACATAGTGTTTTTATTTTATTGGTTATACTCTTGTTATTGCAAAATGTGTGCCAAACTAATCGATTTCCTCAATGGTGTAGGAAACAATGTCCGGCTCGTTCAGTCCGTACCACTTTATAACCGCGTCACGGCTCGGGCATACTGCGGTCTGCGTGATAGTATGAGTAGTACCATCTTTTTGTCTTTCAACCATCGTAACTTTGTAGGTGTGATTCATATGCTTATGTTTTTATTGGTTATGCCTACTATAATACAACATCTATGCCATAAACGATGAAAGTAGATTTTTTTATATTTTTTTTCTACCTGACAAAATGGCAGTCGAAACGTTTCATGTGCCTAACTACTTGATATTCAAAAAGAAAAACCCCCGGCCAGGAGTGGAATTTTCCTTTCCGGGGGCACATCCAAATCTCCACATCAGCCGGGCGAACAATTCCACCTGTTCGGAGACCGGCATCGCTTGCTTCACAGATTCGGTTTAATGTCTGTAATAGTTTGTAATGGCGGTAAATTTTCCGTTTTCCAAGCCTTCCCTGCGCTCCTTCGTCTTATAGCCACACCATCTGCCCACGTGACCCGTAGTCGTATTGGAATAATCGTGGTAGTCAGTGAAGAAGTATTCAGCACCGATTTTGGCGCCACAAATGGCATCGTAGGACTGAAAGACAGAGCCATTATTAAAGTGGAGGATAAACTGATTCGGAGCCTTGCCACGGCCATTACGAGAGGGGGCATTTTCGACCTTGATGAAGTTGCCAAGTCGGTTCGTCAGTTCGCGGAAGGAGATTTCTTTTTTCATTGCAGTAAGGTTTATTTGTTGGTTACATCTATAGTAATAGCAAATTCTATGCCAAACTTTCAACGGGTACCAAAAATCCCCAACTCTATATAAGTCAGGGATTTAATTCTATCCGTAAATCAGTTCCCCAAAGACCGCGAGTTGAAGGAACACATCGCCCGTAACGGCATCGTCATCTTCTTCCATAAGGTCGGCGTAGTGGCTGGGGTATTGGTCGCGCATCAGTTCCAAACCCTTCTCCACATCTTTGATTGTAATATGATGCTTGGCGGACTCGGGGAACTGGGTGAAATCATCGGCATCCTCGTCAATGTTTTCATCGTAGCAGTCATAGACCATTACTCCCTTGCCGTGAAGCAAACCCTCAGCCCATTTGTCCTCTCGGCACTCGCAATCCTTAAAAAGTCCCTTCTCGGCATCACTCTTGTACGCCTTCATTACAGGCCACACATTTCCATAGGTAGCAACGGAAAGCAGGTCGGTGAGGTGTTCGTGGTCGGTGGTGAAATCTTTAATCGTAAGCATAGCAGTTAGTTTTTATTTGTTTGTTACGCCTATACTATTGCAAATCGTGTGCCATAGTTTATTCCGGCCATTTAATACTTGCCACACCCCGGTAACTTTCGTAGTCGGTAAACTCGTTGTCGCTGGTCTCCTCTATTTCATTGGCAAGCTCGCGGAGGAAATCAGCGGTAAATCCGTAGTCGGTGGAAATGGTAATCTGCACTTGTTCGGGGTTTTCGCAGCCCATAGATTGCCCGATTGTTCTCATCCGGCGGGTCATTTCAAAATCAGATGCATTCATTGTAGTAGGTGTTTTATCTTAATAGTT
>JAEEGL014949488.1_pt1 | contig 10730 bp, 13 predicted proteins | sample 9134231 | NCBI WGS metagenome assembly JAEEGL01 (sample SAMN16246548, study PRJNA631951) | gut metagenome | biome: gut microbiome; feature: rumen; material: fiber-attached | host: Bos | place: Iran: Karaj | collected 2018-10 | reverse complement strand
AGACGCATTGAAAACAGTAATCAGCCAGTGCGAACTTTGGACGGATAATGTTACTGATTATGATGAAGCAGAAAATACAGTATCTTACTCTATTAATGATGATTATGGTGCATTAAAAGTTGCAGAAAAGAATCCCGAGTATGGAAAATAGCCGATAAGTCTTAAATAAGTTAAAAAACCTTCCCTCTATTTTTCTTTATCTCACTTCTGATTTTCTTCAACTTTAGTTTTCTTTCTTTGCTGGCTCGGGTTGGCTTTGTTTTGATTCGTTTTTTAGGAATAACAAGAGCCTGGACAATCCTGTTTTCCATCCGGGAAAGAGCAATTTCACGATTTCTTTCCTGATAACGCTCATCATCAACATCAAGAAAAAAGCAGTCTTCCTTATTGATAATTGCAGCAAGTTTTGTACGAAGACGAAGAACTTCCGCATCTGTGAGCCCGCCTAGAGCAGTCACCGGAATAGCCAGATGAACTTTGGTATTCACCTTGTTTACATTCTGGCCACCGTTACCACCGCTGCGGGCAAAGGTAAATTGAGAATTATTGATTATGGCTTCGTGAAGCTTTTTTCTGTTCATTGTTTTCTATTTTTCTAACAATTATAAGAACTCCGGATAATACTCTTTCGCTATCCCGAATTCCCTCTCTCCAAACAGCACCAGCGTAATCTCATCAAAATCATCCTGATGCAATTTCATTGTCTCAATTGCAACCTTAATTGCCTCATGTTTTGGATATCCGTAAACACCGGCAGAAATCAAAGGAAAAGCGATTGTCTTAAGACCATTTTCTTTTGCAAGATTCAGCGAGTTTTCATAGCATAAAGTCAAAAGAGCCTCGGCCTCTGCAGGCCTGTGTTCAAAATAAATTGGACCAACAGTGTGAATCACAAAACGCGACGGCAGCTTATATCCTTTTGTGATTTTAGCTTCCCCAGTTTTGCAGCCGCCGAGTGTACGACATTCAACAAGCAGCTCAGGCCCCGCAGCATAATGAATTGCACCATCAACACCGCCGCCACCAAGAAGGGTAGAGTTAGCTGCATTTACAATTGCATCGCAGCTAAGCTTTGTTATGTCGCCTTTGATAATTTTGATTTTTCCCATATTACCTATTTCATCAACTCATAAAACAGCACGCTCGATGCCTGTGCCACATTAAGGCTGTCTACAAGGCTTTCTTTCACGCCGTCTTTCATGCCGCCCCAGGGAATAATTACAAGCTCATCACAATTTGAACGCACAGTGTCGCTGATTCCATGTTCTTCATTTCCAAGCACCAGAAGGACAGGCTTTTTCCCGCCATCAGAAATCTTTTTAAGTTCGCTAACTTGCTTGCGTGCCTTCAAATCAGTGCCAACACGAACCATTTTTCCCGCAAGAGCCTCTAAAAGCCGTGCAGACGAGCGCACCGAATAAATATTTATGTATTCCATGCCGCCTTCCGCAACGCGGTAAGACGAAGTTGTAATAGAAGACTGCGCCTCATCAAGCGGAATAATAATGTTTCTGATTCCAAAAAAAACCGCACTGCGCACAATAGCGCCAAAATTAGCTGCATTCCCGATTCTATCCAAAAGAACCGCATTTTCGCCGTTTTCAACCCAGCTGTCCGTAATATCCGAATCAAGCGGCTGAATGTCAGGCATATCAATCATTGCAACAACACCCTGATGGTGTACTGTTCCGCTCAGTTTTTCCAGATCCGCAGCCGGCTTCTGATTATAAATCCCGTGATTCTGTGCCAGCTTTTTACAAAGTCCGCCAAACTTCGGCGCAACCTCTTCCGTAAAAAAAAGTCTCTTTATCTTTTCTGGATGATTTTTCTCCAGCTTTTTTACCGTCGCAAACCCGCACACCGCAAGTTCATTATTTTTCTTGTTTTTCATAGGCATATTATGCACTTAAAATGTCTTTTGTGCTATATTCATCCTATGATTCGTAATTCTGGACACGCAGATTTGCCTCTCCACACCGGCACAGTACCACGCTGGCTTGCCGACCGAATGATGGTCATGGGCACTCTGATTGTAGAATCTCTGGTGCAGAATTACGGCCCTGACGAAGTTCTGGTACGCCTTTCAGATCCGCTCTGGTTCCAGTCGTTCGGCGCAGTTATGGGAATGGACTGGCACAGCTCAGGAATTACAACAAGCGTTCTCTACGCCCTCAAACGCGGACTCAATCCACGGGCTAAAGAATTAGGCATTTACGTTTGCGGAGGCCGCGGCCGCTATTCCCGAATGACACCAGACGAGCTTCTTGGTATTTCCGAGCGCGAAGGTCTCAATGGCGATTCCCTTGTCCGAAACAGCCGTCTGGTCGCAAAAGTAGACAACAACGCCCTTCAGGACGGATTCCAGCTCTATCAGCATAATTTTATTTTGACCCGCAGCGGCAACTGGACCGTCGTTCAGCAGGGAATGAATCCCGCCTCTAAAACTGCCCGCCGCTACCACTGGTGCTCAGAAAATCTCCGCTCCTTTGTAGAAAATCCTCACACCGCTGTTGTCGGCGAAAATCGCGGCCAGATTCTCAATCTAACTGACACTGCCGCCAATAAAACCCGCTCTTCAATCCTTGAGCTTTCTCAGGAAAATCCATACCGCATCATCAGCGAAATCCGCCAGCTTGGAAAACCGGCTAGTGAGATGCTGTATCTAGGGGCATTTAACTGTCAGCGGGCGGCAAAGCCGACCGGTGATGTTGCCGTTACGGAAACTAGCACTGGTGATTCGATTACGACGGCAACAAGAGGGGAAAGCCTTCCCCTGGCTCGCACTTCGTCGCTCGCCACCCCTTCGCCTAGGGGAGCCCCCCCTAAAACCCCCGCACTCCAATCAGAGCTTTTCGATAACTTACCGCCGCTCTCTTCTGAAATTCCAGAGCACGTCCAGATTCAGACTACCAGCCGTTCACTTGTGATGCCATCTCACCACGATGTACGTGCAGAAGACGTAGACCTTAAGCGTCTTGGCGGCGTTCTTGCCACCGCCTATGAAAATCAACCACAGGATTTTGAATCTTTGTTACTTACACCAGGACTCGGCCCGCGTACCTTACAATCCCTCACCCTTGTAAGCGAAGTCATTTACGGAACTCCATCCCGTTTTACAGATCCGGCACGTTTTTCTTTTGCACACGGTGGAAAAGACGGGCATCCGTTCCCGGTTCCGCTCAAGATATATGATGAATCAATCAGAATACTGCGCGACAGCATAGAAAAATCAAAACTCGGCTACCGCGAAAAATCCGACTGCATCCGCCGCCTGCACCAGACCGCACTTAATATAGAAAAAAACTGCGCGCCTCAGGTAGATTTCGATGCCGCCATCACGTACGAACGCGAACACTCTCCCTCTTGGGCCGGAAAAACTGTATAATGTAGGGAATCTATGAACAAAAAAACAATCTTCTTAGAAGGCTTCCGGGACGGAATTCCAATCGGCCTCGGATATTTTGCCGTATCATTTTCACTTGGAATTGTTGCAAGAAACGCAGGCCTCAACGCCATTCAGGGCTTCTTTGCAAGCTTTTTCTGTGTTGCCTCTGCCGGTGAATATGCACTTTTCACCTCAATTCAGTCAGCCGCAACCTTTGTAGAAATCGCAATCATCACTCTGGTAGTTAATGCCCGCTACCTGCTTATGAGCTGCTCTTTAAGCCAGAAGTTTTCCCCAGACGCAGGATTACTCCACCGCCTTTTTGTAGGCTTTGGCGTAACCGACGAAATTTTTGGCATCAGTTTTGGACGCCGTGGCACGCTTGAGCCATTTTATAATTACGGAGCCATAGCCATCGCTATTCCAATGTGGAGCATCGGAACATCCCTTGGAATCATCGCAGGAAACTTCCTTCCACTCCGCATAGTCAGCGCACTTTCAGTTGCCCTCTACGGAATGTTTCTTGCAATCATAATCCCTCCTGCCAAGCGCAGCCTGACCATAGCCATTGCACTGGCCGTAAGTTTTTCTGCAAGCTGGCTCTGTACAATTCTTCCGCTTGTAAAAGAACTTTCCGGCGGAACCAGAACCATAATTCTTACAGTTGTAATTGCCGCTGCCTGCGCAATCATCAAACCAATTCCGGAGAATCTGAATGAATAAAAATCTATATATTGCTCTGGCAATCTTCACAGCTGCCGCAGTTTCATACATAATCCGCGTACTGCCTCTTACCCTCATTCGTAAACAGATTAAAAACCGCTTTATCCGCTCTTTTTTATACTATGTTCCATACGTAACCCTTGCCGTAATGACCTTTCCAGCCATCGTTCAGGCAACACAGTCCCCAATTGCCGGAATCGCTTCACTCGTACTAGGAATCATCCTTTCACTTGCCGGTGCCGGACTCTTCCCCGTAGCATGTTCATGCTGTGCAGCAGTTTTTCTGATTGAGTTATTCGTATAAGCAATATAAAATAATTCTATGTGTAAAAAATGCGGAACACCAATGCCAACTGGCTCAATCTATAGAGATTCATCCTGCCAAAACTGCGGGGCAGACTTACATTCCTGCATAAACTGTAAGTTCTACGCACCTGGCAGCCACTACGACTGCCACGAAACCATAGAAGAACCTGTGCGCGATAAAGACCGCTCAAACTTCTGTGACTTCTTTATGCCCGCGGTAATAGGCACTGGCTCGGGCTTGGCAGGAAGCACTGACAAAGCCCAGAAAGCCCGCGACGCCTTTAACGCACTGTTTTCATAAAAAATTCATCTTACAAAAATTTGTTCTCCCTCAATTTTAGTCGTATAATTACCTCTATGAGTAACTTTATCCTTTCAAATTTAATGTGGATCTGGCTGGGAGCTTTCATCGTTTTTATAATTATAGAAGCTGCAACTCAAGCTCTAACCACCATTTGGGCTGCAATTTCAGCTTTTTTGATGATTTTTCTTTCAAAAACTAATATACCCGTCCGCTGGCAGATTTTGCTTTTCCTTATCATCACAATTCTGCTGATTGTTTTTACCAGGCCTTTCGCAATCAAAAAACTTAAGCTTGGCAAAGACAAAATGAACGTAAACGCCCTCGAAGGCCAGGAAATTCTTATCACAAAGAAAATCACTCAGTTTGAAAAAGGCGAAGGAAAAGCCAAAAACGGCGTAATCTGGAGCGTTACATCGGCAGACGATTCGGAAATTGCCGAAAATACAGTTTGTATTGTAGAGAAAGTAAACGGAAACACCCTGGAAGTTTCTGCAAAATAAAAAAGAGGTGATTTTATGTTTTATGTAATTATTGGAATTCTTGCTGTTTTACTTATTTTGATTTTAAAAAATGTCCGCCTGGTTTCTCAGTCAGAAGCAAAGGTTATCGAGCGACTTGGCGCATACGCATGCACCTGGGGAGTTGGAATCCATGTAAAGTTCCCTTTCATTGACCGCATTGCAAACACCGTAAGTCTTAAGGAAAAGGTTTTTGATTTTCCTCCTCAGCCGGTAATCACAAAAGATAATGTTACAATGATGATTGATACCGTTGTTTATTTTCAGATTACAGATCCAAAACTCTACACCTATGGCGTTGAACGCCCAATAAACGCTTTGGAAAACCTTAGCGCAACAACACTCCGAAACATCATCGGTGAGCTGGAACTCGACCAGACTTTGACCAGCCGCGACGTAATCAATACAAAAATGCGCTCAATCCTTGATGAAGCAACTGACCCTTGGGGAATCAAGGTAAACCGCGTCGAAGTAAAAAATATTGAGCCGCCAAGTGCAATCCGCGAAGCAATGGAAAAACAGATGCGTGCCGAACGTGAACGCCGCGAACAAATTTTGATTGCAGAAGGACACAAGCAGGCAGCCATTCTGGAAGCAGAAGGTAAAAAACAGTCGATGATTCTTGAAGCAGAAGCACAAAAAGAAGCTGCTGTTCAGAAGGCACGTGGAGAAGCACAGGCAATTCTTGAAGTTCAAAAGGCCACAGCAGAAGGTATTGCAATGATTCGCGAGGCAAAAGCTGACGAAGCAGTAATTAAAATGCGCAGTCTTGAAGCTCTAGAAAAAGTTGCCGACGGCCAGTCTACAAAAATCATTATTCCTTCAGATATTCAAAACCTGGCAGGCCTTGTAACCAGTATTAAAACACTAGCTAAATAGGTAAATTAAGGAAAAATTTGCCCTTTCTCCAATGTGTGATATAATTTTTATGATTACACACTGGAGAAACTATGGAAAAAGTCGACTGGCTGTATTTTCAGGTTAACCTTGTCTGCCTTATGGTTATGGCAAAACTCTGGTTAACGGTTTTCTACGATTACAAATCACAATACGAATCCCGTTTATTCTCTCTTGTTCTTCTTTCTACAACTATTTTTATCATATCAGATGCCGGCTGGATTATTTTTACCTCCCTGCTTTTTCCGGGCAATATTCTGATTAATTACATAGTAAATATTGTTTATTTTATTTCATCGGCATTTATAGGAATCACGTGGTTCTGGTTTTGTGAATACATTCTTGGAACCCATATTAAAAAAATGGGAATATTAAATATCTTTTTACATCTCCCGTTTTTTGCACTAGTGCTGATGACGCTTTCTTCGCCATTAACACATTTTATTTTCTACATTGACAGCGCAAACGTTTATCACCGAGGACCTTTTTACCAGCTTCAGGTATGGTGCATGAACATCTACTTTGTAATTACAAGCATTCAGGGAATCATAAAACTTTTTGATAAAAACGAAATCGCCATGAAGAAGAAATACATTTCTATTTCTACGCTGATTTTGTGGGCTTTCTTTGCACAAATGATTCAGGTTTGCATACCCGGTTACCCGACGATAGAAATTGGACTTACAATGGCGCTATTAAGCGTTTACGTAGAACTCAGAAACTCTATTATTTCGCTTGATCAGCTTACGCAGATTAATAACAGAAGCCATCTTTTAAAATATCTTTCGCAAAAATTTAAGATTTTTGAAAACAATGATGATTCAAACAAAAATCTTTATCTTCTTGTGCTTGATGTTGATGATTTTAAGAAAATTAACGATAAATACGGTCACATAGAAGGAGACTTTGCCTTAAAACTTGTAGCAACATCTCTTAAAAAAGTTGCCGCAAACACAAACTGCTTTATCTCTCGTTATGGTGGAGATGAATTTGTTGTTGTCTGCGAAAAAGAAACCGATGCACAGACCGATGAACTTTGCGAAATTATCAAAAATGAAATTTTAAATGCCAGCTTTGATACAGACAAAAAATATCAGATTTCTGTTTCGGTTGGTTATGCTAAAAAAGATGCTGCAAATCGCACTGTTGCCGATCTTATTAAAACTGCCGATGAGGCAATGTACAAAAATAAGCAGGCTAACAAGCAAAAATCACTTTCGTAATCTGTAGACCTTAGAATTACGTTTTGTATTCCAGATGGCCTTGCGCTCTGCAGGAAGGTCATCTATTACACCAAGCTCAAATCCCAGATTTTCAAACCAGTCTGCAGCTTGAGTTGTCATAATAAAAACTCTGGCGGCATTTTTCATTTTTGCCACACTTATAAGATGCTTTACAAGTTTTAAGCCAATTCCCATGTGGGTAAATTTTTCATCCACAGCAACGGCTGCAATTTCTGCCTGACCATCCGAATAAAAGTGGAGGGCACTACATGCGTGTACACCACCGTCGATTTCGTACACCACAAAATCAGAAAGTTCACTTGCAAGCTGCTGTTCAGATCTTGGAAGCAGTTTTCCGCTTTCGATGAACGGACGCATAATGCCAAGCACAGCTGGAATATCGGTCTGTTCCATTGCGCGGATTTTACCATAATTGCTGGTGTAAATCATTGTACCAGAACCAAGGTCGCTAAAGATTTCGCACGGAAGAACGCCATCAAGATTTCCATCTACAAGGTGAACACGGGTAACTCCGCGGCGGCACGCATCTTTTGCAAGTTTTAATACAGAAATTACATCAAAATCAGCATCGCCATTTTTGGCTAAAAATTCGTCTACTTCTTCAAGGTTCATTGCAGGAACATCGCCGTTGTCTGCAAGCGCAAAATGCTCCGGCACATGACAGCTGGAAGCATTAATTGTCTTTCCTTCCATCACGTAAAAAAGTTTATCTGCATTCAAATTGATTGCCACAGCCTGTGCAAGAGAAACAGAAGAAATATTGTAAGGGCGTCCAGAAGCGTTCCAGCCAATACAAGGAAAGATTGGAATAAATCCGTCATCCAAAACTTTTTTTATGGCATCTGCCTGAATCTTATCAATCTCTCCGGCAGTTCCGTAATCAAAACCATCCAGCACACCTTTTGCACGCGAGCGCACCCAGTTTCCTATAATTGCATTAATCTCGTTTGCGGCAAGACTTGTCATTACAATATTAGAAACATCAAAAGCAGCCATCTTAATAACTGCCATTGCATCTGTTTCTGTAACACGGCATCCGTTTTTATATGTCCATTCGATTTTTTCAGCCTTTAAAAGCTGGTCAATTCTGCTGCGGGCACCCGGAATAATTACAACTTTTATTCCAGCCTGATGAAGCAGCGCAATATCCCGAATATGACTTGAAAACAACGGAGATTCAATTGTTTTATCATCAAGATAAATTACAACCGTTGCATTCTTAAATTTCTGCAAATAGCGGATTACGTTTCTTATACTGTCTGCGTTCTGATTCATCACTTTATTATAGCAAAATATCAAAAAAAAACACCGTGCATTCTGCAGTTTTTACAAAATACACGGTGCAATCTAATTTAATTTATAGAAGCAAATCTATTAGAATTTAGCTCTCAAGCTGATGTTGAATCTCTGTTTCCAAACTTCATCAAAGCTGATTCCATTTTCTGGAGTAATCAAAGCAGAAAGATCGATGCGGATTTCTGGAGTTACAAGGAATATAAGTCCACCACAGTATGCATTTTCAAAGTTTCCAAATGTTGCATCGTTATCATCTACTTTTGTAATTGATGGGAAGTATGTCAAAAGACCAAGGTTCATATAGAATTTTTCTGGTTTCAATGTGAAAGAAAGACCGTTACCCATTTCCAACTGCCATACACAAGATTTTACAGCATCACCTTTTTCTGGAGTTGTAACAGATGCTGTCCAAGGACATTCAAGATAGAAACCATAAGTAAAGAGGCTTGTTGGTTTATACTGAGCTTTTACACCAACACCAAAATCTGTTACACCAGTACCAGTTTTTGCGTCGATTTTTGTACTTCCAACATCTGTTTCTGTTTTTACAGAACCATAAAGACCATCATAGAATGCATAACCTTTTACAGTAAGATCTTTTGCTTCTTTGAATGTATAAATAAATGTACCTGTCAAAGCAAAGTTTGTTACAGTTGCTTTAGATTCTGCAGAAGCAAGACCAGTAGTTGCAGTAACATCTGCACTTGCAAAATCTAATCCCAAACCAGCATTAAAAGCGATTTTTTCATTAACGTTCATACCGAACAAACCGCCCAAGCCAAAGTTCTTATAGTTAGCAGCTGTTCCGCTAACGCCAGTAATTGTAGCACCAGCATCTGCAGTCTGCTCTGTGATATAAACTTTTACAGCCTTATTTGTCCAGCCATAGAAACCTGAGAATGTATTGTCAGAATCTTTATCCCAAGTATTTCCTTCCCATGCAAAACCAACTACATCTTTATTTTTAAGGTGTGTTGCAACAGCAAAGTTTCCTGAATCACCAGTTCCATCAATATCAATAAAACCAAACATATTTGTGAACTGAAGTTTTTTCCAGTCATTTACGTTCATAAGGTTGTAAACATCATCTTCTACAGTGTAAGCAGCACCCTTTCTAAAACCTGAATCTAAAGCACCAGAATCGTGTGGAGCTGCAAAAGCCATTGCACTTGCTGTTCCCAAAATCATTGCAACAGCAATATTTTTAATTGATTTCTTCATGTTATTCTAACTCCTTTAATTATTTAGAATTATTCAAACATAATGAAATTCGTTACAAATAGTCAATAGAAAAGTTACAAAAAATTACAAATTTTTATAAAATTTCGTGTTATTTTTAAGAATTTTGAGAATTTTTCATAGAAAATACGCATCCACAGTACTGCTGACGGTACAATCCGTACTCTTCACTCAACTGCAAACTGCGCAAAAATCCGCTCTTTTTCTTAAAATCAGAAGGCAGCCACTTGGGTAAAGCGGCAGAATTTTCATCATCACGGGCACATAACTGCTCGCCAATTACGTTAATTTTTTCTGCATCTTTGAACGGACTAATAGAAAGGGTAGTGCAAAAATATTCAAAGCCACCGCGAACCGCATAATCATAAGACCGTTTTAATCGCAGCTCATAACAGCGGCGGCAGCGTTCTCCTTTTTCCGGCTCGGTAGCAAGTGCGGGTTCTTTATCTGTTCCAACAGCCGCATAAAAATCCTCAGGAATATATTCATCTTTTACAAGCTTTACCTTTGCTAAAACGGCAGGACTAAAGCGCGGTAAAAAATTTTCAAGCTCTGCAAGACGGCGCTCATATTCCTGCTGGGGATAAATATTCGGGTTGTAATACAAAATTGTAATGTCAAAATACCGGGTTAAATATTCCAGAACGTAAGAAGAGCAGGGCCCGCAGCAGGCATGCAGCAAAAGAGAAGGCCTTTTTCCACTCTTTTCAATTTCGGAGAGAAGTTCATCCAGTTTTTTTTGATAAGCAGATTTTGCCATGTCTCTTTAATTTATAAAATCTAAAGACTAGATTCCCAGATATTTTTTCATAATGATT
>JAEEGL012987195.1_pt1 | contig 10730 bp, 5 predicted proteins | sample 9134231 | NCBI WGS metagenome assembly JAEEGL01 (sample SAMN16246548, study PRJNA631951) | gut metagenome | biome: gut microbiome; feature: rumen; material: fiber-attached | host: Bos | place: Iran: Karaj | collected 2018-10 | reverse complement strand
CTCCCCCTGCAGTCAAAAACGCATAACCAGCATAAATCACATAGCCAGTCGCAATCACCCCTACTAAAATAAACAAATCAAACACAATATTTAAGATAATCTGCCAAACAAAGCCGTTAAACGAATCATTAGAACTCCCGTCAACGATAGGCGAACAGTTCGAATCCATATCCAGCCCATAATACCAAGCTCTAAGCCCCAAAAAAGTAGCGTTCGGATCACATGTTCCTGCCGCAAAAACCGGTCGGCTTATCATACCAGAGGTAATCACTACCCCACTCATCATTAACACTGCAATTAAAAAACCTAAAATCTTTTTCATATTTTCATTATACCATAGACTTTTTTCCGTCAACTATTTTAAGACTTGATTTTTCATTTTTCTAGGGAAAAACCATTGACAAAACCGCTTATGTGTGCTATAATGAAAGGGAACTCTACGGAGTGTGTTTTCTGAATATGAAAAAAACTGCGAAACAACCTCTAAAAAGACGCCTTTTTTTGGCCCTATTTAGCCTGTTTTTTGCATGCTCCGCACTCTTTTCTTTTCTTCCAACCACTCCTGTCTATGCTGATCCAAAACCAACCACCACTGAAACTACTTCTAATTCCGAAACAAAAAACCCAAAAACTACAGAAAATCCCTCTGAATCTGAAAAAACTGAAGAAAATAAATTTACAGACGAAGATCTAGAGAATGTTTGTAACAATCAGTCCGGTGCTCTTGGCTGGCTTATTTGTCCTTCCTCTGGAGCCATCTCTAAAGCCGTCGATTCCATTTATGCCACCATTGAAGACTTCCTTGTCATCAACCCAATTCCTGCCGACAGCTCCTCCACCATCCATATCGTCTGGGATTATGTCAAAGGTTTTACCAATATTGTATTCATCATCTTCCTCCTCGTTGTTGTTATTTCTCATTTGACTGGTTTCGGCCTCGCTAACTATGGCTGGAAACGCATTCTCCCTCGTCTCATTATCGTTGGTATCCTTGTTAACCTCAGTTTCATCATCTGTCAAATTGCCGTTGACATCAGCAACCTCCTAGGCTATGGCCTTCGCGACCTCTTCTTATCAGTTGAAGAAAACGCCATCATGAGTGGTGCTATCAGAAATGTCGCAGTTACTTGGACTGATCTTGTTAATGTCGTTACAGGCGCCGCAACTGCTGCTGGTATCGGCATCGCGCTCTCAGGTGGACTTATTGCCGTTTTCTGGACACTTGTCCCAGTTCTTCTTGGTGCCATCGTCTCCATCGCTATCGGCTTCATCACCATTGCCATGCGCCAAGCTCTCGTCGCCGTTCTCGTTATGATTTCACCTCTCGCCTTTGTTTGCTTCCTTCTCCCAAACACCGAAAAATGGTTCACAAAATGGAAAGACACCCTCTTTAAGATGTTAATATTTTACCCTGCGTTTAGCTTCCTCTTCGGAGCCTCACATCTTGCAGGTTGGGCTATCATTACTTCGTCTGTCAACGAAAATGGCGAAACTTCTGGGTTCGGCGTTCTTCTTGGCCTCGCCGTCCAAGTTTTCCCACTTTTCTTCTCTTGGTCACTCATGAAAATGTCCGGTACTATCCTTGGCACTGTCAACCAAAAACTCCATGGCCTCGCCGCCAAACCACTTAGCGCCGTCAGCCGCATCTCTGAATCGAACCGCGATTATGCCCGTAGAAAATATTACGCCAATTCTCATGGCGTTGGCGCTACCGCCCACAAATATATGGACTACCGCAAACAGCTTCGTGAAACTGACGCCGCTAACCTAAAAAGTATCTATGACACCGATATCCAAAGTCGCATCAATCGCAAATTGCAAAGCGGCTACTCTCCAAACAACCCTGAGAAAAACGATCTTAAAGCCAACACATACCTCCGTAATGCCAAACGTGCTTCTATTTCAAAAATGAAAGCAGATACCGCTTCCGCAGATACTGCTCATGTCCTTGATAAATACGGTGATTTCTACGGTCGAAAATCACTAGCAGATGCCAGACTTGGTGCACAATCTGCCAACGCTTGGTTTGATTATAACCGCGCTGTTTTGACAAAAGATACTGATGATGAAAATGATATCGAATACTTAACCGGACGTTATCTCGAAGCAAATAAACGTGATGCGAACGGCAATCCAATTGACCGTATTGCATATAATCGTTATATTCGTTCAATTGCTGGCGCCGATGGCGAACAACGCGTCCTTGCCAAAGTTATCTCCCAAGCTGGTCGTATCGAAGCAAAACAACGTGCCGAATTTTCAATCCTTCATGCTAAGTTTGGTCACAACGGTTACAACAAGAAAACTTTCCGTAGTTGGATCACTGGTTATATGGTTGATGACGATGGCTGGGCTATTGATGCTAATGGCAATCGTCTTTACGAATTAGACGAACACGGAAGAATTAAGAAGGACGCTCACGGACACAAAATCTATCTTGAAAAAATTCAAGGCGACGCGCTCACTAAAGCTCCTGAGCGATTAGTACTATATGATAAAAAAGATGCTAAAGGTTTCTATTATGACATGCAAGATCAGGATGGCAATATCGTTGCACGTATCCATCGAAGCGGTCCAAAAGGAGAAAGCCGTGAAGACTCCGCCTTTATTAAGGAGACTTTAGCAAACTTCGATATCCCAATCGGCGATCCAATTAATGATATTTACAACATTTTATCCGGTGTTAAAGTTGGAGATATTATCACTCCTCAAGGTGAAAACGCTATCGGTCTCGATCGCTATAGCACAACTATCGGTCGTGCTAACTCAGCTTACAAAGGTAACGCCGCCTGGGCCGGCGCGATGTTTAATCAAATGGTTTCAAATCGTCAAATTCATAATGCTGCTCAAAGTGCCATTGACATCCTTGATAGTATCATCAAAACTTCAAAACCAGGCGCATTAAACACCCAAAACCCTGCATCTGTCGCAAAACTACGCGCAATTTTAACTCCAAATAACTGGCCAGCTATTTTCCGTGAAGGAGACATCAACGGTTGCAACATTAACGATAAATACTGGGGTGGAGAAGATTGGGTCTTAGACGAAAATGGACACCCAGTTCTCAACGAAAATGGCGAAATTCAATTCACGCCTGTAGAGAATCCAAATTATGAACAGAAAATGAACTATCTCAAACGTAAATTCCTCTTCCCAGCAATGGAGAAAGTTGTTCCATCGGTTATCCGCAACACCTCTCCTAACACGATTGACAACCAAAAACCAGGCGCTGCAGATGAATGGTCAAAATTCATCGATATGATTATGGAAGAATGGGTATCAAATCCATCAGTCCCAGATCCAAATATTCGCAAATATGATCTCCTCAACCAGACTGCCGAACTTAAAGCCGTTCAGAGGGATAGAGATGGTAACCCAATTTATCCGAGAGTCAAGATCCAGGGCAGGCATCATGAAGGTGATTCCACAGAAATAAACCCATTGGCAGAACTTAGAAATATTTGTGTTTCTAGTATGACGTCAGACGACCTAGTCTCTAGTATTCTTTCATTCTTAGACAAACACGAGTATTATGATGCATTGGAAGCCTTTGACAATTACATCACAGGTAACGGTGGTAGTAGTTCAACTACAATAGGGGATATTACAGACTTTGTAGAAAGAACTCTTTCGCTATATTTTGTAGATTAGTTTTACTAATTAACATAACCATATTTATTGTAAATATGCTACAATATAATATATATGGCGCAATATAAGGTCCCTCAAGACGTTGAAGCGGATGATAAACTTGTTGGTCCGTTTACTTTTAGACAACTCTGTTATCTTTTTATTGCCTTTGGCCTTGGTGCCCTAGCCGTCCTTTTGTTCAACATTTTCCCCCTACTCGCCATCATCCCCGTTCCTTTCATCCTCTTTTTGCTCATACTTTGTAATCCTTTCAAAAAAGATCAGCCAATGGAAACCTATCTCGCCGCACTTATAAACTTTTATTTAAAACCCAGTAAACGCTTTTGGAATCCCGGACAACGCGAATCCACTATCACCATTACCGCACCTAAGAAACTCGAAGGCCCTCGCATTCGTGCCATTTCCGAAGATGAAGCCTCTCACCGCCTTTCTTTCTTGGCTGAAATCGTCGACTCAAATGGCCAAGCTGTCCGCGAAAACTGGTCTGGCTCCGTCCAAGAAGAATATATTGCCGAAGCCGCTGCCACTCCTGACATTTTTGAAAACTATGATGCCCAAACCCTGACTTCACGCGTCGAAGACCAATCAACTTCCAAACACAACGAAGCCGTAGAAAAAATGCGCGCCGCCATCGCCGAAGTTGAGGGAACTGGTGATTTTTCTTCTCCGACTATTCCCACCGCCGGATCCACTCCTTCCATCACCCATGGCTTCCAATCCCAACCTGCCTCCCCCACTCCAAGTTTTAACCCGTCTGTCTTTACTCAACCCACCGAAGCCGTCGTCCAACCCACCCCAGATAATTCCACCATCGTTCAACCAGTTTCGATTACTGAACAGGTTAACACCACCCCAGCACCAACTTCTCCTGAGCCTGAGCCTGAGCCAGTAATTCCTACCCCAACCATCCCAAGCCCAGACCAGGACTTTACGGAATCAGCCAACCCTGCCCGCACTGTTGCCATGGAACAGCTCGCAAAGAATAACGATTTCACCGTTGCAACGATTGCCAGAGAAGCAAATCGCATCCAAACTAACAACGATAACGACGTATTTATATCATTACATTAAGGAGAAAGAATGCAGCCACAACAACCACAACAACCACAATTCGGTCAACAACAACCAGGCCAACAGGTAATGCCACCGAACCCAAATGAGATGATTACTGTCGAGGGTCAAGCCACTCCTGACATCCCCATCTCCACCCAAACTACTATCCCGATTTCTGAAATTCGTGATGGTATCGTCATCATGAAAGATGGCTCTTTTCGCGCCGTTATTGCTTGCAAATCCATCAACTTCGATCTTATGTCCGAAAACGAACGCGAAGCTGTTGAGTACTCTTTCCAAAATTTCTTAAACTCCTTAACTTTCACCACCCAAATTCTCATTCGTTCTCAGCGTATTGATATCGGCCCATACATCGAAAAATTAATCAAAATTCGTCGCGAAAATGATAACATGCTCCTTGGCGTCCTTATGGATGATTACATCAACTTCATCGACATCCTTTCCCAAGAAGCTAATATTATGGACAAATCATTCTTCATTGTTATTCCTTACTACTCCTCCGCTGACGCTGAAAAGCTCGTCCAACAAACCAAAAATTTCTTTAAATCATTCCAGAAAAACAAGGAGCAACCAATCACTCGTATCGATCGCGTAACTTATGAAAAGGCTGTCAACGAGCTCAATAACCGCACTGACAGCGTTCTTTCCGGTCTGTTCAACACCGGCATCCAAGCCGTCCGCCTAAACACAAAAGAACTTAGTGAATTATTCTACAATTTTAACAACCCAGACACCGCAGTCCGTGAACCTCTTGTCGATTTTTCTAAACTAGCCACTCTTTATGTTAAGAAAGGTGAAGAACCTCAGAAAGGAGAACAGCAAAATGCCTAAGAAAAAACAACTCTCCGCCTCAGAAATCGCTAATCAATCTCAGGCTATTGAAGAGATGGAAATTCAGCGCGCCTTCGAACAGGGAATCACCACCCTTCGCGACATGATTTCACCATCTAGTATCGAAATCTACAGTAACTATTTCCGCCTCGGCACGAAATACGGCCGCACTCTTTACGTTTACGGCTATCCTCGCACTCTTTACACTGGCTGGCTTTCCCCTCTTATTAACATCGACGAAGTCGTGGATATTTCTATGTATATTTATCCAGTTGACACTCAAGTTGTCATGAAAAACCTCCGAAAAAAAGTCACCCAACTTGAAGCTTCTATCAACGTCGGAGCAGAAAAAGGCAAAGTTCGTGACCCAGAACTCGAAGCCGCCATCAACGATGCTGAGGAACTCCGTGACCAACTCCAAGTTGGCGCTGAACGTTTCTTCCGCTTTGGACTTTATGTGACTATTTGGGCCGACTCGCTTGATGAAATGAACTTTGTTCAACAAAAGATTGAAACCATGTTTGGCCAACAACTCGTCTTTTCTAAAGTTGCGACTTCTCAACAAGAACAGGGAATGAGCAGTACAATGCCGCAATGCACCGACCAGCTTCAAATTCGTCGCAACATGAACACTGGTGCCATCTCCACTTGTTTCCCATTTACTTCCGCCGATTTAACCCAAGAAAACGGCATTCTCTATGGCATCAATATGCACAACAATGGTCTCGTTATCTTTGACCGTTTCACCTTGGAAAATGCCAACCTAGTCGTCTTTGCTAAATCCGGCGCAGGTAAATCTTTCACCGTGAAGCTCGAAGCTCTCCGTTCAATGATGATTGGCTCAGAAATCCTCATCATCGACCCAGAAAACGAGTATCAAAAGCTTTGCGATGCGGTTGGTGGTTCTTATATTCGCCTTAGCTTGAATTCTGATGTTCGCATCAATCCGTTCGATCTTCCGAAAGTTGTCGACTCCGAAGACGCTAACGACGCCTTAAAGGCCAATCTGGTTACTCTTCACGGGCTTTTCCGTCTCATGCTTGGCGGAACCCAAATTGGCCCAAATGGTCAATCCATGCCTGCTCTTAACCCGAATGAAGAAGCCGACCTAGACCAAGCCCTAATAGACACTTATGCCCGTGCCGGTATTACTTCAGATCCCCTCACTCATCAATCCGTCCCACCTACCATTATTAACCTTTACGACACTCTTCTTCACATGGAAGGTACTGGCCCTGAACTCGCTCAACGTCTCAGAAAATACACCACTGGTACTTTTGCTGGTATTTTTTCCCAACAATCCAATGTCGACATCAACAACCAAATGGTTGTCTTCAATATTCGCGACCTTGAAGACGAGCTCCGTCCAGTCGCCATGTATATCGTTCTTTCCCACATTTGGAACACTGTTCGTGCTGAAAAGAAAAAACGCATTCTCATCGTCGATGAAGCTTGGCAACTTATGAAGTATGATGACTCTGCCAATTTCCTCTTCTCGCTCGCCAAACGTGCTAGAAAATACTACCTCGGCCTCACTACGATCACCCAAGACGTTGAAGACTTCATGACTTCAAAAATGGGCCGTGCCATTGTTGCTAACTCTTCAATGCAACTTCTTCTAAAACAGTCTCCGTCTGCCGTTGACGTTCTTTCCGATGTTTTTAAGCTCACTTCTGAAGAGAAAAAACGTCTCGGGAACTTCCCAGTTGGTCAAGGCCTCTTCTTCGCTGGTCCATCTCACGTCCATCTTCAAATTATCGCCTCTCAAACTGAGGAAAGTCTAATCACCACCAATCCGAACGAAAAACAAAACCAATAACGCTTATTTTATTATTAAAAATTATTAAAGGTGCTATAATAGAATTAATATGCCTCCAGTAACAGCAGCAACAGGTGCTGCCGCTGGCGGAGCAGCAGGATCTGCCGCCGGTGGGGCAGCAAAAATTGGGAAAGGTGCAGAAGCCGCTAAAAAAGCGGGGTCTTCTGGTGGAAAAGCAAACTCAATTAATCGTCAATCTGGTCTCACAAATGCCCAAAATTTTCTCCGTGGACGCGAGAACTCTGCTGAAAATGGCGGAGAAAACGAAGGGGATTCCGAAAACCTGATGAATTTTACTGGTTTTGGCCGTGGAAGAAATTCAGAATCTGGCGGGCGTTTCAGTTTCAGAGGAAAACAAAGCGGAAAAATCGACATAAACAAACTTAAAAAAGGTGCGCCCATCATTCTTGCTCTCGGGGTTATGCTTTTGCCAATTCTCCTTATTTTTGGCACTGGTTCTTTGCTTTTTGCCGACATCGATGAAAACACTCAGGAGTCAATGGATGTCCAATATACAGCAATGAGAGCAGCTGCAAAAATCGCATTAAAAATGGCTCTCGAAAACGGTTCTCTTCCTTCACCTCTTGCTGAACGCCTCACCGATTCTGGACTTGAAGTCGGCTATCTCGACGATTCTGGCACCTTTATAGCTGGTCTTCGCCCAGTTTCCGACACCAAAGTCGCTTCTACCACCACTTCCGAATCTCTTCCTCAAGACAATCTCGCCTACGCTTCAAACCCAGAAGAGGATAATTCTCTCGTTCTTCGTTTTAAAGACAAAATCATCACCTCTTCCGAATGGATTGCTGAATTTGAAAATAACGCAGAAATCTACGCAGCTTTTGATGAAGCCACCTATGGTCGCGCCGCCGGACATTATGACGATATCGCTGAAACATTTTACTCCAACATTAACGCGTCTCGCAACATTTTCGCCAACTTTTCTTCAACCGACGAAACCAGAGATTTCCGCGAAATTCTTGGTGAATATTATAAAAATCATGCCGACTCTGCTTATGTAGTCGAAGATAAAGACTGCAAAGATGCAACAGGACCATGCGACAGTAGCAAACCTGGTACCTCAAGTGCTGTAGAAACTTATCTTGATAAGCTATATGAAAACACACTTATTGAACCTGATGACTGCGATTGGGAGCCTAACGGCCTTTTGTGTAAATTAGCAAATCTAACACCATTTTATGACAACTCTATACACGGTGTTTATGATAAAGCTCAAGCCGCCGCACTCGCTTATCTTGTCAATACCGCCGTAAACGCCAACGAAACCTATGAATCCATGAAATATTTCCTCACCATTGAAGAAATCATAGGAAAAACCAAAGCCGGTGATGGCGCCTATGCCCCCGTCAATCAAATGCTGAACTACTTCACCGCTCCCGACGAAAATGGCATCTCCGCCGTCCAGTCCCCCACTTCTTCCTCCATCCTTACAAAATCTTTCGGAAACTATAATTCAGAAAACGAGACCGCTCCTTTTTCTCTCGATCGCATCCAAAAAATTACAGAAAAATATATGACCGAAATTAAACAACCATACCTCCGAACCGCATTAGCAATAACTGGTATTTCCTGGGATAATTCATCTTCTAGCTCTTACGGCGTCAAAGACGATTCGCTATCAATGATTAAGCTCATCGAGGACGACCCCCCAACTTGCGATGAAAACGACGACTCCGACCCACAAGAACAAGAAAAATGTAAAGAAGAATGGGAAAAATACCGAGAAAAAAGATCAAAAGAAAAACACCCCGTAACTACAAAGCTCATCGACGAATTAACTAAAGCCCTCTCTGGATCCGACGAACCAGCCAGCAATAATAGCGCCAACTCCAGTACTGGTGGGCTCTTCTCAATAAGTGATTCGATTCTCGGCCCAAAAAATGCTAAAGCCCTCTCTGGATCCGACGAATCAAAAACTACTTTCCTCAGCGATGATGGTTTTAATAATATTATTGGCTCCCATGCTGGTGAGCTCTTCTCAAAGGGCGCCTCAATTCTCGGCTCAAAAATTGCTACTTTTGGCCAGGGCGGCACTTCCAGTACTGAATCTTCCGTTGTCGCCTACCAAAAGAAAACTGACTACACCCTCGCTCTTGACGCTGCCGCAGATCGGCTCGACAAAAGTCCATTTGATATTACATCCCAAAACACTTTCCTTGGCAGTATCGTTCATAGCTTTTCAAATTATCTCTACACAACCCCTTCACTTTCTTCCGGTTTTTCCTCTTTTTCGTCCGTTCTAAGAAATTCGTTTACTTCTCTTCTTCCAGGCGCTTTCGCTGATAGTGAAGCCTCCTTCCAAACCAGCTTTGGAGAATGCCCAGAAAACGACGTCTATGGCAGCGGTTTTGTTTGTTCAACCTTTTCTTTTCCAACCGTCTCTTTTGATGTTGACCATATTACTTCTTATATCGAAAACAACCCTTCCAAACCAGACAATGCCGAGGATTTTATTAAATACAACAATAACCGAACCTCAAATGTAGGCTACATCAATACAAAATTCGTTAGCGATATCGGCGGTTGCAATAATGGTGCTAGGCAATTTCTTCAATTTATAAAAAACAAGGTGACACAATTTGCTAGCGAAGAAAACCGACTAGCCGATTATTTCAGTACATATTACTCTCGCTGTAGTGATGACGAACTTGCCCTCATTGCCGGTACTACGTTCACAGATGGCGGCGCCTACAAAGACGCCCAAGCCTATAGCGTTCTTTCTCGTTTTCTCATCCAAGCTGGGTATTTCTCCAAAGAGAATACAAACCCCACCGCTTTCTCTGAAGGGTTCGACCGCCCAGGAACCGGCGAATCTCCATATTTAGCACTCCTCAAAGAAACCTCTACTGACTTTTCTACTCTGAGTGATGCCGAATACCTCGCCGCCATCTCAGGTATGTCAGAAAACGAAGCAAATATTGTTCTCGGTTATTTTGCATATGAAACTTATCTAGCTTCAATCGATTACGAAAACCGTCTTGCCTTCGGCAGAGAAGAAACCTTTGATTTTGAAAACTCCATCCAGTTTGAAGATAGTAACCCAATTAAATCCGAATTCGCGATCCTCGCCAGAACAGACAACCAAAAAGTTAAAAGGAAAGAATTTTTCTATGTTGCGTAAATTTTCACTAAAAAACATCATCCTCATTTTAATCAACGGACTACTATTGTTGACCATCATAATCATAAATATACTTCTGTCGTCAAGGTCCGCAGTCCTCACTATTATTACAGTGCCTTCCGATGCCATAGTAAAAATCAATGACGCCACATACCAAACCGGAACCTACAAATTCTTCCCAGGAGAAATCACAGCAACAATTGAAAAAGATGG
>JAEEGL012737342.1_pt1 | contig 10730 bp, 12 predicted proteins | sample 9134231 | NCBI WGS metagenome assembly JAEEGL01 (sample SAMN16246548, study PRJNA631951) | gut metagenome | biome: gut microbiome; feature: rumen; material: fiber-attached | host: Bos | place: Iran: Karaj | collected 2018-10 | reverse complement strand
TCATCGATTACGAGGGAGTTGGCCCTGCCTATCCTGTCGATGAGATCGTTATGCATCCGGTTATGGAACCGCTTATTGAAGAGGGACACGTGCGGGGCATCTTTGAGATCGATGATCCGAATTTCGGAAACCTGTGGACCAACATCCCGCTGAAGGACTTTTTCCAGGCAGGGTTTTCTTACGGAGAGCGGATACATACGACGATTCGCTTCGGCGGAAAAACCCTGTTCGACCGGAAAGTGCTGTTTCACCAAAGCTTTGGTTTTGCCGGGGACGGTGAACCGATGCTCTATAACAATGAACTGATGAAGGTGGCCATGGCGGTGAGCCGTGGTTCCCTTGAGCAGGAATTCGGTTTCGGCTTCGGTGCGGATTGGGTGATCGAACTGTGCAAGGATTGACAATTTATCAAAAGCGTGATTTTATATCCTTATCCATAAAATACAGGGGGCTGTTCATCAATGAAAAAGCTTTTCGATTTTAAGACCAGGACTATCGTGGCCACAGGCATCGGCGCTGCGTTGTTTATGCTGCTCTTTATGTACGTCAAGGTTCCGACCGGCATACCCGAGACGGATGTTCAGACTGCATACGGCATCGGAGCGTTCTTTGCTGCCATGTTCGGACCCATTGCGGGGTTTCTCATCGCTTTCATCGGACATGCTGTTTCCGATGCTGTGCAGTACGGATCTCCATGGTGGAGCTGGGTGGTCGCATCCGGGATCTCCGGGTTCATCGTAGGGCTGGTCTATCCTCGCCTGAAGGTGGATGAGGGCGTTTTCCGCGGAAAGGATATCCTGCTTTTCAACATCTTCCAGATTATTGCAAATGTGATTTCGTGGATCATCGTGGCCCCGGTACTGGATATCGTCATCTACGGTGAGCCCGCGAATCTTGTATTTACCCAGGGCGCGGTCGCTGCACTCTCCAATGCGGTATCCATGGGCGTGATAGGCACGCTGCTGCTTTTCCTCTATTCGAAGACGCGTTCCGGAAAGGGCTCCCTTTCAAAGGAGTAAGCAGAAGAAACCTTCATCCCGATATGACCGGAAAATCAGGACACCGGAAAAGGACGCTCTTTCCGGTGTCCCTGCTTTTCCGCATGATTGCTGGAAGACGAAAAAACAGTTGTGATCCGGAACAGTGATATGAAGCGTTTGCAGAAAGGAAATATACATGGAACGGGAGATCCTGCTTTTAGGCGACCCGAGGCTGTATGAGGTATCCGTAGCGGTGGAGAGGGAGGAACTGACTGAGCTTCGTCCGGTCATCAATGATATGTTTGACTGCATCCGGGCCATCCGACGGGATTACGGCTTCGGACGGGCGATTGCAGCCCCGCAGATCGGAGTGCCCAAACGTCTGATCTGCATCCTCACAGATAAACCCTATGTCATCATGAATCCCGAACTTGAGTTCATCGGGGAGGAAATGATGGAACTGATGGATGACTGTATGTCCTTTCCGAAACTCTTTGTCCGTGTGCGCCGCCATCGTCACTGCATCCTGCGGTATACGGATGAGAATTGGGAAAAAAAGGAGATACGGATGGACGATGATATGGCGGAACTGATTCAGCATGAATACGACCATCTGAACGGGATCCTGGCGACCATGCGCGCGATCGACGGAAAGTCTTTCGCAATGAAAAAATGAACACGGGGAAACGGTGCTTCGGCGCCGTTTTTTCTTGACAAAAAGAAACGAAAAATATACACTTTATAAGTTAGGAAATATAAGAAACCGGCTGGGATACCGGTGAAAAAAGAAAGGGGGAAACGTCCGTGGACGGTGGAAGTACGAGTACATCAGCAGGCCAAAGTAGGCGTGGTCCGGAACGGCGCCACTGGGATGTTTCCGCTTCGGATTAACCGCTTTTCCGTCTGCTGAACAGACTTCTGGATAACCTATCATTTACGGAACAGGAGGCTGCCATGGCAGAACATTCAATCACGGTTGAAAGCACACTTTCCGCATTGCTGGCCGGAAAGAAGTATTCCACGATCAAAGATATCCTGGTGACGATGAATCCCGCGGACGTGGCAGCGGTCTTCGAGGAACTTGAGGAAGACCGGCTTCCGCTGCTCTTCCGCCTCCTTCCCAAGGAGCAGGCGGCGGAGACGTTCGTAGAGATGGAACCGGAACTGCAGGAGATGCTGATCCGCGGTTTCTCGGATTCGGAGCTGCGCGAGGTCGTGGACGAACTGTATGTGGATGACGCGGTGGATCTCGTGGAAGAGATGCCCGCGAATGTCGTTCGAAGGATCCTCGAACAGGCGGACCCCGAGATGCGCAAACAGATCAACGAGATCCTGCGCTATCCGGAAAACTCCGCAGGGTCGATCATGACGACGGAATATGTCTCGCTCCGCCCGAACATGACGGTGGAGGAGGCAATCACACGCATCCGCCGCACCGGCGTGGATAAGGAAACGATCTACACCTGCTATGTCACGAAGGACCGGAATCTTCTCGGATTTGTTTCGGTGAAGGATCTTCTTCTCGCCCAGGATGACGAGACGCCTGTCAGCGAGATCATGGACACCAACGTGATCTCAGTGAATACGCATGCCGACCAGGAAGAAGTGGCTCGCATGCTCTCCAAATACAATTTCCTTGCTCTGCCGGTCGTCGACAGTGAAGACCGCATGGTCGGTATCATCACCTTCGACGATGCGATGGACGTCATGGAAGATGAGGCCACGGAAGATATCGAGATCATGGCCGGTATGACGCCGTCCGACAAGACCTATCTCCGGTCGACGCCGTTCGATCTTTTCACCCATCGTATTCCTTGGCTGCTGCTTCTGATGGTTTCGGCCACCTTTACTGGACTGATCATCACCCGCTTCGAAAATGCGCTGGCGCAGTTGGTTGTGCTTACTGCCTTTATCCCGATGCTGATGGACACGGGCGGTAACTCCGGCTCACAGTCCTCTGTTACGATCATCCGTGCCCTTTCCCTCGGCGAACTGGAATTCTCGGATCTGCCGCAGGTGATCTGGAAGGAGATCCGGACGGCCGTACTCTGCGGAGTGGCTCTGGCAGGCGCGTGTTTCGCAAAAGTGATGCTTGTGGACCGGCTGCTCTTTGGGAACACTGATGTCACACTCCCTGTTGCGGCGGTGGTATGCGCGACCATGGCACTTACGATTTTCGTAGCCAAGTGTGTGGGCTGCACGCTGCCGATGCTGGCCAAGAAACTGGGCTTTGATCCGGCCGTCATGGCGAGTCCGTTCATCACTACGATCGTCGATGCGCTGTCTCTGCTTATTTACTTCGGAATTGCCAGCACGATTCTTTTCTGAATCTGCGATCTTATTATTTGAACGAGGTATGATATGGAGATTTCTGACATTCTCAAAAAATGCGACCATACGCTTCTCCGCACGGACTGCACATCCGAAGAGATCCGGATACTTTGCGACGAAGCGATCCGTTTTTCCTGCGCCAGCGTCTGCATCCCGCCCTGCCATGTGGCCGGCGCGAAACGCTATGCGGGCGACCGCCTGAAAATCTGTACGGTCATCGGTTTCCCGAACGGATATATGACTTCAGCCGCCAAAGCTTTCGAAGCAGAAGATGCGGTGAAGAACGGTGCGGATGAGATCGATATGGTGATCAATCTCTCCATGGTGAAGGACAAAGCCTGGGATGCAGTGAAAAACGATATCCTCGCAGTCCGCCGGGCTGCCGCAGGCCATGTGCTGAAAGTGATCATCGAGTGCTGCCTGCTCACAGATGAGGAGAAGGTGAAGCTGTGCGGGATTGTTTCAGAATGCAGAGCGGACTTCATCAAGACATCTACTGGCTTCTCCAAAGGCGGCGCCACACCGGAGGATGTAGCCCTGATGCGTCTGTACAGTGCTCCGGAAGTAAAAGTGAAGGCAGCCGGCGGCATCAGTTCCATTGAAGATGCCGAGGAGTTCATCCGTCTCGGCGCGGAGCGGCTCGGAACCAGCAGGATCGTAAAACTGGCGATCCAGATGGAAAATTCGGAAAAAGAGTAAACTTTGTCCTTGACAAAGAAGGCTCGCACTGCTATATTAATAAGGCTGAAATAAAGAAGGCACGGTATTCGTCCTCACCATCCGGCACTCTGCCAGGATCGGTCAATAGCCTCGCAGATCTCCCATGCGGGAGAATTGTGACTTTATGCGCGGATGCCTGTCATCTGCGCTTATTTTTTCGTCGGGGGTGTTATCGATCGCCAACACAGAGCATCAGATCAATGAAGAAATACTCGACAGCGAGATCCGCCTCATCGGAGAGGACGGGGAACAGCTGGGAATCATGTCGTCGGATGATGCAAAAAAGATCGCGGAGGAGCGCGGGTTCGACCTTGTGAAGATCGCACCGAACGCCAATCCGCCCGTCTGCCGCATCATGGACTACGGCAAGTTCCGTTTCGAGCAGTCCAAAAAAGAGAAGGAAGCCAGAAAGAACCAGAAGACCATCGAGATCAAAGAGATCCGTATGTCTCCAAGCATCGGCGAGAACGACTTCAACACCAAACTCAAGAACGGACAGAAGTTCCTTGCCGACGGTGACCGGGTGAAAGTGTCCATCCGGTTCCGCGGAAGAGAGATGGCACATACGGACATCGGAGTGGTCCTCCTGAAGGATTATGCTGCCAGGTGCGCGGAACTTGCCAATATGGACAAGGCTCCAAAACTGGAAGGGCGGAATATGTCCATGTTCCTTTCTCCGAAACCTGTTGTTCCGGCAAAAAAATCTTCCAAGAGCAAGGCGGCGAAACCGGAAGCATCGGCTGAAGGAGCCGCTTCCAAAGAAAAGACAAGCGCAGAATAATAATGCTTTATGCAGGAAAACCTGTGTAATAACCCAACGTAAAGGAGTAATGATCATGCCCAAACTGAAGACCCACAGCGGTGCAAAGAAAAGATTCAAACTTACCAAGACCGGGAAAGTAAAACGTGCTCACGCTTACAAGAGCCATATCCTCACGAAGAAAGATTCGAAGCGCTGCCGTCGACTCCGCTCTGAGACCTATGCGGACAAGACCAACGAAGCTACGATCAAAAAGATGATCCCGTACAAATAATCGGGACAAGCAAAGAGTATTAGGAGGATAATATAAATGGCTAGAGTTAAAGGCGCAATGATGACCCGCAAGCACAGAAAAAAGATTCTTGGTCTTGCGAAGGGGTACTGGGGCAACAAGTCCCGTCACTTCAAGATGGCGAACGAGCAGATGATGAAATCCGGTCGTTATGCTTATGTTGGCCGCAAACAGAAAAAGAGAGATTTCCGCAAACTGTGGATCACCCGTATCAGCGCGGGCTGCAAGCAGAACGGGATGAATTATTCGACCTTCATGCATGGCCTGAAGGTTGCCGGAGTCGATCTGAACCGCAAGATGCTCTCTGAGACTGCGATCCATGATCCTGCCGCGTTCACCGCTCTCTGCGATCTGGCAAAGAACGCAAAATAAAGAACAGCGTTATAACCGGCATCGGAAGAATTTCCGGTGCCGGTTCTGCATTCTCAGCCACGGAATTCACAGTTTGTTCGTTTACTGGGATACGGGCTGTGATACCATGCACCCGTATGCGGAAGATGTCCGCAGAAGGAGAATTCATGAAAAAGATCCTTATAACTGTCCTGGTTATGACCTTGCTTGCAGGATCCTGCATCCCGGCCTTCGCAGAGGGGACGCAGAACTGCGCGGTGATCGGTGCGAACCTCACGGAAGAACAGATCGCCACAGTATACGCGATTTTCGGAATCGAACGGGGAAGTGTGACGGAACTGCAGGTCACGAATTCCGAAGAGCGTACCTATCTGGAAGGGTTGGTGGCGGAGCCCCTGATCGGAACAAGATCCATTTCCTGCGTTTATGTGGAAGTCCTGGAACCAGGCACGGGGATGGATGTGAAGACCTATAATATCACCTGGTGCACACCTGAAATGTATATAAATGCGCTCACGACAGCGGGGGTGACGGACGCACGGATCATTGTGGCAGCCCCCTTTGAAGTCAGCGGAACGGCCGCCCTGACCGGGATATACAAGGCATATGAACATATTACCGGGGAAGAACTGGATACGGAAGTCAAGAAGGTGAGTACGGAAGAGCTGACACTCACCGGGGACCTTTCTGAAGCGATAGGCAGCAAGGAAGCGACCGCGATCATCAGCGAAGTCAAGCAGATCCTCAGTGAAACCGGGCAGATGAGCGATGATCAGCTTCGTGCGGAGATCCTGAACATTGCGGCGGCGAACGGGATACGCCTGAGTGATGAGGAAGTGACGCAGATCCTTCAGTGGTGCCGCAGACTGGAAAAAGTGAATATCGACTCGCTGATCGATCATGTGTCACAGATCCAGGAAACGGTCGGGAAAATCTCCGAGGCGAAGGACAGCGTGGTAGGATTTGCACAGAAAGTGCAGACGTTTTTCCGGAACGTCTCCGCCTTTTTCGAAAGGGTCAGCGGTTGGTTCAGGTAAATGCGTATAAATGGAAGCGGAGCAGAGAGTTTCTCTGCTCCGCTTCGCGCCTTCTTTACAGGATCAAATGCTTTTGACATTGCCCGGAATGAATGGTATAGTTGAATCAGCCTGCAAAACAGAAACGGCAGAGCGTTCTGCCGGAATTCAAGCTCACAGGAAAGGATAATACTATGGCGATCAAACGATTTCTTCAGGTCTGCTGCATTGTGGAAGATGTGGAAAAGACAAAGCAGATCCTTCGGGATGAATATGGCTTCACGAACTGGGCCCCCAAAGAGGACTTTGGCGGTCCGGTCACGGATTATACGATCAACGGAAAACCGGCTGTCCTGGACAACAAGTCGGAATTCTGCACCGCTTTCGGGATCCAGTGGGAGTTTATCCAGCCCAACTCCGGTCCGCTGAAGACCTGGATCGATGAGCATGGTCCCGGCGTCCATCATTTCGCCGTCCTCACGGACGATAGCTATGAAGAATTCGGCGCACGCGCAAAAAGGCTCTCCGGCAAGGATGTATGGCTCAACGGCAGGGCGCCGAGCGTCGGCATGGATTATTCCTATTTTGATCTGACCAAAGAGATCGGCATGTTCCTGGAAGTTTACAACGAGGACAGACCTCATACTTCCGGCTTCAACATGGACGCACAGCCGGATCCTCCTCTGGAATAAGAATAACGAAATGCCTGAGACCGTTTCTTCGCGGTTTCGGGCATTTCCCGGTTTGAATCAATCAATACAGAAAGGAAAAAGAAATGAAGTATTCATTCAGCCTCGGCACCACGAGCTGCGGATCTCAGCTTGCCCTGTGGTACTGGAACGAAATGAGCGAGATGATCGGCGTCTGCGGGTATGACGGGATGGAGATCCCGTTTCAGGCCTGGAGCTTTAACGGAGGACGCGGAGCCGCACCGGTATGTGCGGAAGCGATCCGGACAAAATTCGGCTCGGTCGCCAATTATCAGGCCTTCCTGCAGGAGTGCGGGATTGCGGAAGGTCTTTCGGGACTGCATATCACTGCACAGAACGTCCTTTCCACCATGATGGAGGACAACAAACCGCGGGAAGCGATTTTTGACTGCACGCTTGCCCTCGCAGAGGAGACGATAGGAGTTCTCAGTGAGGCGGGAAGCAAGGACCTGATTTTTTCTCCCTCACCCATGTTCGGAATGTTTATGGGAATGTTCCATGGAAGCGATATCCAGCAGAACTACGAAGACCGCATTGCGGACACCATTGTGAAAATGGCGGAAATGGCGGAAGGCGAGGGGATCAAGCTCTCTCTCAGGAATGAATTCTACGGACTGTTTCGCGGATCGTTGATAGATTCGCTGATGGAAAAGCTGCCGGAATCCGTCTTCTACAGCCCGGACCTGGCACAGCTTTATATTGCAGGGGCGGATCCTGTGGAGATGGTCAGGAAGTATGCCGGACGTCTCGGGAGCGTCAAGATGGACGACACGGAGTTTGTAGACAAGGTCGGCTGCTTTGCCACACCGATGCCGGAAGCGCCGCAGGAAGGAGAAAAGCAGCGTGTCTACTGCACCTTCGGAAACGGAAAAGTGGACAAGGTCGGAGCCTATCAGGCACTCAAGGATGCCGGATACGACGAATGGATTGTGATGGAGTCCAAGGAGGCTTTCAACATCGAAAAGACCATGATGAAGATGCAGGCCTTCCGGAAAAAGTATTTTAAATGACAGGGGGAGAAGCTATGAACAACATCAAGTACAGTTATCAGATGAATATGTGGGGCTTCCCCAGATTCAAGCAGATCAAGGATTTTGAAGAGTGGTACAATAAGGATTTCACGGCGGACGGATATTATCAGGACTGGGACAAGACCCTGAAGTATCTCTCCACAGCAGGATTCCAGGGAATCGAGCTGATGTGGTACCAGATCGGCATCCTCCGGATGCTTTTCGGCAGCCTGCCCGCCTTCACGGATTTCATCCGCGAGCGCGGAATCGAAAAGGTGACCGGCTGTTTCTCCATCAATATGGGTTCGGAAAGCAGAGAGAATCTGCCGAACATCCTCATGTCCCAGCAGAAAGTGATCGACGGACTGGCAGAACTCGGTGCGAACAACCTTGTGATCATGCCGGCCGGCCAGTATTACGGAACAGGGCCGCTGGACGATGAGCAGCTGAAGAACGTGGCCAACGCACTGAATGAAGTGGGTAAACGCGCTGCGGACAAGGGCCTGGACATTTCCATCCACAATGAATTCTGGTGTGCTGTGAACCTGAGCAACCATGAGAAGCTTCTCGAAATGACTGATCCGAAGTATGTTCAGTACTGCCTGGATACGGCGCAGGTCTCCATCATGGGTGTGGACATCGTGAAGTTTTATGATAAATGGCACGACCGCATCAAATACCTGCACCTGAAGGATACTACCAAGAAGAGCCTTCCCGATGAAGAACGCTTCAAAGCCGGAGCAGAATATGATGACGAGGGCAAGCGCTGGTTCTATGAGATGGGCGCGGGCTACGTTGATTTCGTTGGTCTGTATGAACTGCTGAAAAAGCACGGCTTCAAAGGCTGGGCCACGGTGGAAACAGATGGTACGCCGGATCGCTGCGCAACCATGCTGCTGGCAAAATGGTATATCGATAATGTGCTTTCTCCTATTTATAAGTGAAACGGAAGAAGACATTAAGTTAACATAATTATTGTCTGAATCAAAGAAGAGGTGCGGATTTTCCACACCTCTTCTGCTTTTAAGAATAATCAAAAGTTTACATAAATTTATTCTGTGCTCTGCCTGTTTGGAATGAAATTCTGCTCCAGGCCGAAACGGACTTTCAGGAACTTATCTGCAAGATCCGGCCATATGGCGGCATTTGAAAGCATTCCCTCCACAGGACGGTCAGCAAAAGTGACGTCTTCGCTCGGTCCTACGCCGAATCCGTGACCGGTCTCTGCAAAGATGTGAAGTTCTGAAGGGACGATGCTGCGTAGTTCAAGATACAGTTTCGCGCATGCGCTGTCAAAACCGGCGAAATCTTGCTGGCCGACCACCTGGAACAGAGAAGGCAGGGAGGGATTGAGCTTCATGCGGCCGATCTGTTCCGGATCCGATGTGACTCCATAAAGGAGAAGAGCAGCCTGGACTTCTGCACTCAGACGGTCGGTTTCATCCGGCTGATAATCCGGATAGTGAAGTTCCGGGCCGGAGAAAGAAGGGCAGTCTGAAAGCATATCGCAGATGCACATACCGCCTCCTGAGTAGCCGTTAACGGCGATCCGGTCCATAGCTGCAATGCCGAATTCTTCCGCGTGAGCACGCAGGTATCGTATGCTTCGCTGCAGGTCCATTGCTCCGTCCAGGCGGTCATAGGGAATCACGCGGCGTTGCAGCAGGAAACAATTGTATCCCAGAGAGTTGAAGCGATGAACGGCTTCATATCCTTCCCAGCGGTTGCTTCTCCAGAAATAGGCTCCGCCGGAGACGACCACGATGTTTCCCTTTACTGTGCTCTGATCACTGATCATGTATGGGATAAGGAAGGGACGGAAATCCGGTGTGTCAAAAGCCATGCGCCAGTCTGCAGTTTCCGCAACGGAGCTGTGGGGCATGTCTGCTCCCCAGATATACCAGAGGTCTTCTTCCGGATCCCGAAGGGGAACGAGTTTTTCTCTCAGCTCACGCAGCGCAAGAACCATAGGCATGATTTCTTCGCCGATCGGTCCGATAGGGCGGATCTGGCTCCATCGCGTGAGCACATAGAGCGTGGCATGCAGGGAAGTGTAGCGGTTGAATAGTGCAGGTTCGTAGGCTTTCGGACGACTGACGATGGAAGAGGCTTTTTTCATCTCCTCCATGTACAGGCGTGTGCGAGCCTCACTCTCCGGGTCGAGTTGTTCGCAGATCATCGTTTCGCCGGGATGCTGTTCCAGCAGCGCACGGTCTGTTGAACTTTCGAGGTTCGCCTCGCGGGAAAAGAATCCGTTCTCAATGTACACTTTTTCCATGATCGCTCTCCTTCTCTCTGACGTTTTGCGGGATTTTTTGAAGATATCAAGAGAAAACCCTTTTTGACAAGCGGAAATCCTGAGTGTGATAACCACTGCCTGAATAAAATGATATGTAAATCCTGCTGGTGGGGTACACAGATTAAAATCGGCTGGATCGCAGGCAATCGTAAACAGGAGAAGATGATGAATATTTAGAAAAATAGTAAAATATGTACCGGAAAATAACAAGAATACTAAAAAATGCTGCAAAAAAGAGCCTAAATCCTAAGAAATAGACTC
>JAEEGL011375124.1_pt1 | contig 10730 bp, 10 predicted proteins | sample 9134231 | NCBI WGS metagenome assembly JAEEGL01 (sample SAMN16246548, study PRJNA631951) | gut metagenome | biome: gut microbiome; feature: rumen; material: fiber-attached | host: Bos | place: Iran: Karaj | collected 2018-10 | reverse complement strand
TAGCTTTTTATTTTTATTAATTTTTAGAAGATTTAGTTTCTTCAACTTCTTCTTCTGTTTCTTCCTCAGCTTCTTCAGATTCTTTAACTTCTTCAGTTTCTTCTGTTCTGTCTACTTCTTCAAGGTCTTCCTGAATCTTTCCAGCTTCAAGGTCAACAACAGAAATACGAACACGTCCAAGACCGTACTTAGAATCAACAGTAATGTTGTAATCACCGTACTTGATTTCACCAACAATCATTCTGATTTCACCACGACCTTCTTTGTAGTTGTTAGAATCAGATGCTGTGATTGTTTCTCTTGTGAATGAAGTTTCTTTTTCACCAGCAGGGTCATTAATCTTGTTATCCTTAATAACGATACCGTCATCATAGTTAGGACTTACAGTAGTATTTGACCATGTAATTGTGAACTGTGCATTCTTCATGTTGTCAGGTACATAGTAAACGATTGTTCCCTTGTCACCGTTGTGTACAAGTGTATCATTATGTCCAGAATCAAGTGAAGTTGCTACACTGAACATACGGTTTTCAGCGTTGTAAACTCTTGTTTCCCATTCGCCTGGAATAGGATTTTCAACTGTGATTGTAAGTGTTTTATCTTCTTTATTAGAATTTACAAATACATAATCTTCATTTCCGTCTGGGTCAATAAGTTTAACCTGTGGAAGTCCAACTTCTTCATCAGAATAAGTAAATTCGCTTCCGTCAATGTTAACGCCCTTAGCATCTTCATAAACAACATCAATTGTCATAGATTTATTTGAGCAATCAAGATTTGTTTTTGTAGAATAGTATTTATCTTCATCTACAACAATTTCACCATCTTCGCCAAGTTCATCAATTGTATGAACATTACCATCTTCGTCTGTGAAATAATAAGCTTTATTAAAGTCTACATCTGTAATACCCTGGCTTCTTGCGTTGTCAACGTATTTTACAAAACCTGTTCCATTAATGTAATAGTAACCAGAAATAAAGCTATCTGGAACTACAACTTGGATGTAGTTAGCCTGCATATAGTTACAAATAGAAGATGTGTAAACTTCAAATGAACCAAATGCATGTGTATCAGCTTCAATGTCTGTAAGATTTAAATATGTAGAACCATTATAAACATCTACGTCGTATGTCTTTCCAGCTTGAAGACCCATAATTGTTCCAGCACCTGAAACATTGCCGTTTCCAATTTTCATCTTATCTACTGCATCGTATACAAGACTGTCGCCAACTGCTGCACCTGATGTAGCAATTGCATTTTTCATTGAACTATTAGGATAGAAGTTAACACCTTCCATAGTTGTTGAATAAGAACCTGTATTATTAACTTCAAGTCCTGCTACACCTACTGTGTAACCATAATCCTTATATCTTTCCCATGTGAAAGAATCAGGCATTGTAGAAGTTACATAAACAAGTGTGTCGTCCGCGTAAAGTGTTGGAATAGTTACATCGTCAGGTCCGAACCAAACTATACGAGATGGGTCTACGCTCTGGTCCTTTGGAATTGCATTCTTGTCTTCAAAGTTATAAGTTCCTTTTGGAAGTTCGTAGAATGTATCTCCGTTCTTTACGTAATATTTTCCTGTTTCAAGTTGTTCGGAAGTAAGTGGTGTAAGTGCATAAGTTACTTCTTCTGGCTCTTTTTGCTTACCACAACCTGCAAGCACACCTACTGACATTGCTCCAACAAGAAACAATGATAACATTTTTTTGATGTTAATCATAGATTTCCTCCTTACATTTTAAAAAGTATTTTTTTAAAGATATATTTAGTATTGTTACTAGATAATAAGAACAATTTCCTTATCATCATTTATCAATATGACAGTTTTACATACAAAAGTGTAAAATATTTTTTAATATATGGAAAAAAATAAAAGCGCTGCATTGCAGCGCCCTTATTAAAGGTTTGAAAAAAGGTCTAACCTTATAGCAGGTTCCTTTTTTATTTTTTCAGTTTTAATTTCTTTTGTTTCTTCTTTAATACCAGCCATTTGAGGCGTTATTGAAAGATAGATTTCTTTTGACCTGTTGTACCATTCCCTGAAAACTTCTTTTATATCAAAAAGATTACTGTTATCAAGTTCCACACCAGCTGCTTTTAGAAGAATTTTAAGCGAAGTAGTTTCTTTACTTTCTGAATTTTCAAATCCATCTAAAAATCTTTTGTATTTTTCCATCGCTTCTTTTGATTTGGTTTTTACCATGTAATAATAATCAATTGGCGATTCTTGAAAAATAGATTTTAACGATACATTTTGATGATATACACCAAGATAAGTATCGTCGTCTGAATTAGCATCAGAACGGGGTGAAAGCGAAGGTCTTCTAACTTCTCTATCTTCTTCAAGAAGTGCTTTGTTATAATCGTTTATTTCTTCTTTTGAACGAAATACACCAGCAGGTACATCAAAAGAAACAGTAGATTGAAGTCCAATAAGATTAAGGTCTTCATCTTTTAGAATTCTTTCTGTTTCAGAAGATTCACGTTTGCCAGAAGTAGTATAAAGTTCTCTACCGCCAAGGGAATCTGCTATAATACCAAGGGCTTCTTTATATGTACAGTCTTCAATTTCCATAACTGCATTTATAAGACCCACTTGTACATCGCAAGCATAACAGTGATATCCTTTGGGGGTAATGAAACAACTACCCATTTTAGTATCAGGCTTTCCAAGTCTCTTTTCGTGTCCAGGACAATAAATTTGATGTCTGCTACCAGAGCGTCTAATTTCCAGTCCAAGATATTCAAAGACAGTAAAAGCATCGGCTTCTTCTAGGATTCTTTCTTCATCGTAGAATGCCATATAAACGCTCCTTTCTTATACCACTAAAATAAGCAATCATTTCTTGTTTAATTTGTTGTTGCTGTAAAAGTTTAATTGCTTGTAATAGTTCGGCTTTATTCATGTTGTCCATCCTCCTTACTTATTTGAGAATCAGACAACGTGTGAATAGTTCTAGATTTTTCTTTTTCTTCAATCTCTGGGTCTTTTAATGATAAAAGAAAAAAACAAATCATTAGCAGAATTAATAAACATATTGTCATATTTGATTCTCCTTTCTTCATATATTATTATTTATAAATATAATATGCAATTTTTAGTTTAAAGATAAAATAGCAAAAAAATAGCAGCAAAAGCTACTATTTAAAAATATTATATGTAGTTTTTCTTCTTTCTTACTGGTTTTCCTGGTCCTGCTGGATGAATTTTAACGTTAGAAAATTTGCATTAAATATAAAAATAGCAGCCAAGAAGGCTGCTAAAAAAAAATTATTCTTCATCATTTAAGAAATCAAAATCAATATCAATTTCTGCAAGTTCTTTCATTGTATTATCAATAATTTCTTCTGGAATAATTGCAATATCATTTTCTGTGATAGAATTTGTATCATTCTCGTTAATATAATCTTTAAAAACAGAACGCATTGCTGATTTGTGACGAAGCTTCTTAATAGCATCGTGTCTATATTTTCTTACCTTTTCAATAGAAACTCCCATTTCCTTTGCTATTTCCTTATAAGAAATAGTTTGCGCACCAAGAAGTCCATATCTGTATTTAAGAACTTGTATTTCTTCTGGAAGAAGTGTGCCTATTGAACGGTAAAGAATAGCAAGTCTTTCATTCTTTACAAATTGCTGTTCTGGACTATCACCATGCTCTGAAATTTTTGATTCAAGGTTTTCATCTGTTTCATAATACATTTCGTTTTTGTAATCTTTAATATGAAGACACTGAATAACAGTTTCCATATTAAGACCAGTTTCAACTGCAATGTCAGTTGGATTCCATCTTCTACCTTGCTGTTCAAATTTATCAATTACACGATTGATTTTAGTTAAGTTAGAAGAATAGTGGGAAGTTGTCTTGTTAACTTCCGTATCAATATATTTAGACATTTCGTGGATAATATAAAGATTAAAAAATGTAGTAGGAAGTGATTTTGTAGGGTCATATTTTTCAAGTCCCTTTATAATTCCTACAATGCCTTCCTGTACTAAATCTTCATAATATTTTCCATATGTACTGTACTTTTTCTTGATAACGTAGTGAACAAAGCTTTTAAGTTCTTCAATAGCATCATTGATACCTTCTTTTTTAAGTTCTGCATCACCACTATTAAATTTTTCACAAATTTTTATGAATCTTTTTCTTACTTCTTCTGCGTGTTCTGAAACTTTGTAAACGCGTTTCTTTTCGCCTTCAACTGTTTCTGCTTCGAAGTTTTCAAAGTCTTCAAGGTCAAGGTCAGAAGCAAGCTCCAAGTCTTCTGAGTTAATTTCATCAGAATCAACTTCCTCTTCATCTTCTGTAAATTCTGCTTCAATGATTTCTTCATCGTCATCATCACCATAATGGAAAGAATTATCAATAACTTCTTCCACATCTTCTTTTACATTCTTTGCTTTTCTAGTCTTTTTTGCTGGCTGCTTTTCTTCCTTAGATTTTGAAGTCTTTGTTTCTTTTTTAGCAACCTTCGATGTTTTTTTCTCCTCTTTATCAGCTTTGGTCTCTTTTTTAGCTACTTTTTTTGTAGTCTTCTTTTCTTTTTCTGTCTTAGAAGTTTTTTCTTCATTTGACTTTTTTGTTTTCTTTGTTTCTAATAATTCTTCTGAATTATCAATTTTTTTAGTTCTTGGCATAAAAACTATTACCTCCTGAAATTAAGCGGAAAAAATATTATTTTCCTGGTCTAGAATATAAGATTCGGCAAGAATTGATTTGTCGAGCGATTTTGCGTCATTTATGAAAGATAATGCAATATCCATAAGTGACGGCGGGTCTAAGATAACACCATGAGTATCAGTCCACATATTATAAAGTTCTATTGTATCATAAGCAGAACTATTATTCATTGGATATAAAAACTCGGTAATATCTTGAATTACTTCATTTTTTGTCTCTAATTTCATTTTTTTCCCCTTCATTTTTTTCGTCAATAGAAAAACAATACTTTTTCTATTTTTATTATAATTTATTGTTAAAAAAAAGTCAAGCGTTTTTAAACATTATATTAAATTGTCAGAAAATATAATAGTCAAAATATAAAACTATTAGATTTTTTATTATAAAATTTATAATAAAAATTAGATCAATTGCTACAAAATGTTTAACGCCTAGCTCATAAAATAGAATTTTACCACGTGTTATAAAATATGTCAAGTAGGTAAGTTCTGAAAAGAAAAGCGTAAAAACAGTTAGTACTACAATTGGATGGTATATAAAAGATTGTAAAAAATTACCGTAAAGTAAATTTTCAAAGGCACGCGTTCCGCCACAACCAGGACAAAAAACACCCAAGTTATAATAAAAGAAGCATTTATTATTTGAAATATGTGTTGGCTGAACGTGGTTTGAAACCAAAATAAACCAGACTATTGCCATTAAAATTAGAACAATAGTCTGAAATTTAAATTTTATTTGGTTTTTTAAACTCAATGTTTTAAACATTTATTTTTCCTCTTAAAGAAAAATGCCTGCAGTAGCAGGCATTTGTTAATCTAAAACGTCTACTTTAATTGAAATGGTATCGCCTTCTTCTACGCAATACATTTTATAGTCTTTATTATTAAATTGTTTAATGGCTTCTGAGTTCTTATCTGTATGAAGTACGTCACGCTTTTGAGCTTGTTTATCGTCGCAAATGAATACACATCTAACATTACCGTTTTCAGTACGGTCTTCTTCAATAATTGGAAGTGCGTGTATTTCAATAGCTTCGTATCCGTCAATATATTCTACTTTAAGTGTAATAAACGGATGTCCGAAACCAACGCGAGATATATCAGATGGTCTTACTTGTGCAAGACGAACTTCTGTTATATTGTCTTTTTCTGGACCAGGAGTAAATTTAGTTTTTGGCTGTCCTTCTTCCCAGTTGTAAAGGAATCTAAAATTGTGTGTTGAAGTTACAACCGAAAGTGAACCAGGTTTATTAAAATCGCTAGCAAAATATCCAATCTTGCTTCCATCTTCTACTATATAAGCTGCACATTGTGAAAGTCTTTCATTACCATTTTCTGGAATGTGAAGCGGGAATAGATAAACTTTAAATTCTCTTTCTTTGCGCGGTGCATTTTCATATTCTTCTTTAATTCTAAGAAGCTGGTCTGATGTAAGACGTCTTTTTTCTTTTATACTTTCAAGTTTCTTTTCAATTTCTTCTGGTGTAATCTTAGGGTCTATTGCTTTTATGGTATAAACGTCATACAAAAGTTCAACTTTTGCTTTATCTGGATTTGATTCTTGTGGACGATACATTTTAACATTTTTGAAGTTATCACGTGCATAGTGTTTAGGTGCAGCAGACATATCAAATTCTGGTTTTTTAGCTTTTTCAGCTTCAAGACGCGCTTTTTCTTCTGCTTCCTCTTCTTCGCGTTTAGCTTTCTCGTATTCACGTTTAATTTCTTCTAAGATGCTTTTAATGTCATCTTCATCCATGTGTTCGTCTTCATCTTTTTCAAGCATTTCAGCCATTGTAATATCTGGATTTGTAAGGTCAAATCCACAAACTGAACAAATTGTATCGTTTTCTTTTACAATTGCACGACAGTGCGGACACATTGTATCTTTTATTGTATGTTGTGCAACTATCTTTACAATAGGTTGTTCTTCTTTATCTTCTTTGGATTCTTTAGATTCTTTATCAACTTCTTTTTTTGTATCTTTATTTTGTTCTTTTTTAAGGTCTGCTATTGAAACTTTGCGAGTTTCTTCTTTTGGCTGTTCTATCTTTTCAGGAGTTTCTTTAACTGTTTCTTTCTTTTTAGGTTCTTCTTTTACAGGAATATCGTCTGTATTTTCAGTATCTACTACTGAAATTCCAAATTCACTGAAAAAATCATAGCCAACTTCATCTTGCGTATTATTATCTGTATTTTGTTCAGAAATTTCTGGTGTTTTTTCTTGTAATTCTTCTGTTTGGATTTCTTCTTCAACAACAGGTACATCTGTAACAGTTTCTTTATTTTCAACAGGAATTTCTTCAAAAGATATTTCTTCTACTGCAGGTTCTTCTTTTGGCGTTTCAACAATTTTTTCGTCTAAAACAGTTTCGGCTTCTTTAACATCCTTTTCTTCATCAATATCATCATTTGAAACTGTTAAATTAAAATCATCAAAGAAAGAAACAGCTACGTCTTCTTCTTTTTTAGGTTGCTGTGTTGTAAGCTGTTCAATATCTGCTACTACTTCATCAGTAATATCAAGTTCTGTTTCTTCTTCTTTAGTTTCTTCTGCCTTTGGTTCTTCTTTTACTTCATCATCAAACTGCGGCATTAAACTATTAAAAATTTCATCAGCCTTTTCGTTTTTCTTTTCTGGAATAGGATAAAAAGGCTTTTCTGTACTTGTATTACTTGCAACTTCTGAAAAAATATCTGTTATATCAATATCAACATTTCCAGTAGGTTTAGTAGGCGCAACCACTTCTTCTACCAAAACTTCTTCTTTTACAACTGGTTTAGGCTGATTATTATTCTTTTTAGGCTGTTTAGGTTTTTTAAGCGATAAAAGCGTTTCCAATGTATATTCAGATTTTTCTTTATTATAAACTTCTGTTAAAACATCTGCATAAGTATTTGATAGAACGTTTTTCATACTAAGTGCATCAGTTTCATAAATATCACCATCTAAATCTAAAACAAGAAGATATTTCTGTTCGTCATTTTCCGTAGCTAAAACACCACGGACTTCGTATCCCTGGTGAAGCATAAGAGCAAATGCATTATTTCTTATTCTGTATATTGAATTTAATTTGGCTTTTAATGATATATTTTCTTTATCATTTTCTAAACTTTTTTCTAAAAAGTTTTTTGCCTCTTCTGCCTGGGCTAGCATATCTGCATAGATATAGTCTTCGTTAAATAATCTTTTCTTTGCCATCGTTTTAAAAAACCTCCTTTAATGCTATTATTATTATGACAGATAAAAGAATAAAATGAAAATACTTTTTAAAAATATTTTAAATATTGCGGTCAGAACAATATCTTGTATATTTACCTTTGCATTTATTTTCTCTTGCTATTTTAAAATTTTCTTCGTTTACAAAAAACACATCTTGGACATCAAAATGGTTTGCAAATAAAAATTTCTTTTCTATTTTATATCGCTTATATATTTCTTCACCATTCGTTTTAATAAATATTATTTCTTTATAAGGGCGAAACGTTTCCATAAATTCTTTTTCATTTTCAAAAAGATCAAAATCGCGTTCGAAGCTATCAAAACTGAGCGAGGTGTTTTGACATTTAATCTCCAAAATAGCACTTTTAAATGTATAGTCAATTGTTTTTCTTGTTATCTTTTTCTCTATACAAATTGATTCTATTTTTTCTTCTTGCAATATTTTTATCGAAATAGGTTTTTTAAAATCTGCAATATTATCAAAAATTATATAAGAAAGACAAAATATAAACATGGTAATGACTATAAATAATATTATTAGATTAAAGATTTCTAACATTTATAATTTTCCCCTTAAAATTAAATTTTAAATACAATATGATTTTTTGAAAAAAAATAGACCAGCAAAAACTGGTCTAAAATATTATTTTAAAAAATTAAAAAGCAACATCGTTTGTTTTAACAATTGTAAAGTGAATAATACCACCTTTAAGTTTTTGAAGTTGAAGTGCATTAAGCTGGTCGATATCATCTTGGCTTGCGATAATGTCAAACATTGTTGCAGGTGTTACATCGTCTGCAATTATATTTCCGCTTCCATCGTATGCCTGTTTGATGTGAATATTTTCAAGAACTTTCTTGTCAATTAAATCTTCATCGAATTCTTCTTCTGTAGCTTCACCAGTTGTTGGATAGCTATATACAACGATGTTAACAATATCACCTCTACGGATAGTACCAGCCACTGCATCAGAAATAGCATCAATAGCAAAAGAAGTTTCAAGCAGTTCATCTGAATCTGCGTCTTCTGCAACTTTTTCTGTAATACTATCACGACTGATATAAACTTTATCTGTGATAACCTGTCCCTTAGCAATATCAGATATAATAAAAGCATTAAGAAGTTTATCATTAAGTTCTTCAGCTTTTACTGCACCAGCAGGGATTTTGCTTTCTTCAAAATCTGTTGTTGTTAAATATTGTGAAATATTTGCTTCTGTGATATCTGAGCTAGCTTCGATATCTGTTTTAGCGGTTACAACTGCAATTTTTGCAGTTTTATTAAGTACTCCTGTTTCAAGAACAAGAAGTGCTATAAAAGCTACAACAGCCATTACGAGTGCAAGAAAAACTTTTCCAACGCCCGCACCAGATTTATTCTTTTTTACTTTACTTGGTTTTTTCTCATTAGACATTTTGTCTACCTCCTATATTTTTAATAATTCGTACATATTTATTTTTTAAGTGGTCCGTCATTTTCTGTAATGACTGATTTTACGTCTACAACTACTGATTTAGTAATCTTTTTAGGCTTTACTATACTAATTTCATCACTGTTACCGAAAAGTCCCCAGCCTTTAATAGTTTTTTCTGTTTTAGTTTGGTTTCCTTCATCATCTTCTTGAATTTCTGTATAGGTATAATCATTATCCATATTATGTCCAAAAGGATTAACATAAAATTCAATTGTAGCATAGATAGTCATGGATTCTACTGGTACGTGTCCAGCACCTGCGCCGTCAAGCGACTTATCGTCGCCTTCAATTACATTCGTATCGTAAGGTGTATAGACTTTTCCATCAGCTTCTTTAACGGCTACTGTTTGTGTTTTATTAAAACCACCTGTTGGTGTTGCGGTGTACTGATAAATAATAAAGTTATCTGTCTCTTCGTGTGATACTATCCATCTTTCAAGATAGTCTTTTATCATTTTTGGTTTTCCTTCATCATCAATACTATCTACAAGTTCATGATTGTAAATCCAGAAATTTTTAATTACAACTTTACTACTTATAATACTGTCTTCATTTGGTTCTAACGTTTCTTCGTCAAGATTTAAGTTTGTGGCAAGATTCTTTTTAAAAATATTAAAAAGGTTGTCTTCTGCGCTTCCCCAAACGTTATTACTGCCAGCTAAAACACCAGTACCACGACCATTATTACTTCTTATGTATTTATAAGTGCCATATTCATTTAAATCTATAATTGCAGATGCAAGTGCAGATGATGTTAAGCCATCTTCTATTTCATGCTTTTGAACTGTTATTTTTCTAATTGACATCTGATAAACAATTAGAAGTGCTGCTATAAAAACAATCATAATAGCAAGTACATACTGGACTAAACCTTCGTCTTTTTTCATATGGCTACCTCCTTAATGTTTGGAAGTAGATGAACGATGTTTTGTAATTGTTGTCGTATGACTTGTTGATGAAACGCTTGTTAAGCCATTATCTGTTTCTATATCGCCATCTTCATTGACAAGTTGCCACACTGTACCAGGTGCGCTTGGGTTATCTTTACCACCTAAAATATTCATTTTATAAGTATAAAGATCAGCTGTAATATAAAGGTCTATATCGTCGCCATATTCTACTTCACCTGCTTTTGTGGTTTTCTTGCCATCTACTTCAAGTTTTATATTTGTAGCAAGTGGTTCAAGTTCTTTTAGAAGTCTAGTTTCATCTTCTGGTGTAAGACCACCAGTAGTTTCCATTCTTAAAATATATTTTCTTGTAACTTCGTCAAAACTATTTTTTCTATCGAAGTTAGACATCCAACCACTAAAAAGTATTACAAGAATAGTTGTAAAAACTG
>JAEEGL011235841.1_pt1 | contig 10730 bp, 9 predicted proteins | sample 9134231 | NCBI WGS metagenome assembly JAEEGL01 (sample SAMN16246548, study PRJNA631951) | gut metagenome | biome: gut microbiome; feature: rumen; material: fiber-attached | host: Bos | place: Iran: Karaj | collected 2018-10 | reverse complement strand
CCGCGGAATTCCCGCGAAAGCCCTCCAACAGCATATGACCAATTACCCTGCACCTGAAGAAACCCCGGAAAAGATCCGGGAATCTTCACCGAAGCCCGAAGGGGGACTGGAGGCCGATCGGAAAGCCCCCCAAAAGCCCGAAGAGGGTCCGGAGGGCGATCGGAAAGCCCTTCCCCAGGAAACCGAAGGGGGGCTGGGGGGCGATCGGAAAGCCCCCCGGAAATCAAAGAGGATCTGGACGATCCTCTTGGTCCTGATCAACATCGCCGTCGTTGCGGCCACCGCGATCAACGAGTTCTCCGGCGAGCACCCCGCGCCTCCCGTCCTGCCCGGCGCCGGCCAGGTCCTCCTCTATCTTGCCTGTGCCGTCCTCTGCCTGGTGGTCCTCTTCCTCGCCGAGTCCCTCAAATATTTCCTCATGATGCGCTCCCTCGGGGAACGCCCCTCCTTCCGTGTCGCCTTCGAAACCGCCGCCCTCGGCAAGTATTATGACTGCATCACCCCCTCCGGCGCCGGCGGCCAGCCCTTCCAGATCCTCTGGCTCCATCGCCATGGCTATTCCGATGGCGCCGCCTCCGCCATGACCATTACCGGCTATGTCACCATGCAGGCCGGCTTCATCCTCCTCGCCCTCGGCGTCTTTATTACCTGGCGCTCCGTGGACCTCGAGGCCATCCGCTATACGGCTTATTTCGGCCTCCTCCTCTTTTCCCTGATTCCCTGCCTCCTCGTCCTCTTCTCCCTGATGCCGAAAACCGTCTGCCGCCTCGTTTCCGCCGTCATCCGCTTCGCCGGCCGCCTTCGCCTCGTGAAGGATCCCGACGCTGCCATTGACCGCGTTTTGGCCCTCCTCAGCAGTTATCGCGCCAGCCTCGCCGTCATCGCCCGGGATAAGCCCGTTGCCTGCTGCCTCCTCCTGCTTTCCCTGGTCTATCGCGTCGCCCTCTGCTCCCTGCCTTTCTTCGTCCTGCGGATGTTCGGCGCTTCGGTGGAGTTTTTCCCCATCTTCGCCGCCACGATCTATATTTACGCCACCGTCGCCCTGGTCCCGACGCCCGGCAATGCCGGCGCGGCCGAAGGCGCCTTTTATCTTGTCTTTTCCGCCATGGGCTCCTCCGGCGTCTTCTGGGCTATGCTGGTCTGGCGCTTTTTCTCCTTTTATGCTTTCATCCTTGTCGGCGCCGCCGTTTACGGCGTCAACGCCCTGCAGGCCCGCCGGAAGGCCGGTGGTTAGCGGCCGGCGGTCAGTGGCCGGTGGTTAGTGTAAGAATGAAGAGGGGAGGGGAGCGTCTTGAACGCGGAGAACAGCGGCGTCAGCCGTGGCCCAATAGCAATGCCTTCAGACGCAATGCCTTCGGAATCAGATCAGATCAGATCGGTTCAGTTTATTGATAATTATTTCCCCGTCATCGACGGGGTCACCGAAACCGTTCATCATTATGCCCGGCTCATGCCTGCCCTCGTCGTCTGCCCGGAGATGGAGCGCGATTATCTCTCCCGCCAGGCCTTCCCTTATCCCGTCCGCCCCGCGAAGACCCTCCGCATCCCGCTTTCCCGCTATGCCTCCGCCGTCCCCCTGCTCGATCGCCGTCTCCCCTCCGCCGTCGTGGATTTTGCCCCCGCCGTCTTCCATGTCCATAGCCCCTCCCTCCTCGGGGATTACGCCTCCCGCCTCGGCCGGAAGCTCGGCATTCCCGTCGTCGCCACCTTCCATTCCAAGTATTATGACGCGATCTATGAGTTCACGAAGAGCCGCGCCATCTCCCGCTTCGCCACCTCCCGCATCGTCGCCCTCTATGACCGCTGCGATGAGGTCTGGGCCTGCTCGGAGGAAACCGGTGAAACCCTCCGCTCCTATGGCTACCGCAAGCCGTATTTCGTCATGCCGAACGGCGCCAACGTCTCCTTTCCCGCCAACGCGGCGGAGCTGAAGGCCCTCGCCGCGGATCGCTTCGGCTTTCCCTCCGGCCGCCATATCCTCCTCTTCGTCGGCCAGCAGATCTGGTATAAGAACCAGCGCCTCCTCCTCGATGCCTTCCGCCGCCTCTGTCCCGCCCCGGGGTCTTCCGCCCCGCCCTCCTTCTTCCTCGTCATGGTCGGTACCGGCAAGGATGAGCGGGAGATTGCCCGCTACGCCGCTTCCCTCGGCCTTTCGGATCAGGAGGTTTGCTTCACCGGCCAGATCCGGGACCGGGACCTCCTCCGCGGCGTTTATCTCAATGCCGATCTCCTCTTTTTCCCCTCCGTGTTTGATAATGCCCCCCTCGTCCTCCGGGAAGCCGCGGCCCTCGGCGTTCCCACCCTCGCCGTCGAGGGCTCCAACGCCGCCGCGCCGATCGTTAAAAACGTCTCCGGCTTTACCGCCGCCGCTACCCCGGAGGCCATGGCCGCCGAGATTCTCCGGATCTTTGCGCGGGAGGATCTTCCCCGCGTCGGCCGATCCGCCCGCGAAACCATCCCCCTCTCCTGGGAGGCCCTGATTCCCCGCGTCCTCGCCCGTTACCGGGTTGTGGCGGAGAGGGTCCGTCAGGAAAGACAGAAATAAAGAAAGGTCCTGTGATCATGAAAAACGCTGAACTCACCCGTACCGTCAAGTTCGTCCTCTTCTCCGTCTCCGCCGGTGTCATCGAGCTTGGCTCCTTTACCCTCTTCTATGAGGTCCTCCACTGGCCTTACTGGGTGGCCTACCTCGTCGCCCTCGTCCTCTCCGTGATCTGGAATTTTACCCTCAACCGGGAGTTCACCTTCCGCTCCGCCGCCAATGTCCCCGTCGCCATGGCGAAGGTCGCCGCCTATTATGCCGTTTTTACCCCCCTCACCACCCTCCTCGGCCATTATCTGGAGGGCGCCTGCGGCTGGGACGGGATGCTCGTCACCCTTCTGAATATGGCCCTGAATTTCGTCACCGAGTATCTCTTCGATCGTTTTGTCGTCTTCGGCGCTTCCCTCGATACCAATAAGCGTGCCCAGGCCCAGCTTCGGAAAACCCCAAAGGAGCCCTGACCCATGCAAGATTCCCCCCTGCTTTTTCGCCTGATCTGCCGTGTGATCCGCGGCCTGACCCCCCGCTATACGCTCTCCGGCGTGGAGAACCTCCCGCCTGAGCCCTGCGTCCTCATCGGCAATCATGCCCAGATGTACGGCCCCCTCGCTGCTGAGCTGCATCTGCCCCGCCCGGCCCGCATCTGGTGCGTCGGGGAGATGATGGACCGCCGCGAGGTCCCGGCCTATGCCTTTCAGGATTTCTGGTCCGCCAAGCCCCGGGCAGCTCATTGGTTCTGGCGCCTCGCCAGCCATGTCATCGCCCGCCCCGTGGCCTACGTCCTTTCCCATGCCCATACCATCCCCGTTTATCACGATGCCCGCATCCTGTCCACCTTCCGCCGGTCCGTCGCCGCCCTGGAGGCCGGGGAGGATCTCGTGATCTTCCCGGAGAGCCCCGAGCCGTATAACGCCGTCGTTACGTCTTTCCACTGCCATTTTGTGGATCTCGCCGCGATGGTTTATCGCCGCTCGGGCGGGATTCTCTCCTTCGTCCCGATGTATGTCGCGCCCCGCCTCGGGATTCTTTCCTTCGGCCCGCCCGTCCGCTTCGATCCCCACGCCCCCGCGGAGGAGGAGCGCCAAAGGATCTGCTCGGAGCTCATGGAAGCGATCACGGCCCAGGCCCGCGCCCTTCCGCCCCATACGGTGATTCCGTATCTGAATATCCCCAAAAGCCGCTATCCCCTCAATACCGATGAATAATCCGTAAATCACTCACCCGGGAGATGCAGAATGCCAGAAAAGTCAGAGACCACAGAAAGTCGGATCCAGTCCCTCCGGGGCCTCCGGGGATGGGCGATGCTCCTGATCGTCCTCTGGCATCTGAACGCCGTTTTCCCCGGCAATCTGCCCCGCCTCGGCAACCTCGGCGTGGATCTGTTTTTGATGCTCTCCGGCTTCCTGATCGCCCGGAAGTGCGCCGGGCCTGACGATTCTCTGCGCACTTTCCGCTCCTCCGCCGCTTATATGTTCCGAAAGCTGAAAAGCAGTTATTTTCTTTATCTGGTCCCCGCGGTGCCCGTCTTCCTCCTGGATGTCTTCGCCGCCCCCGTGAAGCCCTCCGGGCCCCTCTGGCGCCTCCTCAGTTATGGTACCCTGACCCAGAGCTGGATTCCGGCCCCGTGGATTTACTGGGGCGTCAACGGCGCCGGCTGGTTCCTCCCCGTGGTACTCTTTGCTTATCTGATGACCCCGCTGGTCCGCAAAGTGGTCGGCCGCTTCGGGCCTCTGTCGGTGATGATTGCCTGCCTTGTGCTGCAGGTTGCCGCGGAAGCGGTGGCAGAGCGCTTTCTGTCGGAAACTCTGTGCGACTGGGTCCTGTATATCTGCCCGGCTTATCGCCTGCTGGATTTCACGCTGGGCTTCTGCGCCTGGCGGCTGATGAACGGATCCGCGCCTTCCGCGTTTCGCTCCCTCCGGACGCCCGGAAGCCGCCTCCTGTCCCTTTGCTTTGCGGCCCTTGTCGCCGTGATCGGCGTTCTCCTGGCCCTGCAGCCGGAGTATCTGAAATATGTGGCCTTTCACCTGCCGGAGCTTGGGATCCTGATGATCGTCGCGTCGGAAAAGTCGGCGGTCGCGGTCGCGCTGAACCGGAATCCCGTCATGACGCGGCTGGGGGATCTCAGCAGGATCATTTTCTTTACGCACGTGCCGGTGATGCGCCTGACGGGGATCGTCTGGCGCAGGATCCTGGGAACGGATCATGCTTTTTTGCAGTGGCTTGTATCGTTGGGCGTGATCATCCTGTTTGCCGTTGCGGCGGAGAAAATCAAAAAGGGACACGGGTTCAAAAACCCGCGCCCCCGCGCTTCCTGAAAACCATGGGCCTTAATGAGCTTCGAGATAGAAACGGACCAGCTCTTCCAGAATTTCATCCCTCTCCAGCCGGCAGATCAGGCTGCGGGCGGAATTGTAGCTGGTGATATAGGTAGGATCACCGGTGATGATATAGCCGACGAGCTGCGTGATGGGATCATAGCCCTTAGCCTGAAGGGCTTTATAGACATACAGCAGGATATCCTGCGCCTCATTCCCCGTCCCGACAATCGGGTTCATCTTCATGGTGTTGAATTGCTCTTCCATGCCGGTCCCCCCCTTGTTTTCCATTCTCTTTATTATAGCATGCCCCGGGCAAAACACAAGGTTTTTTTGACTATTTCGCTTGCCTGACCGCCTCGTTTCCATGTATAATAGGTCATCCGAAAGACAAAGGAGTTAAGCTGCTCTATGGAGAACAAGAATCCGGAAATGACGGAAAACGTAAACAGGGAAAAATCCAATTTTATCTGGGACGCGATTGACCAGGATCTGGCGGAGGGGCGCTATCAGGAGATTCATACCCGGTTTCCTCCCGAGCCGAACGGATATATGCACATCGGGCACTGCAAGGCCCTGATCATGGACTTCCTGACGGCGGAGAAATACGGCGGGAAATGCAACCTGCGGTTTGACGATACCAATCCGGCGAAGGAAGACACGGAGTACGTCGAGGCAATTAAGAGGGATATCCACTGGCTGGGGTTCCACTGGACGGGCGGGGAATTCTATGCCTCGGACTACTATGAGAAGTGCTACGAGATTGCAGAGGACTGGATCCGCCGGGGCCTGGCGTATGTGGACGAGCTCAGCCGGGACGAAATGCGCGAATACCGCGGCACGCTGACCGAGCCGGGGAAGAACTCCCCGTGGCGGGACAGGCCCGCGGAGGAGAGCCTGGACCTGTTCCGGCGGATGAAGGCCGGGGAATTTCCGGAGGGGAGCAAAACCCTGCGGATGAAAATCGACATGGCTTCGCCGAACATCGTGATGCGGGATCCGGCCATGTACCGCATCCTGTACAAGGAGCACTGGCGGACGGGCAACAAATGGTGCATCTATCCGATGTACGACTTTTCCCACCCGATCGGCGACGCACTGGAAGGCATCAGCCACTCGCTGTGCTCCCTGGAGTATGAGATTCACAGGCCGCTGTATGACTGGGTGGTGGAAAAGGCAGCGAACATGCTGCCTTCGAAACCGCGGCAGATCGAGTTTTCCCGGCTGAACATGACGGGGACGGTCATGAGCAAGCGGTACCTGCGGCAGCTGGTGGAGGGCGGATACGTCGCCGGATGGGACGATCCGCGGATGCCCACGCTGTCCGCGATGCGGCGCCGGGGCTATCCCGGCCGGGCGATCCGCAACTTCGTTGACACGATCGGAATGAGCAAGGCGGATTCCACGGTGGATTACGCGGTGCTGGAACACTGCGTGCGCGACGTGCTGGGCGATACGTCTCCGCGAGCGATGGCGGTGCTGAATCCGCTGAAGGTCGTGCTGACCAACTGGCCCGAAGGGGAAACAAAGACGGTGACGCTGGAGAATCATCCCGACCATCCGGAAATGGGTACGCGGGAGGTTCTCTTCGGGCGGGAGCTGTACATCGAGCAGGAAGACTTCATGGAAGTGCCGGCGAAGAAATACCAGCGGATGTTCCCGGGAAACGAGGTACGGCTCAAGGGCGCGTATATTGTGCGGTGCGACGAATGCGTGAAGGATGAAAACGGGAATATCACGGAGGTCCGGTGCACGGCGGATCTGGATTCATTCTCCGGCAGCCCGGGAGCGGACCGGAAGATCAAGGGAAAGACGCTGCACTGGGTTTCCGCGGAGGATTGCATCCCCTTTGAGGCCCGGCTGTACGAGCCGCTGCTGAACGATGATCTGGACGACGAGGAAGCCGAGGCGGACAAAAAGGACTTTATCAGCCGGCTCAACCCGGAGAGCCTGACGGTCCGGCGGGGATATGCGGAAAAGGTGATCGCCGGCGCCGAAGACGGGGCGACGTTCCAGTTCCTGCGCAGCGGATATTTCTGCAAGGATCCGGATTCGACGGCGGAGATGCCGGTGTATAACCGGACGGTCGGGCTGAGGGACAGCTTTAAGGTTAGCGGCCAGTAGTCAGTGTTCAGAGATTAGTGATCAGCGGTATGTTTTTTGGAGGAGATATCACAATGCAGGTACGTACACGGTTTGCCCCGAGTCCGACGGGGTTCATGCATCTGGGGGGCGTGCGGACGGCCCTTTATGCCTATCTTTACGCGAAACAGAATAACGGAAGCTTCATCCTGCGCATCGAGGACACGGACCAGGAGCGGTTCGTCGAGGGTGCGACCGAGGTGATTTACGACACGCTGCGGGCCTGCGGGCTGAACTGGGATGAGGGTCCGGACATCGGCGGTCCCTGCGGGCCGTATATCCAGAGCGAGCGGAAGGACACCTACCTTCCGTACGCGAAGCAGCTGGTGGAATCCGGCCATGCGTACTACTGCTTCTGCACGAAAGAGGAAATTGAGGAACGGCGCGCCGCGGTGGAGGCCGCGGGGGGCACGTGGAAATACGACAAGCACTGCCTGAAGCTGAGCCGGGAAGAGGTGCAGGCAAAGCTGGACGCCGGCGTTCCTTGGACGATCCGGATGAACGCCCCGACCGAGGGCGAAACCGGATACAGCGACGTGGTGTTCGGCGAGATGACGTTCCAGAACGCGGAATCCATGGACGACATGGTGCTGATCAAGCAGGACGGCATGCCGACCTACAACTTCGCAAACGTCATTGACGATCATCTGATGGGCATTACGCACGTGATGCGCGGAATGGAATATCTGAGCTCCACGCCGCGGTACAACTACCTCTATACCGCGCTGGGCTGGGAGATCCCGACGTATATCCACCTGCCCACGGTGATGCGGGACGCGACGCACAAGCTCAGCAAACGGGACGGGGACGCCTACTATTCCGACTATATCGAGAAGGGCTTCCTGACCGAGGCGCTGATCAACTACCTGGCGCTGGTCGGCTGGAATCCGGGCACGGACCGGGAATTCTTCACCCTGTCCGAGCTGGTGGAGGCTTTTGATATCCACCGGATCAACAAATCCCCGGGAATCTTTGACCCGAACAAGCTGGAATGGATGAACAGCCAGTATGTGGCAAAGATGGATCCCGAAAAGTATCTTGAGATGGCTTCCCCCTGGTTTGACAAGGTCCTTGCCGGCAGAAACATGGACTATCGCCGGCTGGCGGAACTCATGCAGAGCCGCACCGATATCTTCTCCCGGATTCCGGAAAAAATCGCTTTCCTGGCGGAGATGCCGGAATATGACACCGCGATCTTCTTCAACAAAAAGCAGAAGAGTGACGAAACCGTAGCCCGGGAAGTACTTCCCCTGCTGCTGCCGGTTCTGGAAAGCATCTCTGACTGGACCGAGCAGAACCTTCATGATGCTGTCATGGAAAAGATTCAGGAATGGGGCCGCAAAACCGGTTCCGTCCTCTGGCCCATGCGTATTGCCATCTCCGGACAGGAATCCACCCCCGGCGGCGCGTTTGAGATCGCTTACCTGCTGGGAAAGGAAGAAACCCTCCGGCGGATGAACCTTTCCCTTTCCCGCCTTTCCTGACGCATCCGGATGACAGGAAACACTGCGGAAAAGAGATGTTTTGCGTTGACAGGGAAAAAAATCTGCCGGCTGGTCCTGATCCTTCTGGCTGCGGGAATCCTCGCAGCCGCATATCCGGCTTCCGCGGACGGAGAATGGTTGAAATGTGAGCTGCCCGCTGAAGGCACGCGTACCAGCCCTTATATGTATTACTGGGTTTACACGCCTGATAATATAAAGCCGGGGCTTCCGCTGGTTGTCTACCTGCACAGCTCCGCGGGGATGATCAATTCCGCTCTCAGGGAATCCGAATGCGGGCTGCCGTCCCTGATTGTCAGCGGGGACGTCCCTGCTCCGGAAGCAATCGTGCTGGTCCCGCAGCATCCGGGACTGTTTGAGGATACCTGGAGTACCGTTCTGGGTTCCGTCATTGCCTGTGTGGATAAAGTAGCCGATGAGTATGAAGTGGACCGGTCCAGAATCGCGCTGACCGGTTTCAGCCTGGGCGGAATCGGCATGTGGGATCTGGTCGTTGCAAAACCGGGAGTTTATTCCAGGCTGCTGTGCATTGACGGCAGGGTAAACAAACTCTCACAGCGCGCCGAACTGTTTGAGGGCTGTGAAGTCCTGGTTTATACAGCGCACAGGGATCTCGCGATCAATACGGTCACATCGCTCCGGTTCGTCAGGAAGCTGACGGAAGCCGGAATCCAGGCGACCTATACCGAACTGGAAAGCACCCATCAGGAACTGCCGAAAACCATCTATACAGACCCGGCCATTCAGGAATGGCTGTGGCGCAGGAACGCGGAAAAAGCGCCGGACCCTGCTGCGGATCCGGCGCGGTAGTTTACTGCTCCTGCGATACTTTGACCCGCGGAGCAAGCCCTTCCGGGATATTTTCCGGAGGGGAATCCGCGAACGGTTCATATACGCGGGAACGGAACATTCTGTAGATCACATCATAATGGGGATCTTCCCGCCATCCTCCGGCAGTGGAAGTGGATTCTCCGTCAATATGGCAGTCCGGAAGCGCTTTCCGCAGCTCTGCCATGGTCGCTTCATCCACCAGTGCCTGCGTCCTGCGGGAATGATTGTAAATCCAGAGCCGTTTGAGGGACTTGAGTTCCTTGACCGGCTCAATATCGTCGATCAGATTATTCACAATATTCAGGTCCATCAGATACGGCATGTCTTTCAGGCAGGAAATATCCTCAATGTTGTTATGGAAAATTTCCAGGTACTCGAGGTGTTTCAGGCTTCCGATGGGGGTGATGTCCTTGGCGTTCCCCGCGGCAACAATCAGAACGCGCAGCTGCGGCATATCATACAGGAAGGACAGGTCGCTGAACTCGTTATGTCCGATATCCAGGGCATAAAGGTTTTTGCAGTACTTCACGACAGACATCGATTTGCAGGAATGCCATTCGGGATTATACCCGTGCAGCGTGGAGAAAGCGGTATCATCCGTACGGAGGATATGCCTGTCGTCCCCGAAGCACATGGTCATTCCAAACTCAACGCCCGGAAAGCGTTCGTGGATTTCATGGACTTTGTTGTTGTAAACAAGGACATCAAACATATCCACCTTTTTCAGGTTCGGGAACTGTGAAAGAAAAGAATAGAAATCATCCCAGCGGACAATCTGCCTGATGTCCAGCTTCAGATACTCTGCTTCTGAATCAGCGCTGAAATCCCCGTAGGTAATGGTTTCAGCCCCGCAGGATCCGGAGATCGTCAGAATGATCAGGCAGATCAGAATTCGGCGGATCATTTTCATGGGTTTCTTTCTCCTTCTTTTATCCTTCTTTGCTTTTCCAGCCAGACCGTCAGTACAGCCACATCCGCCGGGTTTACGCCCGGAATCCGTCCTGCCGCCGCAAGCGATACCGGCTTCTGCTTCGCCAGCTTCTGCCTGGCTTCCAGGCGCAGATGCTCGATCTCCGTATAGGGAATATCCTCCGGAAGGCGCATTTCCTCCATGCGCCGGGCCTGTTCAATCAGGTGCGCCTGTTTCTCCAGATATCCCGCGTATTTCACGGTGATTTCTGCCTGTTCCGCCGCCGCGGGAAGGACTTCCTTCCATTCCGGTTTCAGTCCGGACAGATCCCGGAAGGAAACTTCCGGCCGCCGCAGCAGCTCTTCCGCGTTCAGAGCCCCTGCCGTCTCCGGCTGGTTCTTTTCCCGCAGGAAGGCGTTCAGTTTCTCTCCCGGCGCAAAGCGGGTCGTTTTCAGAGACTGCAGCAGCTTCCCGGTTTCCTCTGT
>JAEEGL010481288.1_pt1 | contig 10730 bp, 10 predicted proteins | sample 9134231 | NCBI WGS metagenome assembly JAEEGL01 (sample SAMN16246548, study PRJNA631951) | gut metagenome | biome: gut microbiome; feature: rumen; material: fiber-attached | host: Bos | place: Iran: Karaj | collected 2018-10 | reverse complement strand
TATTTATTGGCAAAACTACACTGGCGGAGTTATCGTCGGCAACGATAAATATGGATATTACGAATCTCGTGGCAAGTTACGCGAATACTGGAAACGCAATGGCTTTGAGTCTGGCAAGATGGGCTTCCCGACCAGCAATATCATGACAAGTGGCAAAACCATCTACCAAAAGTACTCGCGCGGCACACTTTACTACAATACCGCTAACGGTCGCTACACTTGGAAATAGATGCTAAAATAAAGTAATGGAATTTGACATTTTTGCGAGCACAATATTATATGTGGCAGTGTTTTTATTGTCTACTTGCTGCGCATATATTGGCCAAAAAAAGAACTACAAATTCCTGATTATTTTAGCAATTATCATCCCGACTTTGTTCGCAGGTTTCCGCCTTCATTCTGGCACCGATACCGATACATATCGAACTTTCTATAACCAAGTTGGCGCCGAAAGTTTTGCCGCCTCGATGTCGCGCATCGGCTCGGGCACAATGGAACCAATTATCGTATTTCTCGCCCGCATCGGCAATGCTTTGCATTTAAATGCTTCTTTTATTTTCCTCATCTTTGCGGCCATTACGCTCGTATTTCTATATCTCACCACGCGCAATTTATCGCGCGAACATGCCTGGCTCTACTATGGCATGTTGCTATTTTTTGTCTTCCCAGAAAGCTTCAATATTATGCGCCAGCTAGCCGCAATCAGCATTCAAGCCTTCGCGCTCAGCCACATTATTAAGAACACTCATGAAGGAAAACGCATTAATTATGTCGGCGTAATCTTCCTCGCTCTCCTGTCGGTCGGGTTCCACTACTCGTCGCTTTTGTTGCTCCCTACTCTATGTTTGCCGTTCTTCATCAAGCACATTCGCGGTCGTACTCTATTTGTCATTACATCGATTATCGCGCTAATTTGCTTGTTCGCTTTCCCGCAGCTGATTCGACTAATTGGACAGTTTGGACTCTTGCCACAAAAGCATCTTGATACCCTACTCGCAACGGAAGGCTCGTTAATTAACGTTAAGTTTTACGCCTCTGTGATTTTGGCTGGCGTGTTCTTTGCAAACTTCTTCCGCCGTCGCGACAAGAAAGACAAGGAATATGGCTTCCTCATGATGCTCGGCATGATTTATTCGGCGATTGGTTTTTATTCCGGTTACATCGGCCGCTTGTCGAACTTCTTCTGGGTATTTATTATTATTGCGATCGTGAATCTTATTAATCAGCTTTTCAAACAGGAGCGCGACAAGATGCTCATGAACGCCTTAATTGCTGTGGTCTATTTCGTTCTTTACTTTGTGATTCTCGGATTTGATGCAATTATGCCTTACGGAGTTGCTTTGTAATATGAAAAAAGTCACTACAGTTGTCGTTACCTACAACCGCAAAGAATTGCTCGATGAATGCATTCGTGCATTGCTCAAGCAGAGTTATAAAAATAACGAGATTTTGATTATCGATAATGCTAGCACCGACGGGACGAAAGAAGCGATTGAAAAATACGTCGACAATAAAAAGGTATTTTATATTAACACTGGCAAGAATCTTGGCGGCGCAGGCGGTTTCAATTATGGCGTACGTGAGGCGCTGAAGCGCAAGAGCGATTATGTCTGGCTACTCGACGATGACACGATTGCAAAATATCCGAACGCGCTCGAAGCGCAAGTCCAGAAGGCAAATGTTTTAAAGGATGAGTTCTCTTTCCTTTCGAGCATTACATTGTGGACAGACGGTAAGCCTTGCGTGATGAACCGCCAGGATTTCGAAAACGACTGGGCGCCTTATGAAAAGCAGCTCCACGAAGGCCTTATTCCGATTAAGACATCGACTTTTGTTGGCTTCTTTGCAAATGCGGCAGTCGTCAAAAAGGTTGGACTGCCGATTAAAGAATTCTTTATTTATTACGACGATATTGAATATGCCTACCGTATGCGTAAGGTTAAACCAGCATTCTTGAATACTGATAGCTTGCTACTTCACAAAATGAAAACGAATTCCGGCGGCTCCGCAATCACGGTGCCGGCCGACCGCATTAAGCGCGCCTATTATAACCATCGCAACTTAGGCTATATTGTTCGCCATCACTACAACAAGCGCGAACGCAAATATGGCTACAAGCACAAGTTTTTCCAGAACGCCTATTACGTTTTAGTGGTCGCAAAAGATCATAAAATCAAACGCCTTTGGGCTTTAACGCGAGGCACAATCGCCGGCAAATTCTTTAATCCAAAAGTCGAAATGAAATAAAAGAACTCCCTTTCGGGAGTTTCTTTTTAAATTTCGGTTTCCAGGGCTTTTTTAATAACGTCGTCCATGTCGTAATATTTATATTCGGCAAGACGGCCGCCAAAAATCACATTTGGTTCTTTTGCGGCAAGCGCGCGGTACTTCTCGGCAAGTTCATTATTTTTCGCATCATTGATGACGTAGTAGGCTTCCTTTTTCGGATCGTCCCAATCGTCTGGGTATTCGTAGGTAATAATCGTTTTTTGAGATTCGGTTGATTCGAAATGTTTGTGCTCAATTACGCGCGTGTAGTCAACCTCGTGACCAGTATAGTTCACGACGGCGCAACCTTGATGGTTTTCTTCGTCGAGAGTTTCGGTTTCAAAACGAAGCGAACGGTATTCGAGATGGCCGTACTTGAAGCCAAAGTATTCATCAATCATACCAGTGTAAACAATGGTCTTGGCTTGCTTGCGGTACTCGTCGGCATTGTCAAAGAAATTAGTATTTAAACGAACCTCGACGCCCTCGAGCATTTTCTCGACAAGCTTCGTGTAGCCGCCGATTGGGATACCTTGATAGCGATCGTTGAAGTAATTATTGTCGTAAGTAAAGCGAACTGGAAGGCGTTTAATAATATCCGCCGGGAGATCCTTACAATCGCGGTGCCACTGCTTCTCCGTGTAGCCCTTAATGAGCTTTTCATAGATACTGCGGCCAACAAGCGAGATAGCCTGCTCTTCAAGATTTTGCGGCTCTTTGCCGGCCATTTCTTGGCGCTCTTCATCGATGCGCTTCTTTGCATCTTCTGGCGTAAAGACATCTGGCCAGATCTTGCTGAAAGTATTCATATTAAATGGCATGTTGTAGATTTCGTTGCCAATGCGGGCAACCGGCGAATTAGTATAGCGGTTAAACTCGACGAGAGAATTTACGAAATCCCAAACATCTTTATAGTCGGTATGGAAAATATGGGCACCATATTTATGCACGTTAATGCCATCAACGTTTTCAGTATAGACATTGCCGGCAATATGGTCGCGTTTGTCGATAACTAATACTTTTTTGCCCTGCTGTTTTGCACGGTAAGCAATCGTTGCTCCAAACAAACCTGCGCCAACAATAATATAGTCGTACATATTACTCCTTATCTAGTTTTTTACAAATTTCTATACGCTGCACTTCATACTCTTTATAGCTCTTTTCCGTATCGAAAAAGGCGCCGCCATGAAGTGTGCCGTTCTTATTTTTCGGAATCTTCATATAGTCGCCATACTGGCGCTCGAGGAGTTCCTTGTAGCCGGCGAGTGCTTTAGCTTTCGTGTTTTCGAATGGTAATTCTACATACGAATCAAACCAGGAGTTTTCATATTTAAACTCGTTTGGACGAAACTCTATTGCGCCGCATTGAGCCGTTTCCTTGCCATTGTATTTTTGGACATATTTATGGAAACGATTAATGAGTCTCTGCTTGCCGAATATTTTTTGATAAGCGAGTTTTGGTTTGCTGTCCGTAGGGCCGCGTAACAGGATTTTCTTGGTCAGAGCGCGACGCAAAAAGATTTTACGGAGCAACGAATTATTCGGAATAGCATCAAGCGGAAAGATGTCGATCCAGATGCCCTTGTTATACGAAGCACTGTTTATGATGTCGGTATTAATGATTGCCGTCGTTTCTGAGTTGCGAATCTGAGCGTGGCCACGATCGTAAAGCGGCTCGGTTTCGCAATATTGAACAAAATACTTTTTAGGTAATTCTTTCTGCGCTATTTTGAGAAATTTTTCGTAGTCCGCGCGCTTCATTGCAATATCGATATCGTCATCCCAAGGAATAAAACCTTTATGGCGAACAGCGCCCAATAATGAGCCACCAGCGAGCGTATAGTTCAAGTTATGCTTGCGGCAAATTTTATCGACAAGTTTTAGCATTTCGAGCTCAATTTGCCATATTTTTTGACGCTCAACAGTCACCTTAAAACCGCAAATAGTTTTTGCTTTCATTACTCTATTATAACAGATTAGCGGTGGAGGACTTTGTTTAGTGTACGGCCCGCTTCACTAATAAGAAAACCGTCACGGACGACAAAGCGAAGGACACCAAAATACACGAGTACGCCAACGGCAATTTTAGCGCCGACAATTGCGATGCTGACTTGCGGCAAGAAGTAATTCATGACCAATAGAACAATAAACATAGCAATTGCCGCTATGACGTAATTAATTGATACTCTTAAAATCATCTTTGGACTAATGAGCTTTCTGGCAAGGACGACGAAGGCGATTGCGATCGTTGCCTCAGCAATAATCGAACTGATTGCTGCGCCAGTACTTTGCCATAAACTAATCGTTACGATATTTAAGGCAAAGTTCACGGCAGCACCGACCCACAGGAAGATGGCGCTCTTGGCGCGTTTGCCGGTCGGGATAAGGCATTGTTCGCCGAGGCAGTTGCTAATTGCAATAATCAAAATGATTGGCGCGAAGATTGGCAAAAGCAGGCGCACTTTCTCATAGCCGGCGCCAAAGAAGATGGTCGAGAAATCTGGGCCCACTGCAATAAGGCCAAAAACAATTGGCACCGCGAGCATAAATAGAAAATGGAACGATGCTTTCAGACGCTCGCAAAATTCCTTTTTCTCTCCCTTGCCAAAAAGATACGCCATGCGTGGCGCCATCACGGCGTTGAGCGAAGTTATCACGATTAGGCTAATCTGAATGATTTTGTAGGTCTGTTCGTAGTAGCCGTTCTCCGCTTCGGACTGCGTAATAATACCGAGCATAGTCTTGTCGAGCACGGTATAAATCGACGTGGCAATTTGTGGCAAGAAATAAATCAAAGAGTCTTTCCAATAGCGAAAAACGCGAATTTCTTTGAAGTTCGGTTTATCAATAATCTTCGGCGCTTTGAACCATAAAATACATGAGGACAGCACGAGTGAAACAGAATTAATAAGCACAAATATCCAAAGATCATTGGAGCCGCGCACAAATAAGAAGGTCGCCGCGACGCTAAGAAGTTTGATGACAATATTGCGTAAGGAAATGTATTTATAATCTTCGAGGCCGCGATAGAGCCAGTTCATATCAATAATTGCCGCCACAATATTGGCGAGCATAATCCACTGAACAAGTGAATATTTGCCGAAGCACATTACGTAGACAACATATGCGAGTACGGAAATAATACCGGTAATAAATTGATAGCTATAGCAATCCCAGAAAATCTTTGAATATTTTTTGCGATCATCTTGATGGAGCGCAATTTCGCGGCTGCCAAAACTACCGATGCCGATGTTGGCAAACAAAATGAAGTACGCCACGATTGAGAGCGTAAAGCTGTTAATGCCAATATTTTCGACGCCGAGAACGCGCGAAAGATATGGGATCGTTACAAACGGAACAATCAACAGAAGAATTTGATAGGCTAAATTATAGAGATAATTCTTCTTAATGCTCTTTTTGGCGGCCATATTAGAGATGTTTGTACCTTTCGGTCAAATAAATCCAAAATAGGCGCGTCAAAACTGCGTTACCACCCATAGTGACGCGATATTTCTTATCATTTTTGAGATAGTCAAAGATATCTGGATGCTCGCGCTGGACGAGTTTAAAGAGGCTCTTGACCTGGCCAGTCATGTCTTCTTCATTCGCGAGAATAATAATGTCGAAATGATTAATCACGAAGCCAGAAACTTGACGCGCAAGATACTTGCGCACGTTTGGACGGAGCTTATCTTTGACTTTTTCATAATAAGCAAGGTGACGGTCTAAAATTAGACGATGATTGGCGAGATTGCGGCGCATTTTTTCTGGGCTCGTGCTCTGCCCAGCCATCGCAATGCGGTAGTAATAAATATTCAAATCATAATAAATCGCATTCTTGATGTATGGCGTTGGATAGAACATGTATTCTGAATCCGTATAGAAACCGTCGTCGAGCTTGACGTGCTTTTTCATGATTTCCGTGCGATAAATCGTATTGTGCATCTGAACTGGCGGATCATAATGATATTCCCAATCATTAAAATCAAAAACGACGCCAACTGGCATATCATTTGCGCGGTGCACGGCCTTAATAGCCTTGCGCTTGTTGTGGTAGGTTACATAGTTTGCGAATACCGCATCCACGTCGACGGTCTTGAGCTTTTCAATTAAAACCGCGAAGTCATCGCTATTTACCCAGTCATCACCATCTACCATGCGGAAATATTTGCCGGTAGCGTGCTTGATACCAGTATTTACTGTTGCGCCCGGGCCAGAATTAATCTGGCGGATAAGCTTGATGGATTTTGGGTATTTTTTAACGTATTTCTCAACACGCTCGGGCGTATCGTCTTTAGAGCCATCGTCAACGACAAATACCTCGATGTCGTTTATATAGCGTTCGTCACAAAAAGACTTCAAACATTCATCTATCATACCGCCAAGGTTATAAGCGGCAACAGAAATTGAAAGAATCTTTTGCGACTTAGCCATTTATTTCTCCGAGCGGTAATCAAAGCGAATAAATACAATAACCGCAGCAATCACAAGCATACCAAAAGCGGCGGCCGCAATCGAAATAGCACGGGTTTTGAGCGTAACGGTTGGCTTCGCCTCTTCGGCTTCTTCGAGAACAGTCGTACGATAATTATAAGAGTCGTCAAATGCGGCGGCAATCACGTTGCTGGTATTAACAACAACGAGATTAGCAAAAGTTTTTGCTTTTTCCTTATCGGCGTCAGTAACTTTCACCTCAAAAATGCCACGAGGAGACTCTTTGACATCGAAATCAGGGGTTTCTTCGAGCTTAACGGTTTCGTCTGCATTAGCGAGTACTTTTTTACTAGAGAAAAGCTCGATGAGCTGCGAATACGGAGAGGTAGCAGCGCCGTTATCAACATGAGAATTATAAACAGAAAACTTTGCTGTCGCCGTATACTGAACCTTGCGCGTAAAGGCGTAGGCTGCACCAGCTGCAGCACCGATGACGAAGAAAATGACGAGGAAAATCCAAGCCTTTTTTAGTTCTTTGAGATAGTTTCTAAACGTGAATGCTGTCTTAGTCATTATTGCTCCTTTACCTTGTTCAAATAGTTAATCGTATCGCGCATCGCATCATCGATAGTGAGCTCGGTGCTCCAGCCGAGTTCCTGCTTGGCCTTGTCGGCATTAGCCCAAATTTCCGGCAAATCGCCAGCACGGCGACCAACAATCTTGTATGGGAGCTTTTCGCCGCTGGCTTTTTCGAAGGCAGCAATCATTTCTAGAACTGAGCTTGGACGACCAGTGCCGAGATTATAGATACTAACACCGTCCTTAATGTGTTCAATTGCAGCAACGTGGCCTTTCGCAAGATCAACGACATGGATATAATCACGACGCGCAGTGCCATCTTCGGTGTCATAATCATCACCGTAGACGCTGAGCTCTGGAATCTTGCCCTGCGAGACGCGCATGATAATCGGCATGAGATTATTCGGAATGCCGTTTGGATCTTCGCCAATTAGACCAGACTCATGGGCGCCAATTGGGTTGAAGTAGCGTAAAATCGTAGCCTTAAACTCTGGGTCGGAAACGGCATAATCCTTAATAATTTCTTCGATAAAGAATTTGGTTTTGCCATATGGGTTAGCAATTTGGCCGCCAGTCTGCATCGTTTCAACACATTCAGGAGTGTCTTGGATGCCATAAACGGTAGCGGACGAAGAAAAGACCATCTCTTTGACGCCATATTTTTTCATGACTTCCATGAGATTAACCGTGCCGGTGATATTGTTGTAGTAATACCAAAGTGGTTTTTCGACCGACTCGCCAACGGCCTTGAGGCCAGCAAAGTGAATCACGGCATCATAATGCCCTTCGGCAAAAATCTTATCGAGAGCCTCTTTATCAAGAATGTCGGCTTCATAAAATTTTGGACGAACGCCGGTGATTTTTTCAATTTGATCGAGAACAGTGATTTTGCTATTAAAAAGATTATCAAGTAGCTCAACTTCATAGCCATTTTTAATCAATTCAATAGCGGTGTGCGAACCAATATAACCGGTCCCACCAGTAGCTAAAATTTTCTTCATGTATTTATTATACCATCTGTTAGCAAGTTATTTGCTATGCGAGAAGCCGTTGCCGATGATAACAATAAAGTCTGCTTCGGTCGACTTAAGGCTGTCTGGAATTTCCGTAGAGATATCGACCTTGTAAAGCTTTTTAAGGGCTTCGGCGGTCTTAGTCATCTTCTTGTTCTTCTGGAAAACGCGTACGCCATCAAAACCAGATTGGTCGCTCGGCGCATTGCCGGTAGACTTTACGATGTAACCCTTATTTTCGAGCACAGTCTTTTCTTTAGAGGCGATGCCATAAGCAGCCGTGCCATTAAGAACAGCAACCTGGGCATTCTCGGCCGTAAACGGCTCAGCGCTAAACTTACGCTTAATATAGGCGCGAACACTGTCGTAATTTCCCACACCGGCACTTGGGAAGACATAGGAAATCTTATTAATCATACCCGTAGTCATAAGTGGAGCCGGTTTGTCATCGGTTGAATAGAGCGAAATCGTCTCTAGCTTTGCCATATTAACCGTATTGGCGAGCTTAATGAAGGATTTAAGCTCCGTATCCTTGATATCCGTGCGGAGATTGTCGCCAACAGCGTCTTTAATCTGCATAACAGCAAAGATATCCGAGGTAATGTTCTTTTTCTTCGCCGTATTAACAATCGCTTCAAGAATGCGCTGCTGGAAGTATTCACGACTAAAGTTGCCACTTGCGGCACCGTAACCACCGTGCGCATTACGAACGCGCGCGACGTTGAGCGCATCCCAACCGCCAAGGTGAACTGCTTGGCCGTTCGGATATTGAATAGCGTATTTTCCGTTTCTGTAATTATCGGCGAGGCCCTTCGGGCTCGTGGTTTTAATTACGGTTTCATCACCATCCCAAGTCTGGTCACCATAAGTAAAGACGACGTCTATACCGCCAATCGCATCAACAATCTTCGTGACGGCGCCCCAGTTGGCGTGGGCACGATAATGGACTTTTATACCCAAAACATCTTCAAATACGGCGGCGAGTTTGCGAGCGCCTTCTGCCTCAGCTTTGCGCTTTTCTTCGTCGCTACCCTTGATAGCTTTTTGGTATTCACAGAAATAAACCTCGTTAAGCTTACCGGTTGCGGTACAGGTTTTTACAGCCTTAAGATCACGTGGCAAACTAATCGTCTTGGCATCACCGGTATCCTGATTGATGCTTAGAAGCATCATCGAGTCAGTTAACCAACCGCCGTCATACTGAGGATCATCCATACTGAAGCCCTCGGTACCAAAGATAAGAATATTAGTGCGGCCATTTTCGTCCTTCTGGAGAGGAGTGTCTGGATCTGAGGTCAAGAAGCCGAGTAAGCTACCACCATCCGTAACCTTTGCAATAAAATCGTTGAAGTATCCATAAACACAACCGGCGGCAATTATTAATAACAAAATAATCACTAAAATGACGCGTTTTAACACTTTGTGTTTTTTGCGCTTCTTCTTTTTCTGCTCTTTCTTTGGAATGTCTACCAAATCGGTTGGATTTTCGTCTTTCACAGTATTAAAAAACTCCTTCACTGCCTGTTGCTGTGAGCTTTTTACCTCTCTTTTGGCTGGTTCGAATTTATTACTTTCCTGCACACGAGTCTTAAGCTCTTTCTTCTTTAGAGGAGCTTCAAGAGTCTTCGCTTTTACAGGGGTTTTAACGCCTGGATTTCTGCGTTTTAAGCCATCAATTGAAGTGTTGCTCATATCCATATATTTTACCATTTTGGCGGCTTCTTTTAAACCGCACAGCTTTTCCACAATTAATAACCCTACTACATAATCATAAGAGCGTTTTGCCAACCGAACATGTTCGGTTTAGCAGGGGTGGAACTAATCCCGAACAACAAAAAAGAGCCCGTTTCGGGGCTCCTTTTTAGTGGAAAACTTTATTCGTCTGCAAGCTCTTTCTTGACGATGTGAAGGCGACGCTCGCGACCTTCGCCCTGGCTAAAGGTCTCAATGTCAGAGTAATCCTGCGCAAAGCGGTGAACGACGCGGCGATCAGCAGCATTGAGGTCAAGAATCTTCTCTTTACCAGTGCGGCGGACTTCCTGAACCCACTGCTCTGCCTGGCGCTCAATCTTATCAGCGCGCTGGCGCTTGTAATCGGCGATGTCGATATTAACGCGGGTAACCTCAGCATTGCGAGCAATCAAAGTCATCATTAACACATGCTGAAGAGCGCGGAGGTTATTAGCGTTCTTGCCAATCAAGAGCGAGTTCATGCTGGTTGATGGGATTGAGAGCTGAATAACGTCGTCTTCAATGGTCGAATATACGGCTACGTTGATACCGAAGAAGGACAAGAGGTCCTCGAGGTACTTCGTCGCAAAACGAATTGATTCATCTGTATTCATATAGGTTATCTCCTTTTCTTTTTATTAGAAGCAGAGATGCGCGTGATATGAAGTTTTTCCTCTTGTTTATTTTTGCTAGACGCATAGTGCG
>JAEEGL010256263.1_pt1 | contig 10730 bp, 6 predicted proteins | sample 9134231 | NCBI WGS metagenome assembly JAEEGL01 (sample SAMN16246548, study PRJNA631951) | gut metagenome | biome: gut microbiome; feature: rumen; material: fiber-attached | host: Bos | place: Iran: Karaj | collected 2018-10 | reverse complement strand
GAGACCGTCAAAAACGTTCTGAAATACGAAGTTCACAAAGAGAAAAAAATCATCTGTTAACATAAGTTTTTTGTTGACATAACATATTATTCGCGTTACATTAAATGGTGTGGGCCCAGCACCATTTTTTGTTTGTGTGCCCAAATGTTGACATATCATTTCATATTAAAAGGGAGAAGAAGAATGAAGGGAATAATGAAAGGATTAGCCGGACTGCTTGCAGCTGTTGCATTTATCGCGATCGGCACAACCGATACGCAGGCAGGTACAGGTATTTATGTCGGAAAGGACGTAAGCACGGATGGGACAACGATCATCGGCGTTTCTGTTGAGTCAGAGATCGGAATGTCTGTAGTTCCCGTTGTACTAGAAAAGGGACTGATCAGAAAAGGGGATATGATCGAGTGCCAAAACGGGTACAGTTACGAAATGCCGGAAGACAGTGCCAAGATGGTTCTTGAGCATGTTATGTCTTACGTCGGATACGGACAGTGGAACGTTTTGGCTTCAAACGAATACGGGGTGTCAGTCATTGCTGCTCTTACATCGGACAGCTGCGTGGATGCCGTTATGGCCGATCCGTTTGTATCAGACGGGATAAGCGAAGAGAAGATCGCGCAGATACTCTGTTCGAGCGCGAAGAACGCAAAAGAGGCAGTCAGGATACTCTGCTCGATATACGAAGAGAAAGGTGCCGCTGCGGCCGAGATCGTATTTATAGCCGATCAGGACGGGGCATGGGTTGTCGAGAACTACACCGGACATCAGTATGTTGCAACAAAACTTCCCGATGACAAGATGGCAACGTTTTCGAACGAACCGATCATCAGAACCGTGGATCCCGAAGATCCCGATACGATATGTTCTTCGGAACTTCTCACTCTCCCTGCAGATAAAGATTTTGTAATATATGATGAGAATAAAAATGTCGATCTGATTCTTTCTTATATTGACGGTAATCAGTATTCGGATGAATGGCACCTTCGCGGCTGGGTAGGACATGATGTGTTCGCACCGTCCGAAGAACTTGATTATGACGGCGAGGGTGGTTATGACGTTTTCTTTGAACCTGACAAAAAGGTTGACATAGAAGAAGCGTTTGATTTCTTCAGGAACAGATTTGAAGGTACTCCTTATGATCTTGCCGACGAAGATAATAGCGCGGATTATTGGGGTATCAACAACCAGTCGGTCGGAAATGCAAGCCTGGTCCAGATATTTAACGACGTTCCTGCGGAGATGTCATCCGTTATCTGGTCAACACCTTCCAATCCGACGGCAGCTCCCTTTATACCGATACCGGCATTTGCCAACAAGCTGCCCGATGAACTTGCAACTGATATCGAAGATGACGTATACAAGGAAGGGATCATACAGTTTGATTTCGCGAAACTGAACAATTCCGTTTATCCAAGGCGTAAGGTATACGGCGACTCGATCAGACAGTTCTGGCAAGGCTTGGAATCACTCTGTTCGGCAGATGTTTCTAACTTAATTAGAGACAATTGGAAGGACGCATACGAAGGCTCCAAAGTAAAGGCTGCAGGTGAAGCAAATGATTACGTTGCCGAACTTGTTACGAGCGCACTGGATAATTGCCTTAGAATATCGGATGAACTTGAGTGGCATATCTTCAGGACAGGTGTCAGAAAGACAACATATCCGGATGATATGATGCAGCCGTTTGAGTGCTCTTTCGATGCGGTATCCTTTGCAAGTGCAAACGGATGGGATACCGTAATAGAAGGTGATGTGTTTACGGCTACAAAAGACGGAAAGACGATCGAAGTAGTATTTGATGGAGATGACAAGGGGTGCGTAACCTTTACGGGATTTGATAACGATGAGCTTAACGAAGATTTCTATACCGATGAGGAAGTTGACGAAAACGGAGACTTCGACAAGGAAGAGACGGAAGAGATCGAAGAGAAGCTTGAAGAAGAGATAAAAGAAGAAGAGACCGAAGAAAAGGCTGCGGAAGAGATTGTAGCAGAGCCGGATCCCGAGAAGACCGAAGAGCTTGCCCAGAGTGTTTCAAAGCAGGTCGAGGTCGATACGATAGCGGATCTTGAAGAGTATTTTGCGGAAAAGATCGCATCGGTACCCCGCGACGGTTGGGCTGAGAACGAGATAGCTAGACAGCTCAGCGAAGTTTCACAGGACGTTGCAGAGATAATCGGCAGACATTTTTCGGGCGATATCGAAGAACTGCTCGGGCTTGACGAGTCCAAGTTCATCGAGATAGCGGAAGATGCGGATGTTGCCAAAGTCGGCGACAGAATGATCGCGACAGGAATGGATCTGTCCGCGCTCACGGAGAAGTATTTCACATCCTTATATGAAGATGTGAGTGCAGATATAATAAACGGCAGACTTACTCAGGACGGCGCAGTGAAGATACTAAGCGAGGCCGAGAGCGATCTGGAAGGCATTGCAACATTGTATCTTGAAGGGCTTGCGGGCACGTTTGCGGAAGTATTTAACACCGACCTGTCAGAAGAAGAGCTTACCGAGATAATCGCAGAGCTCGGCGAAGGCACGCTTCAGATAATGGAAGATTACGGAGCGATCGACAGAAGCCAGCTCGGTCTTGATGACGTGGATCTGACCGAACTTACGGATGCTGATATCAATGTGATCGTAACGCTCAATGAAATGGATGAAGATGTCATAAACGGCCTGTCGGAGCTGTTCGGTGTCGATGTTCGCGCTACGCTTGATATGTACCTGGACCAGATAGACAAAGCGGCCGGTGACAAAGTAAAGATCGTTGAAGAAAAGCATGAAATGCAAAAAGCCGAGACTGCTCCGGATGAAGAGGTGAAGGCATTACTTGAACTTCAGGAGACTCTTTCAGATGAAGATATCGAGATTCCGCAGGAGGTTATCGATATCCTTAACGAAGCGATAAAAGAAGCGGCGCTGGAGCGTGGCGAGCCATATGAGGATCTTCTTTTGGGCTCTCCCGAAACTGATGCAAGTGATGCCGAAGACGAGGATGCAGACGCCGGAACGTTTACGATAAACATTCAAAATGTTCAAGGCTCAAACGGCAGCGTTTTGCTCCCGGCATACATGCTCAAGTATTTTAACTGATCCCGCGCTTTTTAGGGAGATAAATATTCTGCTTGCTTTTTTGTTCCAATTCGTATAATATGGACAAGTACGGCTCGTTGGTCAAGCGGTTAAGACGCCGCCCTCTCACGGCGGAAACAGGGGTTCGATTCCCCTACGAGCTGCTTCGTTCCATACGAACAAAGAAGCCTCAGGGATTGCAGTGCAAACCTTGAGGTTTTTTGCAATAGAAGGTAATTATGGCAGACGAAGGATTTACCGAACTGATACTGGATGAAGGCGGCTTTACCGCACTGTCCGAACATCAGAGCCCTGAACAGCTGTATCAGGAGCTTATTTCGCGTGTCAAAAAATATCATCCTTCCGATGATATCTCCCTTATAGAAAAAGCATATAACCTTGCAAACATGGCGCATAAGAACCAGCTGCGCAAATCGGGTGAGCCCTACATAATCCATCCGTTATCGGTTGCGATAATACTTGCGGAGCTTCAGCTTGACAAGGAAACGATCGTAGCAGGCATACTTCACGATGTTGTGGAAGATACGATAATAACCGATGAACAGCTTAGGATACAGTTCGGAAACTATGTGGCGCTTATCGTCGACGGTGTCACAAAGCTCGAAAAGATCAAGTATAACGGCGATAAACTCGAGTATCAGGCGGAAAACCTGCGTAAGATGTTCCTGGCCATGGCAAAGGATATCCGTGTCATAATGGTCAAACTGGCCGACAGACTGCACAACATGCGTACGCTCCAGTATCAGCCGCCGGAACGTCAGATAGAGATCGCAAGGGAAACGATGGATATATACGCACCGCTTGCTCAGCGTCTCGGTATATCCAAAATGAAGGTTGAGCTTGATGATCTGTCGCTTAAGTACCTTGAGCCTGAAGTGTACTATGATCTTGCGGACAAGATAAACATACGAAGATCCGAGCGTGAAAAATATGTTTCGGAGATAGTCGAAGATGTAGCCGCACACATAAGAAACGCAGGTATTGAAGCAACGTTTGACGGACGTGTGAAGCATTTTATGTCCATTTACCGTAAAATGCTCAATCAGGACAAGACTCTCGATCAGATATATGATCTTTTTGCCGTCAGGATAATCGTTAATACGGTTCCTGATTGTTATGCGGCGCTCGGTGTTATCCATGAGATGTATAAGCCTATACCGGGAAGATTCAAAGACTACATCGCCATGCCGAAGCCGAACATGTATCAGAGTCTTCATACCACGCTGATAGGCCCTTCGGGCCGCCCGTTTGAGATACAGATAAGAACGCATGAAATGCACAGGACTGCCGAGTACGGTATCGCCGCGCATTGGAAATACAAAGAGAATTCCGACGGAAAGAGAGTTGAAGAATCCGAAGCCGAGAAGATGAGCTGGCTGCGCCAGATCCTTGACTGGCAGGTCAATCTGTCCGATAACAAGGAATTCTTAAATACGCTGAAATCAGACCTTGAACTGTACTCGGATACCGTTTACTGTTTCACTCCGACAGGTGATGTAAAGACACTTCCTGCCGGCAGTAATCCCATCGATTTTGCATATGCTATCCATTCGGCGGTCGGCAATAAGATGATAGGCGCGCGTGTCAACGGACAGCTTGCCACGATCAACTACAAGATACAAAACGGCGACCGTATCGAGATCATCACAAGCCAGAATTCCCGCGGACCGAGCCGTGACTGGCTCAATCTCGTCAAATCCAACCAGGCCAAGACCAAGATCAACCAGTGGTTCAAAAACGAACTTAAGGATGATAACATACAGAAGGGCAAGGAGCTTTTGCTTGCGTTCTGCAAGAATAACAACATAGACCCTGCTCTTATAATGATCCCGCAGTATATGAACGCTATAATGGTCAAGTACGGTTTCAGGGATTGGGATGCCGTAAGGGCCGCCGTCGGTCATGGCGGACTGCGCGAAGGTCAGATCATAAACAGGATGAAGGATCTGTACGATAAGGATCATCCGCAGATCATTTCCGATGAGCAGCTTATAGAAGACGTAAACGAAGCGGGCAGCCATAAGAAGCTTACCGTAAGACGCAGCGGCGGTGTCGCGGTTCAGGGGACCGATGATCTTGCGGTCAGGTTCAGTAAATGCTGCAGCCCGATCCCGGGTGATGAGATAGTCGGATACGTTACGAGAGGAAGGGGCGTCTCCATCCACAGAACGGACTGTGTCAATATAATCTCACTGCCCGAAGATGAGAGAGCCAGACTTATCGAAGCCGTTTGGGAAACGGACGGACAGGATGAGAGCGGAAAAGAAAAATACGAAACAGGCATACGTATATTCACCGAGGACAGACAGGGACTCCTTGTCGATCTTACAAGATTTTTGAACGATAAAGGTGTCAGCATACTGAACATGAATGTCCGCACGAGTAAGAGCGGAACCGCCACGATAGAGCTTTCCTTCTCGACATCGGGCAAGGACGAACTCAGGGATGTTGTTGAAAAGATACGCACTATAGGCGGAGTTTTGGATATAGAAAGGACATCAGGCTGATGGGCGAGATAAAAGTCGGAAGAATGATACTCGGAATGGTCGAGACAAACTGCTATTTCGTGTATGACAGCGAGTCAAAGGAAACGATAGTGATAGATCCGGCCAAGAACGGTCTTTACGATAAGCTTTCGGAAAACGGTCTTAAAGTCTGTGCGGTATTGCTGACGCACGGTCATTTTGACCATATCATGGGAGTTCATGAACTGACCGGAAAATCGGGCGCGAAGCTTTATTGTCTTGCGGCGGAAGATGAGCTGTGCCGTAATTCATATCTCAACGCTTCCGATCAGATCAGACGTCCATATACGGTTGAGCCCGACGTGCTCCTTACGGACGGCGAGGAGTTTACGGCAGCAGGGATAAATATCAAAGTATATGCGACTCCGGGGCATACTCTCGGAAGCTGTTGTTACTATATCGAAAAAGAAAAGTGGCTCTTTTCGGGAGATACTCTTTTCTGCGGTTCGATAGGAAGAAGCGATCTTCCGACGGGGAACGGCGAGACTATCATGAACAGCGTTCAGATGATCGTTGATACGTTCGATCCCGATGTTAAAGTGTATCCCGGACACGGTGATACCACTACCATCGGCGAAGAAAAGGCTCACAACCCCTTTTGTTCCTAAGCCTATGGGGATATTGGGCCGTTTTTTCAAAGGTGACCGGCTATGAATGTGAGCATAAACAGTCCCGGTTATTCGTATGATGTACACTCGCTCGTAAAAGCGTTTTATCCCGAAGAAGATGTTACGGTTGACGATTTCGGTGAAAATGCGCATATCGTCGTATCTGTTTCATCAGGCGACATTAAAAAAGACGATGTAGTATCAGGCAGGCTGTCCGTAAGAGCAGGCGGCACGGCCGAAAGAGTTGCCGGGTACGAAAAGTCAACAAGAAAAGATGTAAAAAATCTTCTAAAAAGAGAACTTTACAAGGCGCTTTGCGATGTAACAGGCAAGAGACTTCCGTGGGGAACGATGACAGGTATAAGACCGGTCAAGGTTCCGATGAAGATGATCAGGGAAGGCGCTGATGATGATAAGATCACGGACTATATGAAGTCCGTATACCTGTGCTCGGATGAAAAAGCCCGGCTTGCTACTGATATCGCCCACAGGGAGAAAGAAATAATCGACGGCCTTAGTAAAGACGGCTTTAGCCTGTATGTCGGGATCCCGTTTTGCCCGACCACATGTCTGTATTGTTCTTTTACGTCATATCCTATATCATCATGGGAAAAGCGTACAGATGAATACCTTGGCGCTCTCAAGCGTGAACTCGATTTTTTCTCGGAGTACTACAGGGGCAGGCATGTTGACAGCATATATATAGGCGGGGGAACGCCGACGACACTTAGTGCCGGCAGTCTCGAAGAACTGGCAGGGTATATAAGGGACAGGTTCGATGTGTCAAAGCTTCTGGAGTTTACCGTTGAAGCAGGAAGACCGGACAGCATAACGGAAGAAAAGCTTGCTGTGTTAAAGTCGGCCGATGTGAGCCGGATCTCGATCAATCCGCAGACGATGAATGAAAAAACACTGCGCCTTATCGGTCGCAGACATTCGACGCAGGATGTTTACAATGCTTTTGAAGCGGCCAGGTCAGCCGGGTTTGATAATATCAACACCGATCTTATCCTGGGACTTCCGGGTGAAGACGAGAATGACGTAAGACATACGTTCTCGGAAATACGGAAACTCTCGCCTGAGAGTATAACGATACATTCGCTTGCGATCAAAAGGGCTGCTGCGATGCAGACATTTCTTGATGCGCACGAAGACATAAAGAGCCGCAACACATCAGAGATGATGGAAGCAGCGGCTGAGTTTGCAGCGTCATCGTCTCTTGTGCCGTATTATCTGTACAGACAGAAGAACATGGCCGGCAATTTCGAGAATGTGGGATATGCAAAGCCGGGATGCTTCGGGGTATACAACATTGCGATAATGGAAGAGATCACCGATATCGCCGCAGCAGGGGCAGGGACGATATCAAAACGCGTATTTGACGGCGAGCGTATAGAAAGATGCGATAATGTAAAAGATGTCGCAATTTATATCGAACGTATCGATGAGATGATAGAAAAAAAGAAAAAACTGTTTTGTTAAAGGGGAAAGAAATGGCACTGATCAGGAAACCGACAACCGGAATGAAGGACATAATGCCTGCGGAGATGCAGATCAGGGATTACGTCACGAATCTCGTAAAGGAGACGTACAAAACATTCGGATTCACGCCGATAGAGACTCCCGCCGTGGAGCATATCGAAAATCTCTCAAGCCGTCAGGGCGGTGAGAATGAAAAGCTTATATTCAAGATACTCAAAAGAGGAGAAAAACTTGTTCTTTCTCCCGAGACAGTAGAAGAAGATCTGGCGGATTCAGGTCTTCGTTACGATCTTACGGTTCCGCTTTCAAGGTATTATGCCGCTCATGCCGCAGATCTTCCGTCGCCCTTCAAGGCTCTCCAGATAGGACCTGTATGGCGTGCGGACCGTCCGCAGAAAGGACGTTTCCGTCAGTTTGTCCAGTGCGATATAGATATTCTCGGCGATGCGACGAATCTTGCCGAGACCGAGTTGATCACGGCGACAACGACGCTTCTTGGCAAACTTGATTTTCATGATTTTACCGTAAAGATAAATGACAGACGGATTCTCAAGGCGATGGCAGCATACAGCGGATTTGCCGAAGAAGATTACGACAAAGTGTTCATAATACTCGATAAGATGGATAAGATCGGACCCGACGGAGTCGCAGCGGATCTTATAGAGAACGGATTTGAAAAAGAGTGTGTTGATAAATATACCGCATTGTTTGATGCTGATATGACGGGAAGCGATGCGATAAAGACTCTTGCCGGAAAGTTAGAAGGATTTATCGAACCCGATGTTGCCGAAGGTCTTTCGGGTATCATCGGAAGTGTCGAGAGAGTAAAGAAGGCTGATTTCAACATCGTGTTTGATCCGACTCTTGTCCGCGGGATGTCTTATTATACGGGAACTATCTTTGAGATAACGATGAATGAGTTCGGATCAAGCGTTGCCGGCGGCGGAAGATATGATGAGATGATCGGAAGGTTCACCGGAAACAAAGTCTGCGCATGCGGATTTTCGATCGGGTTTGAGCGGATCATAACCATCCTTATGGACAAAGGCTTCAAAGTTCCCGAAACAAGTGAAAAATATGCTTTCCTTATCGAAAAGGGTGCTTCACCCGAATTTACGGCATCAGTCATGGAAGAAGCCGCGAAACTGCGGCAGAACGGCACATGCGTGCTTGTTTCCATGATGAACAAAAACAAAAAGTTCCAGAAGGAACAACTTGAAAATGAAGGGTTTATCGCAGATAATATAAAGGAATTCTATCATTCCGATTTTAAGAATTAGAGCATTGGCTGCGGAGGTTGTATGAAATATTGTAAAAAATGCGGAATGCTGCTCGAGGATACTCATGTACACTGCATAAGATGCGGTGCCGACGTTACCCTTGCGGAAAACGTTTCGATGTATCCGATAGAGGTCATGGAGACAATAGAAAAGGAGAACCAGCGCAAGAAGGCATCGGGTAAGATAGTCGCGATGATAATAGGACTTGTTGCCGTACTCACTGTTCTTGTCATCCTTTTCTTAAACGGACCCGGCGGTAAGGTCACTGCTCCCGTAGACAAGACCAATGAAGAAAAACCTGTCGAAACAGCGGAGACGTCAGAGACTCTTGCGGCTTCCGAAGAAAGCGCAAGCGAGGTTACGCCCGAGCCTACGCTGGCACCGGCAGAAGAAGAGACTCCTACACCTACGCCATCCGATCGCAAGGTCAAAGACGACAAGGGCAGATATTATGATTATGTCGAAGAAAAGGATGATGCGGGAAACGTTATTTTTACCGCAGTCATTCCGGAGGATCTGACGGAAAGAGAACTGTATAAGGATTACGAAGTATACTCCGACCGTTATCCGTTCACGATAAACTATACGGCTTCCACGAAAGAAAACGACGTCAGATTTACTTACCTTTCACCGAGAAAGCTTTGGTACAAGATCAGTGAAAAGGGTAAGAGCCGTAGTGATGAGATGGATATCACACACTACATGACGTATTTCAAGTACGACGGTCCGAGAAGTTATCTCGAGCCACTCCTTGCGGGAAGTTATCCCGGAGCCAAGATCGAGCTGAAGAACGAGACCGATGTTTCCGAGCAGATGACGGCCAAGCTCGAAGAACTTTCAAAGGCAAGGGACAAGGAACTTCTCGGAAAGACGGGTGATTTCGCTCATATAGGCGAGAATACGAACTATGCGTTTATGGATAGCGAGTTTTCAGCCAAGATGTATGAATACGAGATCACGCTTAAGGACAAGAATGTTCTGCTGTGCAAGTATTTTATCCCGTCGATGGCGCATCATATCACATATGCAAACAGTGATACGAATGACATGGGCGATCTTACGGAATGGTATAACTTTGCGATCATCTGTTTTGAGACGGGAAATGACATAGAATATGAAGACTATGAGGATGCGTTCGATCTGTTCGTTGCAAATGCACTCCCCACCGATCTGTTCATGTTCATAAGCGAGAGTTATTCCAAGGAGATAGAAAAGGCAGTGTCGGCTAATGAAGAGCCGAAACCGCTTGATATGACCCTTCTGAAGAAATACGGTTCCGATTACAAGCCGGAGACAAAGCTTGATGATTTTGATACAAAAGTCATGGAAGTACTGCGCAGCGGCGGAAAGGCCTTTGTCGGAGACGGTGCGGCGATCTTCGCATCGGAAGATGATAAAGTTGCATTTATCGACAAAGCAAAAGGCAAGGTATTCCTTTCGACTGCCGAGGACGAGTTCCCCGGTGATTCGTTTACGGAACTGAAAAATGAATGATAACGGAGAAGAGAAATGGCTGATTACGAAGACATAATGAATGCAGAAAAAGTTGATACGATGAAAGCGACCGACAGGAAATGTCCGCAGTGCGGCGCTGTTATGGATTTTGATCCGACGACCGGCGGGCTCTTCTGTCCTTACTGCGGTTATCGTGAGGAGATAAAAGCAGAGAATTCCGAAGGCGCCTCTGTTGCGAGCGAACAGGATTTTGCATCAGCTGAGTTTACCGGAAACTGTGCCTG
>JAEEGL017454193.1_pt1 | contig 10731 bp, 7 predicted proteins | sample 9134231 | NCBI WGS metagenome assembly JAEEGL01 (sample SAMN16246548, study PRJNA631951) | gut metagenome | biome: gut microbiome; feature: rumen; material: fiber-attached | host: Bos | place: Iran: Karaj | collected 2018-10 | reverse complement strand
TGTAGAAACGATAGTCGCGCAACTCATCCATCATGATCTCGTAGGCAGGGAAATAATGCCCGTTGCTGAAACTACGGCAGAGTTGATCGACGGCCAACAGCAAAGCTGACTTGCTGAGTAGGTTCTCGTGGAGACCGTCCTTGAGATGGCGCAACGGGGAGACCGTGAAGATGAATTGCTTGTCGGGAAAGTCACGCAACAACTCGGAAAGCGCCTGGATAATCTGTTCCGTTCCGAGAAAAGCCCTGTCGAAACGTTGGGCAGGGAGCTTATGGCAGTTGCTGACCACCTCATGAGTGTCGTGAAGGCGATAGACCCAAGCGGTGCCCAGGCTAAGGATAACCCATTTCGTTTGTAGGAAATGCCGATGGGCTTCGGCGAGATGCGTGTTGACCTGCTGCAAGAGGCCCTCCTTGGAAGGATTCCAGAAGTCCGTGTTATGACAGAAAGTGCAATAGAACTCCTCTCCCACCTCGATCACCTCTTCTTCGGTAAAAGGCTGGCCGCTATGGAGACGATACAAGGAGCGTTCGATGCTGAGCGGGTTATATAACACGCCGAAAGGATTCACCATGGCGTTGAATCCCAATCCTTTACAGAGGTTACCCACCTCATCGGCGAAGCAAGAGCCCAAAAAGAGTATTCCATCGCCGTAGACGATGGAACACTCCATGGGTGGTATCTTCATCTCTGTGCGGAAAATCATTTAGCAGAGAGCAAGTATCTTTCCACTTCGATGCCCGCCATAGCGCCTGTGCCGGCGGCGACGATGGCTTGACGGTAGATGCGATCCTGGCAGTCACCGCAGGCGAAGATGCCTTCCACGTTGGTGGCGGTGGATTTCGGCTTGGTGATGATGTAGCCTTCCTCATCCATGTCGAGGAGTCCTTTGAAGATCTCGGTGTTCGGGATATGACCAATGGCCTCAAAGAATCCGTCGATGGCAATGGTGCGCTCCTCCTTGGTGTCACTGTGGTACAGTACGGCGCCCTTGAGTTTCTTCATGAAGCCATTCTGCTCGCCGAAAAGTTCCTTGGTCTGATGCTTCCAGAGCACCTCGATGTTGGGGGTGTTGAGCACCCGGTGTTGCATGGCCTTGGAGGCGCGTAGTACGTCACGACGGACGATGAGATAGACCTTGTTGCAGAGTTTGGCCAGGTAGGTGGCGTCCTCGCAGGCGGTGTCGCCGCCGCCGACCACAGCCACGTCCTTCCCTTTGTAGAAGAAGCCGTCGCAGGTGGCGCAGGCAGAGACTCCGCCACCTTTGAACTCTTCTTCAGTGGGAAGGCCGAGATAACGTGCGGAGGCGCCGGTGGAGACGATGATGCTGTCTGCCAGCAGTTCCCCGTCATATTCGGTAGTTACCTTGAAAGGTCTTTGCGAGGCGTCGATGGCGGTGACTTCGCCCATGCGGATGTCCGCACCGAAACGCTCCGCCTGTTGACGGATCTCTTCCATCATATCCGGTCCGTTGGTCCCTTTGGGGTAGCCTGGAAAGTTTTCGATTTCAGTGGTTTGGGTCAATTGGCCACCCGGCTGCATCCCTTCATAGACAACCGTCTTGATGTCGGCACGGCAAGTATAGATCGCTGCGGTGTAACCCGCTGGTCCTGATCCGATGATCAAGCATTCTACATGTTCAAGTTCCATGGTAGTTTGAAGTTTGGAGTTTGAAAATTGGAGTTATTTGCGCAAAGATAAGATTTTTTTCCGGAAAGAGGAACAGAATTCAAAAAAGGTTTGTATCTTTGCAGCGCAAAATCGGGGTGTGGTGCAGTTGGCTAGCATTCTTGCATGGGGTGCAAGCGGTCGCCCGTTCGAGTCGGGCCACTCCGACAAAAGGACATCAGATCTGTGATGTCCTTTTTTTATGTTGTCATGAGCCAGGTTTTCGAATCCTTACAAAAACAATCCGAGTTACTCCGCAGGGAGTATGACTTCGAGAAGGCCGCCTATCTCGAAGCGGTGAAGCATGCCCCATTGGGTGGGGAGGTCTCCGAAGGCGACTGTTGGTATCCGATACGCCTGGGCAACACCTCCTATAACATCGCCAACCAACTCGTCGTCGATGTGTTTTTCGACGGAGCGATCCCGGAAGAGTCCAACAGCGATTTTGAGCCAGGCAAGATCGTCAACTTCTTCAGCGTGGAGAACGGACAGATGCGGGTACTCAGCCACAACTGCGTGGTGAGCAGTATCCGGGAGTTTCGGATGGAGGTCGCGGTGAACAACCTGCCGACGATGCTATCCATCCAGAACCTCGCCTCAAGGGCGAAACTCGGCGTGTTGTTGGGCATCGACGACTACACCTACCAGGTGATGCAGAGCAGCCTACGACAGGTAAAGGACCGCAACGACGAAGATTTCGTCCGTCTCCGCAGCGTGCTCATTGGCGAGGCCCAACCCGAGTTCCGCGACCTGCACTATCCCAGGATCCCTTGGCTCAACGACAGCCAGAACGGCGCTGTCAACAAGGTGCTCAACGCCCGTGAGACCGCCATCGTACACGGCCCTCCAGGGACTGGCAAGACCACCACCATGGTCGAGGCCATCAGCGAGACCCTGAAACGCGAGATCCAAGTGTTGGTGTGTGCCCCAAGCAACGCCGCAGTCGACTGGATCAGCGAGCAACTCTATCGGCGAGGCATTCCTGTGCTGCGCATCGGCAATCCTTTGAGGATCAATGACGCCATGATGAACTGCTCCTATGAGTATCGTTATGCCAGCCATCCCGACTATCTGGAGCTGTTCGGCATCCGGTCCTCGCTGCGCGAGATCAAGGGCAGGCCGAAGTTAGGCGACAAGGAACACAACCAGATCCGCAAGCTGCAACATCGGGAGATGGAACTGGAGGTGAAGATCAGGGAAGAGCTTTTCGCCACCTCTGGCGTCATCGCCTGTACCCTCATCGGCAGCGCCAACCGTCTCATGGAGCGGAGGCATTTCGGAACCGTGTTCATCGACGAGGCCGCCCAGGCCCTGGAGGCCGCCTGCTGGACCGCCATCCTCAAGGCTGACCGGGTCATCTTCGCCGGTGACCATCAGCAGTTGCCACCCACCGTGAAATGCAAGGAAGCCGGGAAGGAAGGACTGGAACGCACCCTGATGCAGAAGGTCGTGAAGAACAAACCTTCCTGCGTCGAGTTGCTGGATGTGCAGTACCGGATGAACCAGGACATCATGGAGTTCTCCTCACGGCAGTTCTATCATGGTCGTCTAAAGGCCGACCCATCCGTCGCTGACCGACTCGTCTCTCCCATCGACAAGCCTTTGATGTGGATCGACACCTCCCAATGCGACTTCAAGGAGCAGCAGAACCGCAGCCTCAGCCGCATCAACCATGAGGAAGCCAAGCTATTGATGAAGACCCTCATGGACTATGTGAAGCTCATCGGGATGGAGCATCTGTTGCGCGAACAGACCGACTTCGGCATCATCTCACCCTATAAGGCACAGGTGCGATTACTGCGTAAATATCTGAGAAACAACAAGATGCTTAAACCCCTACGACATCAGATCTCGGTCAACACCGTCGATGGCTTCCAAGGACAGGAGCGTGACGTCATCCTCATCAGCATGGTGCGGGATAATGAAAGTGGTAACATCGGCTTCCTCCACGACCTTCGGAGGATGAATGTGGCCATCACCCGAGCCAGGATGAAGCTCATCATCTTAGGAAATGCAGAAACCTTGAGTAAGACCAAGTTCTATGAAAAGTTGGTCGCCTATTTTGAAGAGCGGGGAGACTACATCAAGGAAGGAACATGACACAGAAACTCGTTCGCAACTAAAAGAGCTGAGGGATGACATAAGCCAAGGTGAGCAGGAAGGTGTGAATGACCTGCCGGGGAAGGAAAGGGTCGAGAGGGCCCATACGCAATTTATTTTTGATGCCGATCAGGTCCTTGAGGAACAGCGGGGACAGCAGCCAGAACACATAAGCATAGACCGGTGCGTGTTTCAAAACGAGATAGAGGGTCAGACAGGCAAAGGCACCGACGATGAGCAGCCCATGATAGCGGTAGGCCCAGTCCAGGCCGATCTTGACCACGAGGCTGTTCTTGCCTTTGGCCTTGTCGTTTTCATAATCCCGCATGTTATTGATGTTGAGCACCGCATTGGAGAGGAAACCCACCGCAGAGGCGGGCAGCAGCACGGTGAAATCACGGATGGAAGTGGAGAGATAGAACGTCCCAGCCACGGCAGCCCAACCAAAAAACAGGAAGCAGAACAGATCGCCTAAGCCGCGATAACCATAAGGATGTCGGCCCAAGGTGTAGAAAAGGGCGGCGGCGATGGCCAATAAACCCAACACCGCAAACAGGACAAGTTTTTTCCAACTGACGAATGGCTTGGCGCTGAGCAGCAAGGCCGCGCCACACAAGAGACAGAGTGACGCGACGACGTTCATCCCTTTCAGCAGTTGAGGCTCGGTAAGTTCACCGCTCTGCAAAGCCCGCTGGGGTCCTACCCTATGGGCATCGTCAAGTCCCTTCTTGAAGTCGCCGTAGTCGTTGGCGAGGTTGGAGAGGACTTGAAGCAATACGGCCGTGAGGGCGGCGAACAACACGGGGAGAGGATGGAAAAGAGGAGTCGTAGCGGCCAAAAAACCGCCCATCAGCACACCCGACAGGGACAATAACAAGGTCCGGGGACGGATGGCGTGTAACCAGGTGATGATAGGATTCAAGTTATCTTCCCTTTCTGCCACCATGGTGCTTGGGAGCATAGTAATTCGGTTCCGCATTACGGGCAGCGCCACGACGGCCACGGCCTGAAGAGGCATTGTCTCTTGAGGAACTCTTGGAATAGCTTCTCGAAGAGGATGAACCTCTTGAAGAACTCTTTGAAGTGCTTTTCGTCGAAGACTTCTTCGCTCCGAAGCCACGTTCCTCGTTACGTTTCTTCCGTGAGGGGCGCTTGTCGTCATCGTCAATGAAGATGTCGATGTCATCCAGATGGTTGCGCCAGTCGGGGTCGAGCCATTCGTGGCCATCACGGGATTTTTCCACCTTAAACTTCGGTTTGTCGTCGTCGATACTCTTGGCTTTCTTCTTCGATTTCTTCTCGAACATCTCCTCTTCGCGGAAATCCTCTCGACGTTCTTTTTCCTCACGGCGCTCGCTACGAGGCTTCTTCTCCTCCTCGCGTGGTTTTCTTCCGCTACGTTCCTTACGGTCGCCGTCTTTCTTGGCGTCTTTTCCGTCCCTCTTGGGTTGTTCCTTGGCCACTTCGACCACGATGCCTTTCGGGTTGTTACGAGGATCAGCGAAGCATTCGAGGATCATCGGAATGTAGGCTTCCTCCACATCGACATAAGAGAAATCATCATACAAATCGATACGTCCGATACGGATGTCGCGGGTATGTGTGACGTCGTTGATCTTGCCAATGATCTTCTGTGGCAGGATATGGTCGTTCTTGCCCAGTCCGAAGTAGAGGCGTTTCAGCCCCTCGTCACGGTTGGCGCGGTCCTTCTTACGCTCGAGTTTGTCCTTCTTCTCGTCCTTCTCACTCACGTTGAGGTCCATGGCGTCACGATAGTAGTCGAGGAAACGGTTGAAGTTGAGGGCCACCATACGGGTGATCAGTTCCTCGCGGCTCATCCATTCCAGTTTCTTGAAGATGACCGGCAAGTAGTCGTCGATATCCTCGCGGTTGATATCCACGTGTTCGATACGGTCGATATGGTTGAAGAGTTGTTTCTCGCAGACCTCTTTTCCGGTGGGGATGAGCGCCCTTTCGATGGGACGGCCCACGATCTTCTCGATCTGTTTGATCTTATGCTTCTCACGGAGGTGCACCAGGCTGATGCAGATGCCTCGTTTGTCGGCGCGACCCGTACGACCGCTGCGGTGCACGTAGGTCTCGATGTCGTCCGGCAGGTTGTAGTTGATGATGTGCGTCAGGTCGCTGACGTCGATACCACGGGCGGCCACGTCGGTGGCGACCAGCAGTTGCAGGCTGCGTTTGCGGAAGTGGTCCATGACATTGTCGCGCATCGCCTGGGAGAGGTCGCCATGCAGGGCAGCGGCGTTATAGCCGTCTTGGATGAGGCTGTCGGCGATTTCCTGCGTCTCCAGTTTGGTACGGCAGAAGATGATGCCATAGATCGACGGCGTGTAGTCGATAATGCGTTTCAGCACGGCGTAACGGTCCTTGGCGGCCATCATGTAATAGCGGTGATCCACGTTGACAGTACCCGAGTTACGTTCACCCACGGACACTTTGACCGGATCCGTCATGTATTTGTCGAGGATGGCCTCTACCTCTTTCGGCATGGTAGCGGAGAAGAGCATGGTGTTGCGACCTTCCTTGGGCATATACTCGAGGATGTCGTCAACCTCTTCCTGGAAGCCCATGTTGAGCATCTCGTCCGCCTCGTCGAGGATCATCGTCCTGACGTTGGAGAAGTCGACTCGGTTCCGGCGGATCATGTCGCGCAGACGGCCGGGGGTAGCCACGATGATCTGAGGTTTCTTGGCCAGTTCCTTGAACTGCACCTCGATGCTGGCACCGCCGTAGACCGGCACGATGTAGATTTCGGGAATGTACTTGGCATAATGCTGAAGGTCACGTGTGATCTGCATGCAGAGTTCACGTGTAGGGCAGAGGATAAGTGCTTGGACGCAGCGTTGGTCGGCGTCGATTTTCTGGAGCAACGGCAGGCCGAATGCGGCTGTCTTGCCCGTCCCCGTCTGAGCAAGACCGACGAAGTCAAGGTCTTGTTCCAACAACACAGGAATCGTTTGTTCCTGGATTGGCATAGGATTTTCGAACCCCAACTCCTCTATAGCCTTCAACAGAGCAGGATTCAATCCAAAATCTGTAAATTGTGACATGAAAATGTATGAATGTTGAAATGAGCGGCAAAAATAAGGAATTTTTTTCTATTTTTGCCCAATTTTAACAAATGAAGCGCCATTTTTTTCTCATTATTGCGGTGATTATCGCCTTTTTATCCTTTTTGGGATCCTGTAACCGGAGTCCCGTGTGGGAGGGCGAGGCGCTTCCCATCGATTCGTTGTTTCTGGACTTGGGGAAGGAGCAAGTAGCCCTGCGCAAGGTCAAGGCGGAGCGTTTCTTCCAGGAGATGCACAAGACTCAAGGGCTGAACGGCGTCGTCCTGTATGCCGAGGGAGGCCAGGTCTTGTTCGAGCAAGCCTATGGATGGCGACACCTGGACCAACAGCGGGATTCCATCCGGACCGACGACCAGTTCCAACTCGCCTCTGTGTCGAAGATGTTCACCGCCGAGGCCATCATGCTGCTGCATTCCCAAGGCAAGCTGGACTATGATGATGACCTACGGAAATATCTACCCGAGTTCCCTTACCCTGGTATCACCATACGCAACCTGCTGAACCACCGTTCCGGCCTCTCGAGATACGAGACCTTGGCCGACGAGCATTGGCGGGATCGGACGGTTCCCATGAGCAACAAGGACATGCTCCGTCTCTACGTCCAGTACCATCCCGACCCTTACAACCAACCCGATGTCACCTTCCATTACACCAACGTCAACTATGCCTTGTTGGCCAATGTGGTTGAGCTCGTCTCGGGACAGCCTTTCGAGGATTTCATGAGGGACCAGGTGTTCACGCCATTGGGCATGACTCATTCCTACATCTATTCGTTACGGGGCGTCACCAAGCTCAACACCTTCATCGACACCGAAGTCCAGGGCTATGACCTGACCCGTCGCGGTGCCAATCGTGTGGAAGACGACTATCTGAACGGGGTGATGGGCGACAAGATGATGTATTCCACGGTCGAGGATCTTTATCGTTTCAGCCTAGCCCTCGACAACGGCAGTTTTCTTCCCGACAGCATCCAGCAGGAGGCTTTTGTCGCAGGATCCCCTGAATGGAAGAATGGAGACAACTATGGCTTTGGATGGAGGCTGAGCCAAGACCATCCCGGTGCCGTGTTCCATTTTGGTTGGTGGAAGGGGTACCGGTCCTTCTTTATCCGTGACGTGGGGCACACACGCACCCTCATCGTCCTCACCAACACCAGTAACGGTGCTATTGGTGAGACGATGTGGGAGTTTGTCAACGACACGACCATACAGTTGCCGCAAGCATCCGCGTGTGTCGCAAAGCTATAAAGCAGTTCTTTAGTCTTTCACTATTAATTTGAATCCGACTCCGTGGATATTGACCAGTTCCACCTTGGGTTCGTCCTTAAAGAACTTACGCAACTTGGTGATGTACACATCCATGGAACGTGCGTTGAAGTACGTGTCCTCGTACCAAACCTTATTCAGTGCCGTGGTACGTTCAAGGGTTTCGTTCATGTTCTCACACAGAAGCAGTAACAGGTCCGCTTCCTTGGAGGTGAGTTTTCGGCTTTCGTCACCTTTGATCAGCAGATGCCTCATGACGTCAAAGGTATAGGAACCCAGTTTGAAGGTCGTTGATGCCGGAGCGTCAAACGATGCTCTTTTGAAAACCGCTTGGATTCGAGCCAGAAGCTCATCCATGCTGAAAGGTTTGGTGATGTAGTCGTCGGCGCCTAAGCTAAAGCCTTCGATGACATCTTTTTTCGTAGTTTTGGCTGTCAAAAAAATAATCGGCACGCGCTTGTCAATTTTTCTGATTTCCGTAGACAAAGTGAAGCCATCCATCTGAGGCATCATCACATCAAAAATGCAAAAGTTGAACACACCATTCCTGAACGCCTCCAAGGCCTCTTCGCCATTCGCGCACAAGGTGACGGGCATGTCCTTAACCTCGAGATACTTTTTAAGGATGACACCCAGATTCTTGTCATCCTCAGCCAATAGGATATTTATCTTTTGTGCCATGTTAAGAAAAAATTAAAAAAATATAAAAAACAAACTTTACTATTTCATCTTTAAGGGCAAAGATACAATAAATGTTGCACCTTTTCCCAATTCACTTTCCACTTTTATTGTTCCTTTGTGGTAATTAACGATCTGACTCAAATAATTCAATCCCAGTCCATAACCCTTCACATAATGCTCATTCGAGGTGTTTACCCTCGCAAAAGGCTCAAAGACAAGCTGTTGATCAGACTTGTCAATGCCAATGCCGTTATCCTTGAAGCGGATTTCTATCGTATTGCCTACATTCACGGTGCTGATGGTGATGACCAGATCACCGTTACGGTATTTAATGGCATTTTCAATCAGGTTCGAGATGCCATTCAGGAGGTGACCCGAGTTGCCCATGACCACATCCCTTTCCGCACGGAAATCAAAATCGACCTTGGCGTTACACTGGTCCAACTGCAACTGAAAGTTGTTGATCGCTTGTTTGATCAAGGCATGGATCTCCACCTCTTTTAATATCTTGGACGGCATCTTCTCCGAACGGAAGATCGTAAGCACCTCATCAATCATATTCAAGAGGGAATCGGACTCCTCCGAGATCATGTTAAGGTATTCGTGAGTGCTATTCTCATCTATTTGTACCGATTGGTCTTGCAGCATCTGCGTAGCCAGGCTGATGGTTGTGATCGGCGTCTTCAACTCATGCGTGATGTTATTCAGCATATTGTTTCTAAATTCATTGAGTTTTCGTTGCCGTATAATGATGATAATGAAGACGATGAAACAGTAGAGCAGCGACAGCAGCAGCAAGATGATGGTGACGTAGGCGACGAAGATGTCCCAACGGAAATGATTATCGAGATCCGGGAAAAACAGATAGAGTTCGTCGAAGCCAAAGGACCCGTCGGAATCGAAACATAAGAGATCATACTTGAAACCCTTATCGAGCAGTTGGTCCTTGCTGACTCCGCCAGAAACATAACTGAACGCTTTTTGATCATGGCGGTACAATCCGATCCCACAAGGCTCATAGATGAAATGATCATGCAAAACAACGGATATCAAAGAATCCATCACATTTCCCTCCAATTCACGGGTGCTGATATCCGACTGCGTCTCTTGGACATAAACCCAGAATGGGAAGATCCCGTCCTTGATGGTCTTGACAAGAGAATCATCGACGGGAATCCCGTCCACGAAATCGTCATATTCCTGAAGATGGTTTCGCACCAACGCTGGCCAATCAGGATCCTCTCTCCGCTCAAAGTAGGAAGAAAACACCCTGTTGTCGAGTTTATGCAACAATTCGTTGACGGCGATATCCAACTTGTTTTGGAAAACCTGTTTGTAGCTATAGAAAACCCTTTCTGTCAAACGGATCTGGGTGATGAGCAGCAATACCCAAATGATTCCCATCAGAATCGCCAAAACCACCAAATGTCTTTTGTTCTTTTCCATCAAAAAAGGGGCGGTCTGTACAGACCGTATAAAAAAGTGTACAAAGATAATAAATACCAGAAAAAAAACAAATCATAAAAAAATCGAATTTTTTTTCTTGCATATTTTGGAAAAAAACGTATCTTTGCATCGGTTCTTATCATAATAACCTTGCAGCCTTTCCACAAGGCTGCAAAATAAAGGTTTCATAAATTTTGGTTTTTGGTTCTAGAAAATCCCCGCTCTCGTGGGGATTTTCTTGTTTAAGGTAATTTGTTAGGATTTATCCCGAGAGTTTGATACCTTTGCAGAAAAAAATAATCACCATCATGATATTAGAACTTGAACACAGCTTTGCCTGCATCGGCAAGGAGAGCATGACGGCTTACGAATCGACCGTCGCATGCACATACAACACCATTTACGAGAAGACTGGTGCCGGGAATGACTTCCTGGGCTGGGTCAGCCTGCCTTCGGAGATCAGCGAAGACTTTCTC
>JAEEGL016927150.1_pt1 | contig 10731 bp, 9 predicted proteins | sample 9134231 | NCBI WGS metagenome assembly JAEEGL01 (sample SAMN16246548, study PRJNA631951) | gut metagenome | biome: gut microbiome; feature: rumen; material: fiber-attached | host: Bos | place: Iran: Karaj | collected 2018-10 | reverse complement strand
TCTGTATCATCTTCTCCCTGAGCGGCTTCCTTTTCTTCCTCCAGGATCGCCTGTAAGTCCGATATCTCCGGTTTCTTATAATTCCTGCGCCTGTGTTTTTTGGATTTACTCATGCTGCATCTGCCTTATCCTTGTATAAAGGTAATCCGATATATTATAACAAACTGATCAACGTTCATCAACGTTCCGGATTGTCGTTATTTTTAAGGCTTTGCAGACACCTCCTGTCCGCAATATCAACGGATTCCTAAATGTTTCGCACCTACCGTCTTTACTTTTAAGCAATACTGTGATACGATACATGCTAATACGATTAAGCCTTGACCGGAGGCTATAATATTTTTGGAGGTATCATACAAGATGAAAGGTACAGTTAAATGGTTCAATAATCAGAAGGGATACGGTTTTATCAATGATGAGACCGGTAAGGACGTATTTGTCCACTATTCAGGACTTAACATGGAGGGATTCAAGTCTCTGGATGAGGGACAGGCCGTTGAGTTCGACGTAGTAGAAGGTCCTAAGGGTCCTCAGGCAACCAACGTTACAAAGCTTTGATCCTTCCTGCTACACCCAATCTCGATTTATAAATGTGCCTTTTCTTACAACATAGAATAAGCAGTTGATAAACAGGGATTTAAGAATGCCACCCGTATAAGGGGTGGCATTTTTTCACTGTATGATCCTGTTTTGCCGGCAGATCTCAGTCTTCCGGCGGATGCAAGGAAATATTCTTGAATTCATCGGACACCTTGTTAAATGCAGCCACCACTCCGGGATCGAACTGGATCCCCGCGGCCTGATTTATTATGTTGCAGGCCTGTTCATGGCTCATTTCCTTCTTGTAGGTCCTTTTGGAGATCAGAGCATCATACACATCGCATACGGCCACTATACGTGCCAGCTGAGGGATATTCACCCCCATGAGCCCGTCAGGATATCCTCTTCCGCACCACTGCTCGTGATGGGATCTGGCCATCTGATACATATATGTGATGAAGGGAGAATCCGGCAGCAGGTATGCAAACTTCTGTATGGAGTCCGCTGCGATTATGGTATGCTGCTTCATCACTTCGAATTCCTCGGGAGTGTACTTCCCCACCTTCTCTATAATGGCATCGGGCACGCCTATCTTACCCATATCAATAAGCCTGCTGGAAGTGAGGATCAGATCGATATCCGATATGGGATATCTGGCGGTGCCGTCCCTCATCATCTGCTTCAGGAGCACCTCCATGTATTTGGAAACCTTCTTACAATGCTCCCCGGTAAATCCGTCCTTCTTGGTGATAAGGTCCGTTATGACACCTACGATGAAATATTCCAGATGTACCACGTTTTTGACAGCCTTTGATGCCTTGTTCTGCAGCTCGTCATTGTATTCCTGCAGCTGTTCGTTGTAATCATTAAGGGTTTCGTTCTGCTCGACTATCTTGGCTTTATCCTCGATGATGCCGATATGCAGGGATACCTTTCTCTTGAGTATCTCCGATACAAAGGGCTTCACCACATAGTCCACGGCTCCCAGCTGATATGCCTCAAGCTCCGTGGAAGTCTCGGAATTACCCGACACGAAGATGACAGGGATGTTACTGAGCTTTGGATTTGCAGCTATCTTACTGTACACCTCAAATCCGTTTATGGTGGACATATCCACATCCAACAGTATCAGGGAAGGTAGCTTTGAGGTTTTCGTAAGAAAATCCAGTGCGTGCTTTCCGTTCTGCTCTATCATGACCCTGTATGACCCCTCCAGTGCCTTCTCAGCCACAAGAAGATCTGTCATGCTGTCATCTATTACCATTACCGTATGCATTCCGATATCTCCTCTAATCCCAGGTTCCCGCCGAATATCTTAAGCGCCGAACCAATCGTCAGGTCTATCTTTCCGTCTCCAAGTACCTTCAATTTCCCGACATCCCCAAGATCCCGGATGCCTCCTGCATAGGTCACGGGTATTGGTGATCTTTTCAGTATCGGTATCACATCTTCCTCAATACCCTTTTGTTTTCCCTCGGCATCTACTGCATGCACCAGGTATTCGCATGCATGTCGGGATAATCTGTCAAGAAGCTCCTCACCGAATACTTCATCTGTAAAGGTCTGCCATCTGTTCGTTACCACCACATAACCATCGTCTTTTCGCCTGCAGGACAGATCGATACAAAGATGCTCTCTTCCCACGGCGTCCTCCATCTCAAGAAGCTTCCCGCTGTCTATGCGGCTGCCTGTGAATATGTATGAAGTAACTATAACATGACTTGCCCCTGCTTTTATATACGACGGTGCATCCGAAGGGTCTACACCGCCTCCTATCATCATACTCCCGGGGCAGGCAGATAATGCTGCCAGCGCCTGTTCCTTTGAGGCCTCGTAAAACTCGGATCCCTTGGGATTAAGTATTATGATATGGCCTCCCGTAAAGCCCATCTTACCATACATGAGAGCATAATATGCCGCATCCTTCTCTGAGACGAAGTTTTCCTTTGCATAGTCACCCTCATCCCTGAGACTGGATCCCACTATCTGTTTGACTTTGCCGTTATGTATGTCTATACAGGGTCTGAATCTCATATCCTATCCGCGCCTTATCCCTTTTCCGGGATCGTGCCGTCCTCATAGGCAGACAGCAGCACGGTAAGCTCGGCTATCTGCTCCCTAAGCTCCCGGCCCGTATCCGTATCATCCACCTTCAGCCTCTGGGATCTGGACTCTATGATCTCGGAATCGGATACGATATCCGTCTCGTTCCTTATGGCATCCTCGGCGGAAGTAAAGGGTTCATGGGCCACAAGTCTCATTCCGTGGGAATTACTGACAAGGGTATATCCTGCTATACCTGTCTTTGACTGATATGCCTTTGAGAAGCCTCCGTCGATTATGAAAAGCTTCCCTCCGCACAGTACGGGGGATTCGCCCTTTTTCAGTTCCACCGGCACATGTCCGTTGATGATATGGGCCGATTCCGTATCCTCGAGACCGAACTCCTTTAATATGGCATCCACCACCGGTTCACTGTCCCTAAGGCCGTAATAGGCGTTCTTATTCTCCCTGTGGGTCTCCTTATCCTCTATGAGATACCTTTCAAAGGTGGCCATTTTATCCTTGCCGAATACGGGAGACTTGGCCCCGGTCCAGATATAATACATATAATCCTGGCCCTTCTTCCTTTCGGAAACGTCCTTGGTGGCATAGTATCCTTTTCTGGCGTACATCTCCAGAACATCATAAAGTGCCTTTCCGGAATACTCCTTTCCGTCTATGTTCATCACGAGAAAACGCCCCGTGCTGTCCATGGGTACGCAGCCGTGATACAGCAGATTGCCGTTATACACCTTATACATACTTCCCTTGGAATAAAGGAATCTCACATGCTTCTGCAGCTTCTCGCTGTGCATGAAGGACATCTCAAGCCTGTCAAGGACCTCCTTTTCCTCATCGGTAAGCCTGTAAGGATCCTTGGGATCTATAGTGGGGAAATCGCAGGAGATCAGGGGATATTCTTTGCCGTAAAGCTCTATGGTCCCCTTCTCATAATCTATATGCTCCAAAAGAAGCCTGTCGTCCATTTCGAACTCGGGCCTTCTTTTTATGAGCTGTCCCTCAAGCTTCATCTGCAATACAAAGGCTGCCTTATGCACCATCTCATCGATATGGGCCCCGCCGTTTGACGCACTCTCGCCGCCGGCTCTGAAAGGCGTGCAGTCGGTTCCCTTATATCTTTCCATGGCAAAGGTATAAAGGGGTATCAGATTGATACCGTAGCCTTCCTCGATTATATCCAGATTATCGTATCTGCAGGACATCCTTATAACGGTGGCAATGGATGCCGCATGTCCCGCTGCCGCGTCCATCCATATGATATCGTGGTTGCCCCATTCGATATCGACTGAATGATACTCCGTAAGGGTATCCATGATGATATGGGGTCCCGGCCCCCTGTCGTATATATCACCCACTATATGCAGATGATCTATGACAAGTCTCTGTATCAGCTGGGAAAGTGCGGTTATGAACTGAGGAGCTCTCCTGAGCCATATGATGGTGGAGATTATGGAATTATAATACCCTTCCTTATCCTGTACCTCCGCCTTCTCTGTTATAAGCTCCTCGATAACATAGGCAAAATCAGCCGGAAGTGCCTTTCTCACCTTGGACCTGGTATATTTGGAGGCGACCCTCCTTGTCAGTGCCACAAGCCTGTGCAGCGTGATCTTATACCAGTCGTCGATATTCTCCTCTTCTCTTTCGATCAGGGCAAGCTTCTCTCCGGGGTAATAGATAAGGGTGGCAAGACTCTTCTTGTCCTTAAGAGTCAGACTGTTGCCGAATTCTTCATCTATCTTGCGCCTGACAGACCCGGAGCCGTTTTTCAGTACATGATTGAACTGTTCGTACTCGCCGTGGATATCCGTCAGGAAATGTTCCGTGCCCTTCGGCAGATTAAGGATCGACTGAAGATTTATTATCTCAGTCGATGCCGCTGCCTTCGTCGGGAACTGCTTTGAAAGGCTTTCCAGTAGTTTTCTTTCAAGATCGGCCGCCATTGTCACTTACCGATCACATCCTGCATGTCATACATGCCCGGGCCCTTGCCCTTCATGTAAATGGCCGCAGAAACGGCGCCCTTGGCAAATACTGCCTTGGAATAAGCTCTGTGAGAGAAGGTTATGACCTCATCCTCCCCCGCGAATATCACATCATGATCCCCGGGTATGGTCCCTCCTCTTACAGCCGATATACCTATCTCATCGGCAGGTCTCTTCATGGATCTTTGAGATCTGTCGTATACATACTCGTATCTGCCGTCAGCCGCTTCATTGATGGAGTCCGCAAGGTAAAGTGCCGTGCCGGAAGGTGAATCCTTCTTGAGGTTGTGATGCTTCTCAACTATCTCTATGTCGAACCCTGCAGGCGCAAAGGTCCTGACTGCCTCCTTCAAAAGCCTTGCCAGGACATTGACTCCCAAAGACATGTTTGCAGAGCGTAGTATGGCCACCTCACCGGAGGCCTCTTCAACAGACCTTATCTGATCCTCGCTGTAGCCTGTGGAGCAGAGTACAAGAGGGGTTTTGGAGGATCTGCCGTATGCAAGCAGGGAAGCGAGTGTATCCGGGGATGAAAAATCCACCACGCAGTCTGCTTCCGCGTCACACATGCCTATGTCATCAAATACAGGATAGGTATTCTCTATACCCTGGTATTTGTCAACGCCTGCCACAACGATAACTCCCTCTGTCTGTGCGGCTATCCTTGTAACCGCCTGGCCCATATGGCCGTTGCAGCCGCTTATTATGATCCGAACCTCACTCACGAAATAAGCCCGAAATCCTTCATGGACTTCTTTAACCTCTCAAGGTTGGCAGGCTCCATAGGTGAAAGCGGTCTCCTCATGGGGCCGGCGTTCATGCCCATGATGTTCATGGCATGCTTGACCGGTATGGGGTTGACCTCACAGAACAGAGCGTCCACCAGATCCAGAACCTTTATCTGCATGCGTCTTGCCTCTTCCACGTTACCGTTAAGATAATTCAGGCAGAGATTATGCATGAAGCTGGGCGCAACATTGGAAACAACGGATATGACACCTATACCTCCCAGAGACATAACAGGCACCACCTCGTTGTCATTTCCGGAATACAGATCCAGTTTGCCGTCGGTCAGCGCTACGATCTTGGCAACCTGTGCTATATCTCCTGATGCTTCCTTGATACCTACGATATTGGGCACGTTGTTGATGAGAGCAGCAGCCGTATCAGGGTTGATGTTAAGTCCCGTCCTGCTCTTTACGCTGTATAGGATGATAGGGATCTTGACCGAATTTGCTATGATGGTGAAATGATCTATCAAGCCCTTCTGTGTAGCTTTGTTATAGTACGGTGTCACCACCAGAAGTCCGTCTGCGCCTATCTTCTCGGCTTCCTGTGAGAGATATACGGAAGTATCCGTACAGTTGCTGCCGGTTCCTGCGATGACAGGCACTCTGTGGTTTACGTGCTTGATGCAGAAATCTATGACGCTAAGGTGCTCCTCCTCGGTAAGGCATGCTGCTTCGCCTGTGGTACCGCAGACGATGATGGCATCCGTCCCATTATTTATCTGAAAATCGATCTGACGGCCAAATTCTTCGTAATTGACCTCTCCATCGGGCTTAAAGGGAGTTACGATCGCCACTCCGGCCCCTTTGAAAATTGCCATAAAAAGCCTCCTTGATAATGAGAAAAACCCATAGTTATTCGATATTAGATTTTAACACGTTGTACTATCTCTGTAAACGCTTATCAAAATGGTGCCATCTTCAAAACATCATGTTTTTATAGTACACTTTACCCGTCGGAGGGGAGTGCGGATGGAAGCATATGATACCGTAAAGATCACGGGATCGGCCGTGGTGGAAGTAAAGAAATCAAGGTTTTTGGCCGAGTTGCGTCATATAACCTCTGTGGACGAAGCAGAGTCATTCTTATATGAGATAAAAAAGGAGCATTATGATGCAAGGCATCATTGCAGTGCATACATCCTGCGTGGGCAGGAGGGTGCCCCGGATATAACCCGTTATTCAGATGACGGTGAGCCCCAGGGTACAGCAGGCCGGCCAATGCTTGAAGTCCTTACCCGCGAAGAGCTTAAGGATGTGATGATCGTTGTCACAAGATACTTCGGAGGAACCCTTCTTGGCACGGGAGGACTTGTAAGAGCCTATACCGATGCCTGCAAGGAGGCGGTGTCCGCATGTGAAAAGGTCCGCATGGTACTCATGCAGCAGTTTTCCGTGGTATTTGATTACACCCACACAGGGGTGTTGGACCGTTACATCCTTGATAAGGGGATTACCCGTATAAATGCCCTGTATACCGATAAAACCGAGTATATTCTTGCAATACCCGAGGGCTCCTACGATCCGGCCGTATCCGATATCGTTGACATGACAGCCTCATCTGCCGTCATCACCGGACTGGATCTTTGCTACAGTCCCGTTGTCGTTCCATAACACGGAATCTTATCCTCGTTACGGGGATTGATTTATTTACTCCTATAAGTGTACAATAGCACTTGCGAAATCTCTGAAAGAAAGGTGGTGGTCATAATGTCAGGAGACAGTCCTTATCACGAACGTATTGTGACCACTGTATTTATGCCTCATTCTGCCTGACGGTTGTCCATGCTGCGACCGGCTTGCAGGGTATGGCGTTTTGCCGGCCTGTTGTACCGGTCCCACGGAGATTTTGTAATGGACAGAGAGAAGATTGAGCAGCTCATCGAAGAAAAGAAATATCATGATCTAAGGAAGATTCTCATCGATCTTAACGAAGCCGATATCGCTTCGATCATGGAAGAAGCCCCCAAGGAGGAGCGTCTTCGTATATTCCGTCTTCTGAAAAAGGATATGGCGGCAGATGTTTTTTCATTCCTGCCGACAGATATCGAGCAGGACCTGATAACGGCACTGACCGATACCGAGGCCGCGAACATCATTAACAATCTGATGGCTGATGATGCAGCCGACCTTATGGAAGAGATGCCCGCCAATGTGGTGAAAAGGCTGCTTGCCAATACCACCGCAGAAACACGGAGGGACATCAATCATCTGCTGAAATTCCCGGATGATTCCGCAGGTTCCATAATGACGGTGGAATATATGGACCTGAAGGCCCACTGGACCATAAAGGAGTGTATGAACCGTATCAGAAGGACGGGACTGGATTCGGAAACGATCTACACCTGCTATGTGCTGGATGACAAGCGCAAGCTTATCGGTACCGCAGCCCTCAGATATCTCATAATAGCCGATCCGGATGTTACGGTGGGCTCGATAATGAATGAGAATGTTATTTCAGTCCATACACTGGATGACCAGGAGGAAGTTGCCAAGCAGTTCCAGAAATACGACTTCAACTCCATGCCGGTGGTGGATCAGGAGGACAGGCTGGTAGGCATCATCACCGTCGACGATATCGTGGATATCATCCAGGAAGAAGCAACGGAGGATATCGAAAAGATGGCAGCTATCATGCCTACGGACCAGCAGAAGCCATACCTCAGACAGTCCGTTGGCGAGATCTGGAAGAAAAGGATCATATGGCTGCTGTTCCTCATGGTATCGGCAACCTTTACGGGAACCATCATAACCCATTATGAGAATGCCCTGGGAGCATATATAGTACTGACCTCATTCATTCCCATGATAATGGATACCTCGGGTAACGCCGGAAGTCAGGCCTCGGTTACTATAATCCGTGCCCTCTCTCTTGACGATATAGAATTCAGGGACTTTTTCAGAGTGGTATGGAAGGAGATGCGGGTGGCCCTCCTTGCCGGAGCTACCCTTGCAGCTGCAAACTTCGTAAAGCTCCAGCTTGTTGACAGGGTTTCGGCCAGGGTGGCCCTTGTGGTATGCGGCACCCTTGTGGTAACTGTATTTCTTGCAAAGATGATCGGCGCCATGCTTCCCATGGCCTCGAAGAAAATAGGTCTTGACCCTGCTGTCATGGCCTCTCCCTTCATCACAACCATAGTGGATGCAGTGGCGCTCCTCGTATATTTTGAATTTGCCACAGTGATATTACACATCTGATCCGCAGGGAAAGCCCTGACGGATCTGCAGCTTGATAACAGTTCACACATAACAGAACAGGAGAAGACAAATGGCAGGTATTAAAAAGAATTTTGATTCAAAGGAAGACCTCATACACGCCCTTGCAGCTACTGCGGGAGCTCAACCGGATGACCTTAAGAAGTATGCCGAGAGCAAATGGGACGAATCCACCGGAACTTACTACTGTAACGGAAAGATGTTCTCAAAGATGTCCATATTCCGCGCCAAGAACTATTTTGCGGAGCAGGCCATGAAATACTCCAACATCGGAACCTCCGACGCAAAGGAGCTTGCACAGATATACGATCTGGCATATGAAGCCATCAACCAGATATCGGATGGGAAGAATAAGACCGAGTCTTGACAGCGGTGGTAAAATATAACGCGGTTGATCAAGAGGAAGAAAAAATGCACACCAAAAGAGATGATATAAGAAACGTGGCTATCATAGCCCATGTAGATCACGGAAAGACTACCCTTGTGGATGCCCTGTTAAGGCAGAGCGGCGTTTTCAGGGAAAATCAGGAAGTCGTGGAGCGTGTCATGGACTCCAACGATCTGGAAAGAGAACGCGGTATAACCATTCTCTCCAAAAACACTTCCGTACAATACAAGAATACAAGGATCAATATAATAGATACCCCGGGGCACGCCGATTTCGGGGGCGAGGTCGAGCGCATACTAAAAATGGTGGACGGGGTCGTTCTTTTGGTAGATGCCTTTGAGGGCGTTATGCCTCAGACCAAATTCGTGCTAAAAAAAGCACTTTCACTTGATCTGCCTGTTATTTCCTGTATCAACAAGGTGGACAGGCCCGGTTCCAGACCGGATGAGGTGGTGGATGAGGTTCTGGAACTCCTTATGGATCTGGGTGCCTCGGACAGCCAGCTTGACTGTCCCTTTGTATTTGCTTCCGCCAAAAACGGTACTTCATCCATGGATTCCGCTTCTCAGGGAGATGACATGTCGGCTCTTTTTGACACCATCGTGTCATATATACCCGCTCCCGAGGGCGATCCCGATGCATCACTGCAGATACTTATCTCTACCATAGATTATAACGAATATGTGGGCCGTATCGGCATAGGCAAGGTTGATAACGGTACCATAAGGCTCAATCAGGAGGCCCTGATACTGAACCACCATGACGAAAACAGAAGAGAAAAGGTAAAGATAAGCAAGCTCTATGAATTCCAGGGGCTTAACAAGGCAGATGTCCAGGAAGCCACCATAGGGCAGATAGTTGCCATATCGGGCATAGCCGATCTGAAGATCGGTGATACTCTCTGCTCCTTAGAGGATGCATCACCAATTCCCTTCCAGAAGATATCGGATCCCACCATATCCATGAATTTCATGGTAAACGATTCACCCCTTGCCGGACGCGAGGGTAAATACGTTACTTCAAGGCATATAAAAGACAGACTTCTCAAGGAATTGAACACAGACGTGTCCCTTCGGGTCGAGGAGACGGATTCCACCGATACCTTCAAGGTTTCGGGCCGCGGCGAACTCCATCTTTCCGTACTTATAGAGACCATGCGCCGTGAAGGATATGAATTCGCCGTATCCAAGGCAGAGGTTATAAATAAGACCGTAAACGGCAAGACCGAGGAGCCCGTCGAGCTTGCATATGTGGATGTTCCGGACGAGTTTTCCGGAGCTGTCATATCGAATCTTTCCGAGAGAAAGGGCGAGCTTCTTTCCATGAACTCCATAGCAGGCGGCTATACCAGGCTGGAGTTCCGTATCCCCTCCAGAGGACTGATAGGCTTCAGAGGCCCCTTCATGACAGAGACCAAGGGCAACGGGATAATCAATACCGTCTTTGACGGATATGCCCCCTACAAAGGAGATATAGCTTACAGAAAGACCGGCTCGCTGATCGCATTTGAGGCAGGGGAAGCTGTTCCCTATGGTCTTTTCAACGCTCAGGACAGAGGATCCCTGTTCATAGGCCCCGGAACAAGCGTATATTCCGGCATGGTCATAGGTTCGAATCCCAAATCCGAAGATATCGAGGTAAATGTCTGCAAGACCAAGCACCTCACCAATACCAGAACCTCCAGTTCCGACGAAGCACTGCGTCTGGTGCCTCCCATTAACATGTCGCTTGAGCAGTGTCTTGATTTCAT
>JAEEGL016810087.1_pt1 | contig 10731 bp, 8 predicted proteins | sample 9134231 | NCBI WGS metagenome assembly JAEEGL01 (sample SAMN16246548, study PRJNA631951) | gut metagenome | biome: gut microbiome; feature: rumen; material: fiber-attached | host: Bos | place: Iran: Karaj | collected 2018-10 | reverse complement strand
TTCATGATTCATTCTCCGTTCGTTATTCATTTTCCGTCCCGGCAAAAGAGCCGGCAAGATATCCTGTCGACCAGGCAATCTGCAAATTAAAACCACCTGTTACCGCATCAAGATCCAAAACTTCTCCGGCAAAATAGAGACCCTTGCAAAGCTTCGATTGCATCGTGGAAGGGTCCACTTCTTTGGTCATGACACCGCCTCTTGTGATCACCGCCTCACGAAAATCTCCGATCCCCGTTACGGAAAGCGTAAAAGCTTTTATCAAAGCGCCAAGACGCAGCCTTTCTTCTTTTGTGATCTCGTTCGCGGGCTTGTCTGCCGGTATCCTGCTCATGCTTATAATAACAGGTATCATTTTTGCCGGCAGAAGTCCGCCAAGGATATTTTTGAATTGCTTATTAGAGTTCTCCGAAATGTCACGGATCAGTCTCTTGTCAAGCTGCTCCGCTGTCAGCGCAGGCTTTAAATCTATCACAAAAGAGCAGCCGTTATTGTGAGGTTCATAAACCGTACTTGCGCTCAGAACAAGCGGGCCACTGATCCCGTTATGCGTAAACAGCATCTCCCCGAAGCCCTGAAATGCTTCCTTCTTCTTTCCCGCAAAGATCATCTTAGCCCGGACATTTTTGAGTGAAAGTCCCTGCAGTCTGGCTGCCGTATCGCCCGCCGTCAAAAGCGGCACAAGCGAGGGCATCAGTTCCGTAACCTTATGCCCGCACTTTTTGGCAAATTCGTAACCGTCGCCCGTCGATCCGGTGGACGGATAGGACAATCCGCCGGTGGCAATGATCACAGCATCCGCTTGAAGACGCTCATTATTCCTAAGAATAACGCCCGATACCTTAATGCCGTTTTCTTCGCGTTCGATAAGCAGATCTTTCACACAAGAATGAAGTCTGATCGTGACTGACAGGGCTTTCAGTTTTTTTTCCAAAGCACGGATCACATCGGATGCATGATCCGATACAGGAAAAACGCGCTCTCCGCGTTCCGTCTTCAACAGGCAGCCGACCTCTTCGAAAAACTGCATGACCATTTCGTTTGAAAACGTATAAAATGCGCTGTACAGGAATTTACCGTTACGAACAACATGATCAAACAGTTCCTCCGTCGCGCATGCATTGGTCAGATTGCACCGGCCTTTGCCGGTGATGTATATTTTCTTACCGGTCTTTTCGTTTTGTTCAAGAAGCATTACAACCGCGCCGCTTTGCGCTGCCGCATATGCCGCCATCATGCCGGATGCGCCGGCGCCGATAATGATAACTCTACGCATGTTTATTGTTCATCGGATCGCTTAGATTCAATCCGTCTCCGACATAATTGATCTCATCATTCAAGTAAACCTGATAGTTGTTCCACACCGATTCCAGCGTATCAAGGTTGTCCTTTACTTTATCGGGGACCTTCACGCAAAGCGCGACAACAAGCGCATTGATCAGGGAAAGCGGTGCTACGAGCGAATCGACGATCGAAACCATATCGCTCCTGGCAAGAAGATTACAGGAGGAATATAAATTGATCGGTGAATGAACGGAATCCGTGATCGTGATTACTTTTGCATTCCGGTCGGATGCAAATTCCAACGCTTTGAGCGTCCTCATAGAATACCTCGGAAAGCTGATCCCGATGATCACATCCTTTTCATTAATGCGGATCATCTGCTCAAAGAGTTCGCTTGCACTCGTCGTACGCAAATTGTAAACATTACCGCGGATCATGTTCAGATAAAAACTCAAAAATTCCGCAAGCGGTTCGCAGCTTCTGATCCCGACAATGTAGATATTCTCCGCTTCCAGAATACTGTCGACGGCCTGCTCAAAACAGGCAACGTTCACATTCCGGATCGTATCCTGAATTTTCTCCAGATCGGATGTAAGGACGCTTTGCAAAATCTCGGACTGCGTGCTGTTTTTATATTTTCCGTGTACTTTCTGAACGGAGCCGAGTTTATTCTGCACCCAGCTTTCCAAGGATTTCTGAAACTCCGGATAGCCACTGTAGCCGAGTCCCGACGCAAAGCGGACAACCGTTGATTCGCTCACGCCAAGCCGCTCACCGATCTTTGCCGCCGTCATGAAAACAGCCTGATCATAATGATCATAGATAAAACGGGCAATCGCCTTATGACTCTTACTCATTTTGGCAAAACGGTCATTTAATCTTGTAATGATATCAATGTTCTGGTCTTCCATCTGACAACTATACCGCCTTAGCAAAATGAATGGTATGCGTTTTTCAAAAGTCGCAGCGTCTCATCTTCGGAAAGATCAAAGTCTCCCGTCAGAGACATACATGCCGCACCGTGAATAAAAATCCACATCTGCATAAACAGATCGGTCGGTCTTTGCACACCCGCTTCTTTCGCTTTCGTGATCTCCATTCCAACCGCCCCGGTAGAACGGTTCAAAAGGTCATACATGCTTCTGTCCCCTCGAAAAGAAGACATAAAAAGAAGCCGGAATACATTCTGTCTTGTCGCCGCAAAACGAATATATGCCATGCCGAGATTGATAAACGGCGTCGTGTCATTCTTGGGATAAGCGGCATAGAATTCATCAAAATCCTTACCGGCCATCTCATACACGTCGCCGATTAATTGCTCCATATTTTCATATAATCTGAAAATCGGCTGCGTAGAACACCCCGCCTTGGCAGCGAGTTTACGTGCCGTAACCTGTTCAAACCCCTCTTCCTTCATGAGCGCAAAAGCGCTGTCCAGAATCATTTCTTTTGTAACGGTTGCTTTTCTGGCCATGCTTGATACTCCCCTTCATCCTCATCTAATGATAATTCATAACAATTGTTATAATAGCATCGCTACATGATACATGTCAATGCAAGAATCACGGATTCGAATGAAATTATGAAGAGATCATCCACATCTTCGCAAAACGGTTCATAAGACCGGAGTAAATTGACAAAAGAGCCTTCCACATATCCGGATGTTCGGATGCAAACTCAATAAAAGCATGTGTAGGAACGGAAATCAGTCTTACAGTATCATCAACAACACGATACAGATTACCGGAGGTTCTCTCTGACGTGAGTGCTTCCATACCGATAAGATCACCTGTTTTCAGGATCATAAGCGGTTGTGGAGCACCTTCCGCCCCAATGGCAGCCATCTCAATATGTCCTTCCTCTATCAGATAGAGTGAATCAACGTTGTCACCGGATTCAATCAAGCAATCCTCGGAGATGGCAGAAAAAGGCTTGCAAAAGGAAGCCAATGCCGCCAGGTCTTTTGCATCCAGGCAAGCAAATGCCGGATTCGATTCCAAAACACGCGCTATTTTAGCAACATCCTCCACTCTGTCAGATGCATTATGCTTCACAACATGCGAACAGATCTTTTCATAATCCATCTTCTCAAGGAAGGCTGTGAGCATCTTACGGAATGCTTCATCAAGACCTGCAATGTCGGCCGGTAAGATTAGATTCGAATCAAACTGATACTCCAAAAAGGTATATTTATCCGTAAAAAAGAATCCTACCTGAAGTGCACTTTCGGACGGAACACACGCCCGGCAATATGTGATCGATGGTCTTTCGCGGTTTTGATCAATAAAAGAAATTAAATCGTCTGTCTGAACGTATGTAAAGGAAAGCGGACAGGCATCCATATAGCGAAATCCGAGAATCCGATTGATCAGTGTCTCACTGCAGTCGCAAAACTCTATTGATTCCAGTAATTGCGTATTGATAGACCGGATTGATTCCGTCATCTTATCTTTTGAAAGATTCAATGCGATCGGCATAAACATCAAACCGCGATTCGGAATATGTGTCGCTATATGAAAATGCGGCGTAAGAGAAAACTTTGAAAAGATAACCGCCCATATTGCGAAAAAAATACTGCACACTTCAACGTCAAAGTCACGCACAAAGCGGTCAAGCATGACTCCGATGTTGTCATCAAGCACCTTCACATCAATCTGAAATTTCTGTGCATCAATATCATCTGTTTTCTTTTTGGGTGCAGGCATGTTTTCAAGAATGCGATTCCAGTATGAACTGATCGCATCATTGTTCGGTTTCTTATAATTCTGTATCCGTCCCGCATCCGGAATGTACATTCTTATATCTGATTCATCAAATAAATAACGCGCAATACCATTTCCGTTATCAACACAATTAGTTTGCATGCAAACAGCACATACCAATGTAAACAGCCGATCATCTCTCTTTATGATCGTAAGTTCCACCATTCTGTTTTTGCAGGGATCATACTGCTTTCTGATCAGCGAGACAAGAATACGTTCTAATCGTTCATGCTTCTTCTCCTCCGTATCATCCGAGATATCACGAAAGAAAAATAGGTCGCCGGACTGCTTAATCGGTATACCGTCCGTGCTAGAGGAACGTGCGATACAGGTATCCATATCCGCTGCACACACCATCGAAATGATCGGATTCTTCAGCGCAAGATTATGAAAATTTGTTTTTGCGAGATTGACGCGCTCCTCAGAATACATGTTGCAGGCATAGAGATCATAATGCCACCCTTTTCTATCCTGCACATATCTTTTGAAGCATGCATTAAACCGTTGTTCGTTCAGCATAGTTATTCCTCGATCTGCTTGCGTATTGTCAAAATATTCTTGCCGTCCTCATATCGATACTGTACATCATCCATGCTTTTTTTGACCATAAAGATACCAAGACCGCCAATCCGTCTTTCCTCAGCGGAAAGCGTAATGTCCGGATCTTCCTTCGCAAGCGGGTCAAAAGGCATCCCGGTATCCTCAAACGTAATGGATACGCTGAGCGGTGAGCCGCTTTTTTCTAATTTGATAACAGCAGTTCCCTCATCTTCATATGCATAGTGCGCTATATTAACAAAGATCTCCTCGATCGCGACTTCAAGTTGGATCATAACCTTGGGACTGCAAGCGGTATCTTCCAGCTCACTCTCGATAAAGGCATTGATCTCTTCCAGTGATTCGTCTTTAGCCGGTACAACAATCTGTTTCATTTATTGTCCTCCGTTTTAAGATAGCATAAGTTATTAAGTCTAAGCGCGCCTCTTCATGCAAAGCATTGTCAGGTCATCAAATTGCGGTGCATCTTTCACGAATGCGTCTACACCGGCACGTACATTTTCCAGAACCTCTTTTGCCGAAGCATCCGGATTGATGTTCAATGCTTCAAGCATTCTTTCATTTCCGAACAATTCATCCTCGGCATTGGTTGCTTCCGGCACACCATCCGTATATACAAAGAGTGAGCCGCCCTTTTCAACCGTAAACTCATAATCTTTGTAACGCATACCTTCCATACCGGCTAAAACAAAGCCGTGCGGATCTTTCAAAAGATCGAATTTGCCGTCCGGTTGACGTACGCAAGGGAACTCGTGACCTGCACTCGCTGCAGTCACAACACCCGTATCAAGATCCATAATACCAAGCCATGTCGTTACAAACATCTCGGCTGAGTTATTCTCGCAAAGCTGATCATTGACAAACGAAAGAATTTCCGACGGCTTACCGCCCATAATGGAGCGGTTTTTAATAAAGGATTTGGAAATAACCATAAACAGTGCCGCAGGAACGCCCTTTCCGGACACATCCGCCATAACCATTGCCAGATGTTTCTCATCGATCATGAAGAAGTCGTAGAAGTCACCTCCGACTTCTTTTGCAGGATCCATGGTCGCGTACAGTTCAAAATACTCACTTTCGGGGAAAATATTGGGTAACATGGACGCTTGAATTTCAGTAGCAACAGAAAGCTCTGTCCCGATCCTTTCCTTCTCGGCCGTCACTTTTGTAAGATTGTCCATATACTCACGCAGCTCACTTGTCATATTATTAAATGCTGCGCCAAGATCACTGATCTCGTCTTTACCCTTAACCACAATTGTCGCGTCAAGATTGCCCGCGCCGATCATTTTAACGTTCGTAACAAGATCTTTCAGCGGTTTTGTGATCGTACCCGATAAAAGGAACGAGAAAAATACGAAAACCAACGTACATACTGCAAACAATGCAATAAAACGGTTCAAAACCTGTGAAAGCGTTGCTTCAATATATGCACGCGCTTCTTCCGTGTAAGTATCAATCTGCGCCTTGGTTGCATTGGCCGGTGCCGTTACTTCATTAACGGGAACGGTAACACAAAGAGTCCATCCTGTCTGTTCGAGAGGTGCATAAGAAACATAACTCTGAATGCCGTCAAGTGTGACAAGACCTGTTCCGATACTGCCATCCGACATCTCATCAAGAAGCGCAATCCAGTCCTCGGATGCACCAACTTTCGGATCAGTTTCAAAGGAATCATCAAGGAAATCAGGATGGGCGATATATTTACCGTCTGAATCGAGCAGGAACGCGTAACCTTCTTTTCCAATCTTTGTAGAAAGAATGCTCTTGGACATCGAATCCATCGTAACATCGGTTGCAACTACACCGGTCGGCTTACCGGTTTTATCACGAAAAGCCGTACAGCAAGTCACGCAGATCTGCCCATAGGAGTCAAAATATGTATCGATCCAGATTGCCTCACCGGGCTTCTTCATCGCTTCCGTATACCATGCACGTTCTCTCGGATCATAGTCAGGATTGTATTTATTGGATTTGGAATAGCGATAGGAAATACCACTTTCTGTACCAAGATAGATGTTATGCAACACCTTATCATTTTCAAACATCGGCGCAAATGCATATACAGCATTCGATAACACACGATATTCATGTTCGGTTTGAGCATCCATTACACCACCACCGGCAAGAAAACCTTTCGCACTCGGAAGGCCACTTGGCGTCAGATCCGGTCTCGGCGGCAGATAACCATTAAAATTGTCCTGATCTTTGATCACTTTTTCCAGATAATCACGTGCAACCAGAACCTCTGTCTGTACCTGCTTTAAAGTAGCATTATTCGCTCGTGCCTGTTCGCTTGCAATCTTCTGCAGATACTCTTCTGCCTGATCCAACAGTGCATCTGCACTCTGACCGGCAGCGGTGACGCCGAGCTGAATATTCGCATTCTCGGAATACTTGGTCAGATTAAGCATCTCTGTATAGGAGATCAGAGAAATGACCAATAATGCGCCCAGCGCGGTCATCAACATAATGATCAGTATTTTGGAACCGATTTTCAAATTATTGAGCATGTGTGCCCTCCTTCTGATCAAGGCAATTCTGCAAGATCATTTCAATTAAATCCTCAAACGAGATTCCGGCAGCCTCCGCAGCAATCGGAAAAAGACTCCCCCTCCGCAAACCGGGAACAGCATTGATCTCCAAAAGTGTTTCCTGTTCCGTCTCGGGGTTCATCATAAAATCAATACGACAATAGCCCCTTGCGCCGATTACATTGGCTGCTCTGATCGCCGTTTCTTGAATACGGGCTGTGGCTTCTTCCGAAAAATGTGCAAGCTCCTGCTTGTGCGTCGCATCAAAGACCGTCTCGCCACTCGTAATATCGATCCGTCGTCCGATAATGAGCGGCATTGCCTGCCAGCCATCAGGTCTCTGTACGAGTGAAACAGTAAAACCGAATCCTTCAACAAAGCTCTCAATCAGGATTTGATCATCTCCCATAAAGGATTTGCCGATATCCGCATAGTCATCTGCCGATGCAATGTAGTAGATGCCAATGCAAGCCCCCTGCGACGGGGATTTGGATACGATCGGATAATGCATCCCGTTATCCCGCATTCTTTTTTCCAAAACAGCCAATCCGTCCGGTGATTCAAACTCCTCTCGCCTGAACGAGAAATGGCTGGCAACAGGAAAACCCTCCGCGGAGAAAATGGATTGACAAAATACCTTATCATTGATGACTGCCGCGTATTCCATCCGGCTCCCTGTATAAGGGATCTTCAATAGTTCCAAAATCGCCTGCAGCGTCCCGTCTCCGTGATGCATCCCCTGAACACAAAGGAAAACGGCATCAGGCTTTTCTCGTTTTAAATTCTCAACAATGCTATCATCATAATCCTGCATGTATGCGTCATAGCCCTTTTGTAACAGGGCATCGCACACACACCGGGCATTCTCCGTTGAATAGACAGCTTCCGACGAAAAGCCACCATGAACAACAGCTACTTTCATTGCAGCGCACTCCTTTTGATCTCAGTTATCGTATAAACAACAATCGCTGCCAGGAAGATGATACCAAGCATGGCAACAGCCATTCCGCTTCCTTCTGCGATCACAAGGCCAAAAACGATAGGGCCGAGCATTTCTGCCATTTTCTTGATAAAACTAAGCACAGACATTGCAACACTCTCACCCAAGCTTTTCATAGCCTTAAATTTCAAGAAATAATTGTTCTGCGCTGCAAATCCGAAGCTGTCTGCAAGACCCAAAAACAAAACACAAGTAAATGCCATCAGATAATTCTGCATCAGTCCAAAGAGAACAAAGCCTGCCCCGATCAGACCATTATATACAACGTTCCACCGTATATAGCCGGGGTGTCTGCCGATCATGCGTCCAAAGAACGGACCGGCGTAGATGATCAACAGACCATATAACAGTCTTGCACGACCGGCATCGGAGATCGAACCTCCTGTTTCCGTAAAATATAACGGCAGGTAATAATTGATATATGAAGCCGCGATACACGTCGGCGTGATCATTAAAATAACAAAAGCTATTGCTTTGAAAATTGCATAAGCGCCTGCTTTCTTTCGCTCGGTTGAATTGATCTCTGTATCAACAGCAGCCTTTGCCGCGGGCTTCACATATATCCTGTTTTCCATGTTGAAAACAGACGCTACGCAAAGAACGGTAAGGACAGCCGAAATAACAAGCACTACCGGGTAACCAAGCTTTTCAGCAAGGATAGAACCCAGCACAGATCCACAGTTGATACCTGCATACATACCCGCTGACAAAAGCGTAAAGCCTTCCGCTTTCTCCTCTTCGTTACGCCCGAAAAGTGCAAAATTACGAAGCGTCATCCAGCAGAAACCGTAACCCAGACCGGTCACAGCGCGGGATATGATAAAAAGCAAAATAGTGCCGGAAAAAGCTGTCAGGAAGTTTCCGGCCGCAACCAAAACAAGTCCGGCAGAAAACGGCACCTTCCATCCTTTTCTCTCCATCAGGCTTGCCGTTAAAAAGATTGCCGCACATGTAAGCAATGTCTCCGCAGATTGTGGTATACCGGTCAAAACGCTCCCGCTTAATCCGAAGAGTTCTCCACCGATCTGCTTTGCCATAACGGATATAAAGGAATTCGGCAATCTCGATGCAAAGTAAAACAAAAACGCGATCTGACGCACATAACGAAGCGCCGTACAGGACGATACGCCGTCTATCGGCTCAGGTACATGGACACGATCATTTAATAGCTGCATAGCAAACAACATCAGTTCCACGGAAAGGAAAATGGATGCCGCCATGATCGTCAACAATTCCGAAAAAGCAGAATTAAGGATCCCATCAACATATGCCGGTGATTCACGAAGAACTAGCGTCTCCCCTTTAATACTCATCGGAATAATATGATCGTATGTACTATCATATACGATCCGATCACCCTTTTTATAACTGCCGCCTTCCGAAAACAGAACAATATCGTTGGGATTGACAACGATAGCCGCTTCAAATTCGGGATATTCCGGCATCAATTCATGCATGGCATCCGCAATTTTAAGATTATACGAAACGTCTTCGATCGCGTTCACACTTTCAGTCCGATCGTAGAATTCTTTGGCGGCATCCATGATTCTGAATGTCATATTGGTCTGTTGACTGGTGTAGCTGGCAAACGTAAAAGCGACTTGCGCGATCAGCAACATGATGATCGTCATCATAAGAACCTTAGATTTCTCCAGTTCCCTGTTTATGTCAAATATTTCCGTACACATAAAGAAAAGAACCAGTGCGGCCACAACAAAAAATCCGAGCACAAGAATATACATTCGAAGTACCGAACGGATTTCAGCCGACTGATTCAGATTGACCAACCATATGAACGAAAACAGAATGACAGTAACGATCGCAACAGATGCGCTTAACCAGACTCGAATCTTTTTTTCTGTCATATGAAGAACCTCTCATGAATAATGATGATAGGTAATACGACCTATAAAAAAATTATAGCATAAATTTAAATCTAAAAACAGAAAAAAGCCTGATCTCGTGCAAATTGCACGAGATCAGACCTTATCTCACAATTAAACAGGGTATGCGCCGTTTTTGGAATCTGCTACGGTAACATCAACTTTCTCCTGCTGTGCCTGACGATACTTAAAGAAGTCCGTTGCAACCTGCGGGAACAAAGCATAAGACAGCACGTCTTCATCCTGCTGTTTATACTGCTTCATCTCTGCTTCAAGTGTAGGAAGCTCGGGTTCTGTATGGCCTGTTGCCTCTGCAGAACGTGCAGTAGAACGAGGCTCACCCGGGATAACCTTGTCGATTACTTCCTGGCTCATCGGCTTAACGGTCTGGCCGTAGTTGCCGCGAAGCAGGTCTTTGAATTCGCCTGTAGCCATCTTATATCTCTCGCCCATCAGGACATTGAAGATAGCCTGTGTACCGACGATCTGAGATGAAGGTGTAACAAGAGGCGGCTCACCGCAATCTTTACGAACTCTCGGGATCTCCTCAAGAACATCCTGATATCTGTCTTCAGCGTTCTGCTCCTTGAGCTGACTAACCATGTTGGAAAGCATACCGCCGGGTACCTGATACTGCAGTGTCTTAATGTTAACGCCAAGAACCTTCGTAGACATCAAACCGCTCTCGATGCACTCTTCTCTGTAAGGTC
>JAEEGL016770614.1_pt1 | contig 10731 bp, 11 predicted proteins | sample 9134231 | NCBI WGS metagenome assembly JAEEGL01 (sample SAMN16246548, study PRJNA631951) | gut metagenome | biome: gut microbiome; feature: rumen; material: fiber-attached | host: Bos | place: Iran: Karaj | collected 2018-10 | reverse complement strand
CAGCCGAGAACCTGGCTGCGGCAGCGGACGGAGAAAACTTCGAGTGGACCGACATGTATGAAGGATTTGCCAGGACCGCAGAAGAAGAGGGCTTCCCTGCAGTTGCAGCAAAGTTCCGCATGGTCGGCGCGATCGAAAAGCATCATGAGGAGCGTTATCGCGCACTGCTAAAGAACGTAGAGACTGCGGAAGTGTTCAAAAAGAGCGAGGTAAAGATCTGGGAATGCCGCAACTGCGGACACATAGTGGTCGGCACGCAGGCGCCGGAGATCTGCCCGGTATGCGCACACCCGCAAAGCTACTTCGAGATCAATTCAGAGAACTACTGATCGGATATCAATAAAGAAGCCCGTACAAGGTGTACGGGCTTCTTTGTTACACACTATATTACAGATTGTATAATTTGCCGAATTTGTCCGTAAGGTAATCTGTAAAGAACTTTGCTGTAAAGTCGCGACCGCAGATTGACGGGACAACATCGCCGGGCTTGATCAGGCTGCCGAAGCGATACAGTTTATCAGTCAGCCAGGCAAGTATGGGCTTCATGTCGTCAGCGGCGACCAAGGAACTGAAATCGAGGTCTTTCTTCATGGTATCAAGGATCTGCGCACTGTAAGCCGTGCCCAGGGCGTATGTCGGGAAATACCCGAAGCTGCCGCTGCTCCAGTGGATGTCCTGAAGGACGCCTCTGGAATAGTCAGGCACGTCAACGCCGAGATAGTCTTTATACAGACCGTTCCATGCGTCGGGAAGGTCGCGGGATGTCAGTTCGCCTGAGAACAGCTTCTTTTCAAGTTCATATCTCACCATTATGTGCATGGGATATGTCAGCTCGTCAGCCTCAGTGCGGATCAGACCGGGTTCCGCCTTGTTGATGCAGCGGTAGAAGTCATCCGCATCCCTGCCTGCTGTCTGTTCGGGGAAGAGTTCGCGGAATCTCGGCCAGAGCCAGTCGGTGAATTCCCTGGAGCGTCCGACATAATTCTCCCAGAAGCGGCTCTGGCTTTCATGTACAGCCATCGACGTTCCGCCCTTGAGGCAGTTGTAATCGTATGCAGGATTAACGTGCAGTTCATAGTTTGCATGACCGCCCTCATGGATCACGCTGTAGACAGATGCGATGGGAAGGAACTCATAGTAATGGGTAGTGATCCTGACATCCTGTGATGTGGGACCTCCGGTAAATGGATGTTCCGTCTCTGTTATCGTACAGTGATTGCGGTCCAGACAGAATGCATCCATCAGTATCTGAGAGAGTTTTCTCTGCTGTTCTATGGGATAGGAGACCTTCAGCCAGGAATCATCAGGCTGGCTGGCAGCATTGACCTTGGCGATCAGGGGGACAAGTGTCGCCCTCAGCTCATCAAAGAACCTGTCATAATAATCTCTGGAAGTGCCCTCTTCGAAAGCGTCAAGAGCTGCATCAAACGGGTCCATATCAGGACGGGTGATCTCATATATATGTTTCCTTGCCTCCACCAGCCTGTCTATATACGGACCGAAAGAAGCATAGTCGTTTGCAGCTTTCGCCTTGTGCCACACATACTGTGACTCGCTGAGAAGCTTTGTGAGTTCCGCATACTCATCTGCAGGGATGGCTCTCATGTCTGCAAGTTCCTTGCGGAGCAGTTCACTGCGCCGATAGTATTCGGACCCGGCCTCGTCCTTGTTGTCATATATCGTATTAACTGTTTCCCACAGGTCCTCGGATGTCATGAGCTCATGGCTGCGCGCTGACAGGATGCCGAGAGCGACACCTCTGCCTTCCTGAGTCTCAGGCGGTGCGGCGGTACGCGCATCCAGGCCGATGGATGACATTGCATAGCGGTAAGCAAACAGTTCACGCTCAAGGAGATCCAGCTGCTTTTTTGCATTGTTGATATCCATATGTGTTTCCTCCGTTCATTATCTGAAATGATTATATTTGCACCGGGCAAAAAACTCAACGAAGGCCGGTTCACTATACAAAAACAAACAAGTTTGCTATACTTTTAAATGCAAATCATGTCTGTATAAGGAGATATAGATGGATATTAAAGAACTGAAAGAGGTCTGCCGGCAGGTCAGGATCGACATCATCAATGAAGTCACAGAAGCCGCCAGCGGACATCCCGGCGGAAGCCTTTCCGCTGTGGAGATGCTCGTCGCCCTCTATTTCAAGGTGATGAACATCGACCCCAAGGATCCTCATAAGGCTGACAGAGACAGATTCGTACTGAGCAAGGGCCATGCAGCCCCCGGACTTTACGCTGTCCTCGCTGAGAGGGGTTACTTCGACAAGGAAGAGCTCCACACTCTCAGAAAACTCGGATCAAAACTTCAGGGACATCCGGATCCCAGAAAGCTTCCCGGAATCGATGCAGCTACAGGTTCTCTCGGACAGGGGATCAGCATCGCTGTGGGAATGGCGCTTGGCGCAAAGCTTTCCGGCAATGGAGCGAAGGTCTATACCATGGTCGGCGACGGCGAAATGCAGGAAGGCATGGTATGGGAGGCAGCTATGGCTGCAGCCAACTACAAGCTGGATAACTTCACCGTATTCGTAGACAACAACGGACTGCAGATCAGCGGCAAGAATGACGATGTCATGAGCCTCGGCAATATCCATGCCAAGTATGAAGCATTCGGATTTGATGTGATCGAAGTCGAAGACGGAAACGATATCGAGCAGGTACTTGCGGCAATCGCAGTTCCTTTTACGCCCGGTAAGCCCAAGTGCATCATTGCCCATACAGTCAAGGGCAAGGGTGTCTCATTCATGGAGAACTCTGTTGGCTGGCACGGCACGGCGCCGAAGGAAGATCAGCGTCAGGCCGCATTGAAAGAGCTGGAGGGCTAAGAAGATGAGTGAAAAGAAAGCTACACGTAACGCTTACGGCGAAGCGCTGGTGGAACTCGGAAAGATCAACGACAAGATCGTCGTCCTGGACGCTGACCTTGCGCCTTCCGTAATGACCAACGGATTCGCAAAAGAATTCCCCGACAGATATTTCAACACCGGCATAGCGGAAGCCAACATGGTCGACATGTCAGCCGGTCTCAGCACGATGGGATACATCCCCTTCTGCAGCACCTTCGCTATCTTCGGAGCAGGCCGCGTTTATGAGATGGTACGCAACAGCGTTGCCTATCCTCAGTTCAACGTCAAACTCGGCATGACCCATGCAGGGATCACCGTTGGTGAGGACGGAAGCAGCCATCAGTCCATCGAGGACATTGCGCTGATGAGAGTCATCCCCAACATGACGGTCATCGTTCCCTGCGATGCAAACGAGGCAAAGAAAGCCACGTTCGCCGCAGCAGAGATGGACGGCCCCGTATATCTGAGGTTCGCCCGTCCCTCTTCCTTCGTCTTTGAAGAGGATATGCCCTTCGAGATCGGCAAGGCAAACGTCCTTCGCGACGGTGATGACGGTGTCATCTTTGCATGCGGACTCATGGTAAAGCCTGCTGTCGATGCAGCCGATGCGCTCAAGGAGCAGGGAAAGAACATCTCCGTGGTGAACATCCACACGATCAAGCCCCTTGACACAGAGACCATCCTGAAATATGCCACAAGGTGCAAGAAAGTCCTCACCATCGAGGAGCACAGCGTTATCGGCGGACTTGGCGATGCAGTCGCGTCCACGATCATCGGACACGGCGACTTCACCTTCAGAAAGCTCGGCGTACAGGATCTCTTCGGACAGTCCGGAACACCCAACCAGCTTCTCGAAGTCTACGGCATCTCTGATGCCCAGATCCTTGAAGCGGCAAAGGAAATGTTCTGATCCTTTTAGATCAATAACGAAGCAGCGGGAGCGCTCGCTCCCGCTGCTTGTCTTTTGAAAGGGGAAACTTCAGTGAAAAAAGTCATTGAATGGATAAGGACAGAGTTTTTTTCCAGGGAGACGCTGATATACCTTATCACAGGGCTGATCAGCACGGCGATCAACTGGACTGTTACATATGTGTTCAACAACTATCTGCATTTAGGCTACTGGGTGACCAGCGGTGCGGCGTTCGTCTGCTCTCTGATCTTCACCTATTTTGCCAACAAGAAGTACACTTTCAAAAACACTGAATCCATGGGCAAGGTCCTTCCAAAGTACCTGGCAGAGGTGCTGATATGTTTCGTACTGGCATACGGTGCGGGAAAACCGGTTCTGGACTGGTTCTTCTCGAAAGTCTACACACCGGACCTGAACCCCGACAAGCTGAACACGGTCAAAGGGATACTTGCCAACATCTGCTATATCGGACTCAACTACATAGGACAGAAATTCTTCGTGTTCAGGACCAGAAAGGAAGCCCATGATGAGAAAAGAGATTGAGCAGTGGTGGAACACTTTCATTCCGCATATCGGGATGACTCCGCTGGAGTTCATGCAGCGCATGGGAGACAAAGACTTCGATGTGAGATCTTATGTTACCGATTCGTATGCCGAGCCGATCAAGACGTTCATAGAGAGTTCCCTGATATACGGCGATGACAACTCGCCGGAACGGACCGAATACTGGAAAGAACGCGGGATCGAACGTGTGGTATACGGCGATCCTGAGGATCTGACGTCTAGAACGGTTTATTACCCTTCCGGTATCAGAGAATCGGACGGAAAGCACCCGTTGATCGTATGTGTTTATAATGCCGGATCGACGATGCTCTCGCTGGAGTCGCTGGGGTTCGTTCACATAGCTGCACGCAGTGGTTTCATTGTTCTTGTTCCCAAAGACGGCAATTCGGATGAACATGTTCTGCGGGCTGTTGAAGAAACAGCAGCGGCGTACCCGGTGGATCGGGAGAGGATATTCATTGCGGGACATTCATTCGGAGGAGCAACGGCAGGCTGGCAAGCGGTAAGACATCCGGATGTCTATGCCGGCGCGTGCATCCTAGGTTTCACATATGGCTGCACAGACAATACCGAAGAGGAGATCCAGAAGGCAAAGGAGCTTCGTTTGCCGATGATCAATATATGCGGGACACGTGAGGTCAGCCGCGCGCTGCCGCTCAACGTTGACATCCCCGAATTCGTCGTGCCTCCGAAAGTTGCCGAAAATGTAACGCCGCTTCCTCACATGAAGGACATCTGCCTGAACGGAGTGCAGAACTGGAGACGGATCAACGGTACAAAAGAGTATTCCATGGAGGAAGACTGCTCCGATACACTCAGTATCCCTGAAATGGCGTTCGGACTGCATGCGGACCAGTCTGAGACCCGGGATTATCTGGGACGCAAACACTATGTCTGTGACATGCTCGGAGAAGAAGGACTGCCGATCATCAGATGGGTCGCCGTAGAGGACTGCCCTCACACGATTCCGCCGACAGCGGCTGATCTTGCGTGGGAATTCTTCAGGGATATCCGCAGGGATGCTGTGACCAAAGAGATCCGGTACGATGTCCCGGAGCCTTTCTGGGAGAGCATCAGGGCGGAAGTCAAATTCGACCGTATCGGTCCCAAGTACACGGAGTTTATGATCCGCCTGAAGGAAGGCTCCGAGAGAATTCCAGTTTCTGCGGAAGATTATTCCATCTCGGGCTTTTCAGACATGACGCCAGTCAGATATCAGTTCAAGGCACTAAGGGTAGAATCCGTCAGTGAGAAAGAGATGAGGCTCATGGTGCCGGCGGTGTCTGCAGACCGATATGTTCCCGTATACGGAGGACGTGGATACAGAGGAGAGATGAGAGTCAGATGTCTGGTCCCCGGATACGAGTTTACAGCTTCTGATATTACCGGTACTGAACTTCCGCAGACCAAAAGGTACCGGAATGGATATTATACCGGGAGCACAGGGATAACCATCCCGTACTGCTATTATCAGGCTGAGTCACGGGAGAAGCTCCCGCTCATCGTGTATGCCACCGGCTGCCTTGGGGACAACAACGAGGATGACAACGAGCAGATCCTCGGCCCCGGACCGATGAAGATGGCGTCGGAGGAGTTCCAGAGCCGGTTCCCATGTCATGTGATGGCTCCGTGGTATCCGCTGGGCGGACACCCCGAACAGGGAGAAGCCGGACAGCGCATGCTGGAAGACTATTCCAGGAACCTCACCGAGCTTGTTGAAAATGTGATCCTGGAACTAGGCGCAGATGTCAGCCGGGTATATTTCATCGGAAACGGAGGCGGAGCCATCTACCAGTCACTGAGTCTGGGAGAGCACATCTATGCTGCCGCAGCCATGTTGACGACGATATTCGACTTCTTTAACGACGGAAGCGAGATGAAGTACCTGGACAACCTTTCCGGAATGCCGATCTACATCACTCACGCTTCCAGCGACATGCCGTGCCCGGTCAAACGGTCAAGGATGTCTTATTCCAGACTGAAGGAACTGGGAAACAGGGAACTGTATTATCACGAGTATACGGACAGGGAACTTGCTGATTTCGGGATCGATACGGATAATGAAGTAGGATCTCACTATTCTGCTCTGGTGGATTATGCCGGAGACGATATGTTCCGCTGGCTGTTCTCCTACAGACGGAAGCTGAGCTGAGAATCGCAGATAATCAATGCTATATGATAAGGAAAGCGGCATGATCTTATGATCATGCCGCTTGACAAAAACCGCCTTATATCTGTTTGTGTTACCGTTCATCCTTGAGATGGATCCTGGTGCTCAGCAGTATGCCTGCCAGGAACGGAACGGCATCCGCAACCGCGGCAACCAGACCGCGGACGAGCTTGACTCCCAGTGGCAGTTTGAAGAGCACCGATTCCACCACAGTCTTTATTCCTCCGATGCCAATGAGAACTGCCAGAGCTCCCCATATCAGTTTCAGCCACGTTTTGTCCGTGCGGTGAAACACATATCCGCAGAACAGACCAATAAAGGTCTGACCGAGTGCCCAGCCCAGCGGGAATGTTCCGCTGTACAGCAGATTTGATATAATACATCCGAGCACGCCTACGAGAGTGCCGGGTGTACCGAAGAGGCAGAGAAACAGCCCGAAGACGAGATAACCCGGATCGGTGCGTATGCGGTTTATGAGAGGGATCTTGATGGTATAGGAGAGCACTACATAGAGCGCTATGCCTAGTCCCATGTAGGTGATCTTCCTGTTTTTGCTCATAGCATCACCTCCGAAAAGGGGGAATAAATAAAAAGGGGAAACCGTATGGAAGGCGGAAAACAGACTTTTTTGCAGGCAGTCAAATACTTTCTGATCGCAGCATCTGCGGGAATAATACAGACGCTGTCATTCTCGCTCTTTGAGGAGATAATGCACCTGCCGTACTGGCCGAGTTACCTGATCTCGCTCATTCTGAGCGTTGTCTGGAATTTTACTTTCAACAGGAAATACACATTTCATTCAACAGGCAATATCACCAGAGCGATGCTGCTGACAGTGCTGTATTATCTGGTATTCACTCCGCTGTCCACATGGGCAGGCGACAGGCTTACTTCCGCGGGATGGAACGATTATCTGGTGTTCGCGCTGACTCTCATTGTCAACGGGGTCACGGAGTTCCTTTATCAGAAGTATCTGGTATTCAAAGACGCTGACTGAAACAGAGTACGGACAGGTCATGATGCTTATGCATCCGGATCTGTCCGTTTTTTATTTATATAGAGCCAGTAGCCTGTCCAGGTACTCCTCGGCTTCTTTTCTGACATTTTCGGGGCGCAGGATCTCTGCATCATCGCCAAAAGAGAAGATCCATGAGAAGAATACCGGGCTTACCGCCACCTTGACGTCAATATTGAAGAAGCCGTCGATGTCTGGGAACATGGATATATCCTTTCCAAACCGGTCAATTACCTGTCCTGCCAGTCTGTTGCGGAATCTGATGCGGACGTTCTGCAGCTCGCCGTGGTACATTCCGAAATGCATCACGGAGTATCCGGAAAGATCTTCGGCCCGGAATTGTTCTGTCCCGACTCGTTTTTGCCCCGTGACCGAAATGTGTTCCATCTTGTCGACCCGGAAGTGTTTCATCATTTCCGCCGGCTCGTCGTAACCCAGCAGGTAATAATTCTCATTGTCCCAGATCAGGGCGAACGGACTGACAGAGTAGTAGTTTCCTTCCTGGTGATATACCTTTTTCAGAGAAGTATCGTAGTCAAAGTATTTGAATGTCACGGAGGAATTCGTGTTTATGGCCGTAGAGATCATATCAACGTTGTTGTAAACGCTCTCGTTCATGCTCTTGACACGGCCGGTAACATATACCTGCCTCTGCAGGTCTGCTCCTTCATGTCTGCTTGTAAGGGATTCTATCTTTTTGATAAGTTCAGACGTCTTCTTTGTAGTGATAAAACGGGAGCTCTGTATGGAGTCCACAAGAAGCTTCAATTCGGCCGGTTCAAAATGTCTTGAGGCCATGTAGTACCCGAACCTTGCGCCTTTGAGGGTCACGATATCATAACCGCACTCATTCAAAGAATCAATATCCTGGTAAACGGCTTTGCGGCTTGCAGGGATACCTTCCTTATCCAGCATTGTCAGGATATCATCCATGGTGACCGGATGAGCCTCATCGCTGCTTTCCATCAGTAGTCTCAGGATGAGAAGAGGTCTTTGTCTGGTATTGCCGTTCTGTCCCATATGTCTGCCTCCGGAAGGTGATCTCAGTCTGTATCAGGAATGGTAAGATATGCTTCGTGAAAAAGAACGATCGAGGCTACACAGTCAAGAGCCAGACACACAAGATCAAAAAGGGTACCCTTGACACTGTAGAAAATGACTGAGGGAAGACGTATGCCGAGACAGATCACGATCGTCACATAAGCTGCAGCGGCAAATTGTCTCTGGGTCGATGTCTCGCCAAATGAAAGAGTCTGGAGCATACGGAGCGAACTTACAGCAAGAGCCCCGCATGCAAGGAAAGAGATTATTAGAGGGATATTGTTCTTGTTGACTGAAGATGAAAAAAACCTGGTCAGCAGCTCGGCGGTAAAAAACAGGCAGGGGCCGACAGAATGGATCACCTTCCTCAGTGGATCATCGGAAGGTCCGGCGAATGCCCTCAGAAGGATGCAGACAAGAGCAATATCCTCAAAGACTACGGAGATGATCCACAGGGTAAGCATGTGAGCGTCGGTAGGCTTCGAGTAGATGAACTTCAGGATCACGTTTGCAAGAACGAGCAGCGCCAGGACGATGTTGACTGATTTCCACAATTTGCCGTGGACCGGTTCAGAGAAAGGCACGCCGTGTCTTGCTGCGCGGGACGACAGTGAGATGCCGATAGAAACTGCAGCTAAAACGGCTGCAAATTCCAGGAACAGAAGGAACGGGGAACCGTTATAGAAACCGGTGAACGGATCCACGCCGACCATTACGAAGCAGGTCAGTATAGCGACCGGAATAAACAGCAGCAAGCAGTACAGCAGGGTTCTTTTCATGAGATTCGTCCTTACAAGTTTTCTTCAAAGACAATTCTATCACATCCCGCATCAAAATGGAGATGCATAACAAAATGCCCGGAACCGTCAGCAAACGGTTCCGGGCATTGATCATTGAGTCAGATGTATCGCGAGCCTATCAGCTGCGATGGAGGTAGAGGATCAAATAAAGATCAGTCGATCCTTATGGTCTTCTTCTCAGGAAGCTTCGGGGCCTCCTTCTTCGGAACTGTAAGCATCAGCACGCCGTCCTCGAATTTGGCACCGATATCCTCTTCGGTGACGTTTTCACCCACATAGAAACTTCTCTGCATGCTTCCTGCGTATCTCTCCTGGCGGATCAGTTTGCCGCGCAGATTCTTGTGATCCTCATCTACTGCCTTGGATGCGGAGACGGTGAGGTAGCCGTTTTCAAGTTCAAGCTTGATCTCGTCTTTCTTGAAGCCCGGCAGATCTATATCGACATCGTAATGGTCATCTTGTTCGTGAACATCGGTACTCATTACGCGGGATGCGTGTTTGCCGTAAAGCTTGCGGTCTGCGTTGTCGAATTCGCGGAAGGACGGGAACTCGAAGTTCATAAGGTCATCAAAAAGATTTTCATTCCAAAGACTAGGATATAACATTGTTTTTTCCTCCTTATACTCATAACGGGATATTAGTTTTTTCTGAGCATCGGGGCGGAGGGTTCGGACTCAAAGTCTTGCCTTCGGATCTTCTCTGTTCCTTTGTTCTGGCTACGTTATACACCTAATAATTAGCACTGTCAATAGGAGAGTGCTAATTATTTTGAAAATTCTTTTTTTCTGCCATGAAGATGCAGGGAACAGCATGGGGTGGTATCATGTTATCCGGAGGGGAGAAGAATGAGAAGAAGATACGTTTTCCGGGGAACAGTACAGCATGTTGGCCTCAGATACCGCGCGTTATCGGTGGCCTCGAGACTGAGAATCGCCGGATGGATACAGAATCTCCCTGACGGGACGGTGCTCATGGAGGCGCAAGGGCAGAAAGAAGCGCTGGATCTTCTGGTGTCCGGGATACTTGACACGCGCTACGGAAAAATAGATGTGTCCTTTTGTGAGATACCTGAAGAGGATGATGCCGGAGTCTTCCGAGTGAAGATGAGCTGAAGAGAGGATCATTCTAAATCAGGCGCGGAGACCCGTGACTTCAGTCGTGGGAGGAGCGCCTGCCTCCAATTCTTCTGTGTTTTGCAAATTAAGAATGAATACCGTTGTTTAAAATATTGAAACACTTCCCAATGTCCGCTTTTAGGGACAATGTCCTTGATAGAATGTATCTGTGAGATCCTATCAAAAGGAGGTGTTTCCTGTTGCTGCAGACCCGCACTGCCAAACTGCGCATATTCCCGGATGATGAACAGTCTGT
>JAEEGL015266435.1_pt1 | contig 10731 bp, 10 predicted proteins | sample 9134231 | NCBI WGS metagenome assembly JAEEGL01 (sample SAMN16246548, study PRJNA631951) | gut metagenome | biome: gut microbiome; feature: rumen; material: fiber-attached | host: Bos | place: Iran: Karaj | collected 2018-10 | reverse complement strand
TAAAGTGATGGTACAGTTCCTTTGCAAAGTCCAGGGGGTACAGCTGCATGATCGTCGAGTCTACCAGATCACCGATCTGCATCCTGAAGGCTATCCTTACGAATTTCCCCCTGAGGAATTCCGCGATGTTGCCGGGATCCTCTGAACTCAGATCTATAAGCGACGATTCCGGTGGTGATATATCTATCATCCTGCCGAGCATGGATGAAAGGGAAGTTGCGGATGATCCCATCATCTGGTTCATAGCCTCCGAGATGGCTGACAGATGAAGCTCTCCCAGTTCATCATCCGTATTGGTACCGTCTCCGCCCATCATGAGATCCGTGATTATCTTAACGTCATTCTCTCTCAGGACCAGAATATTGGTACCGTCCAGACCCACTTTATAATGGATCTGTATGAAAACACAAGGCTTTTCATAATTGGAGGTGATCTCTTCCCACGTGGTTTCCGTAACGGTAGGAGTCGTTATATTAACTTTTCTGTTGACCAGGGAGTACAGAGTGGTTGCCGATGTACCCATGCTTATGTTGGCAACCTCACCGATCGCGTCCTTTTCGAAATCGGTCAGTTCTCCTCCTGAATCAGATCCTGCCGGCGAAGAAGCTGCATCGCCGGATGAGGAAGCATCGGGACCCGAGTCCCCGTCTGCGGCCATCCCGGATAACAGGGCATTTATCTCGTCCTGTGAAAGCGCACCGTCCAAAAGCCTATTCCTCCTCTTCTTTTATGATTGATGTTACTCTAACGGCGTAAGTCTTCTTGGTAGCACCGGGCAATGCTTTGAATTTCCTGATATTACCAACGAATACATCCATCTCCTCATCGACTCTGGCTGAGAGCCTTATGATATCCCCGGGCTGCAGATTGACGAAATCCGTAACGGTTATGGAACTGTCGCCAAGCTTTGCGATGATGGGGATGCGCACATGCCGTATCATATCCTCTATGTGCTCCGTATAATCATCCTCGGATGTATCCTGCATAGTCGAGAACCAGAATTTCGTATTCAGCTTGTCCATAATCGACTCAAGCGTAAAATACGGAAGACAAACATTCATAAGGCCCTCTACTTCGCCTATCTTTATATTGAGAGTCACGATCGCTATCATCTCCGTAGGTGCGATGATCTGTGCGAACTGAGGATTCGTCTCGACTCTCTCAAGTACCGGATTAAGATCCAGCACGTTCCTCCAGGGTTCTCTCAGCAATGTAACACAGACCGTGACCATCCTCTCCACAAGGGACATCTCGATCTCGGAGAACTCACGGTTCTTCTCCAGAGCCTCTCCCTGTCCTCCCAACAGTCTGTCCACCATGGCAAAACCGAGATTGGCTCCCAACTCCACCATGATATTGCCGTTCAGCGGCTGGAAATTGACTATGCCTATTATAACAGGATTGGCAAGTGAGTTTGTAAACTCCGAGAATGTCAAAGCCTCAGAATTCACAACGCTTACCTGGCAGTTCTTCCTAAGGTATACCGGCAGATTTGTGGAAACCAGTCTGCCGTAATGCTCGAATATGATCTCAAGTGTTCTTAAGTGATCCTTTGAGAACTTCGCAGGACGCTTAAAGTCGTACTCCTTAACCGACTTTCCGGCATCCTCCTTCATATCCTCGGCATCAATATCTCCGCTGGATAACGCTTTTAATAGGTTGTCTATCTCATCCTGGGACAGGACGTCGCCCATAAGTAAACTGCCCCTTTCGACATTATTTCAAGCCGTATCGCAAAATGCGATGATTACTGTACGATATATCCGCTCAACGCTACCTGATATATGAACGTCGAACCGAAAACCTCCTGAAGCCTCTCAAGGCATGCATCCTGCACCCCTTTCTGTCCGAGAGCCTGTACATCTTCATATGTGTACTGACCAATGGTCTCGGAAAGAGCATTCAGTATAAGTGACTGCCTGCCGGGGATAAGATCCGCTCCGTATGTCTCATAGTCCTCGTTGGTTGTATCCATAAGTATGGCAACCGAACATACAAGGAAATGATCCTGTCCGTCGTCTCCTTTTTTGAGCTGGAAGGTCTGGGACTCATCTATGGAAGCAGTGGCCGTATCCGCAAGAGAAACGTCATGACCGCCGGATCCGTTGCCCTGAGGAGTGGTGCCTGCCGTATCAAGCTTGATAGCCCCGGAAATCTGATCTACAAGGGCTATGGTCTTCCTGTTGGCCGGTATGATGGTAAACATCATGATGGCTGTCATAGCGATATTCACCACGAGAAGTGCCAGTATTATGATACTCATCATGTTCTTTTTCACTTCAATCTCCTTTACGACGCATCGCTCAATTGATTATATATCCTGATCTCAACCCTTCTGTTGAGCTGTCTGCCCTCAGGGGTACCGTTATCGGCGATCGGGACATATGCTCCTCTGCCTGTGTGCTTGATCATTGCCGGATCCAGATCCGAATTATCCCGCAGATACTGGAAAACACTCAGCGCCCTCGCGTCGGAGAGCTCATCGTTGTTGGCAAATTTTGAATTACTTATAGGGACGTTATCCGTATGTCCCTCGATCTCTATGGTACCATCGGCATAGGTTTCAAGTATCTTACCCACCTTATCCAAAGTACCTACAGCACTATCCTTTATTGTAGCACTTCCGGAGTCAAATAACAACGAACCGTTCATGGTAAGACTCACATACTGACTCGTGAAGTCTATGTCGATCTGTTTGGCCAGATCCTCCTCATTTACCGACTCCTCGATCCTCTCTGCCAGCTCCTCGGACTCCTTCATGCCGGATTCCTCAAGCTGGTCCTTTGCCTGCTGATCGGAAATATCCTGTCCGGCGCCGGATCCCTCCTGCTCGCCCTCTGCCTCGTCGTCTTTGTTGTAGGATGAGGATTCGTAAGTCTCCTCTCCTTTACCCTCTTCGTTGGCATCCTTGTTATCGGAATTACCTGAAGTATTCTTACCCATGGAGGTGATATACTCAGACACATTGCTGAGCTGTGAGACACCGTTTCCGACCATATCTCCCTCGCCTATGGTGTCTCCTCCGGGATCGAATATCGAAAAAGCCTTTGACATGGATGCAGCTATAGCTTCGAATTTATCTACGTCCGTGCTGGAGAAAGCGTACAAAAGCACAAAGAAACACAGAAGCAGATTCATGAGATCCGCAAACGTAGACTGCCACGCGGGCGCTCCTTTTGGTGGTTCATCAGGCTTCTTTTGCCTTGCCATCAGCCTTCTCCTCCGGCAGCTTCTCCCGATCCTTCAGACATAGCCTTACGCTCTGCAGGAGAAACAAAGGACTTCAGCTTCTCTTCTATAACTCTGGGGTTCTCACCTGCCTGAATGGAAAGAAGTCCCTCGACCATTATCCCCTTAACAGCCATTTCGGATGCGTTCTTGGCTTTAAGCTTGTTGGCCACAGGTGCACAGACCCAGTTTGCGATCAGCGAGCCGTAGAACGTCGTGACCAGAGCCACGGCCATAGCAGGTCCCAGAGCTGCCATATCCGAAAGATTTTTAAGCATGTTTATAAGTCCGATAAGGGTACCGATCATACCCCACGCAGGGCCCATGGATCCCATGTTCTCCCAGAATGCGGCATTGTCTTTATGCCTGTTCTCTATACCATCCATCTCGGTTTCCATGATGGCACGCACAAGATCCGGGTCTGTTCCGTCAACTACAAGCATGATGCCCTTTTTCAGGAACTCATCATCTATGTTGCTGGCCGCCTCTTCAAGGGACAGCAGACCTTCCTTTCTTGCAACGTTAGACAGATCGATGATCTGCTTTATCACAGCAGATGAATCTGATTTATCAAGATTGAGTACCTGTTTGAAGGATTTAAGCCCTGCAAGGAACGAAGGGATGGTATTCATCGCCAGAATACACATGATCGTTCCACCGATAGTGATGATGATTGAGTCTCTGTCTATGAAACTTCCCAACGCCGACATACCATTGGATCCTACGATACCGTAGAACACAAGGGCAATACATCCGACCAGACCTATGATCGATCCTATGTCCAATTTGATTCACCTTCCAAAGTCAAGTTTAAAACGGTAGAGCGAGAACTCTAACCATTCGATTTTACAAGATTTCTGATCTCCTGTCTACTTTCCTTTACTATCATTTTTCTCCCGGTATTTAATGTTATCACTGTATCGGGAGTGGTTTCAACAACCTCGATGAGTTCGGAGTTCACAAGGATCTTGTCATCATTCAGTTTTGTTACTTCGATAAGCATAGCAATACTATACCATAAATTCATCCCAGATAAAAATAAAAGCAGGCAAAAGGACTTTTATTATCGGCTTTTCTTATTCAGCCTGTATATCTCCTCGGTGGCAAGTCTGGTACGCGCCACTATGTCCTTTTTATCCGGGAAACAATAATAAAGCCGCTTCCTGTCTCCTATGCAGATCACATCCCCGATCTCATACCAGTAATAATCGCTGTAGCAGCTGTAGCAGGCTGTGGGCCCCTGATGATATTCAAGCTTCCCGTCACATCCCGTTAATGTAAAGCCGTTGCCGTCGTGATGAAGATGCCCCTCTCCTACCATATATAATGCTTTATAGTCGGCTATGATACCGATCCTTACGTCTGTATCAAGGCTGTAGGTACCCTCTGTCACCTCATCCCTTACACACTGCCTCTCCCAGGCATACCAGTCCGGGATATGACCGAATCTTGTATTCCCGCCTCTTTCCTTCAGCTCTCCGTATTCATCCATATCATAGACCACACCGCAGTTATGGCAGGTAAATGATGTTCCCTTACCTTCTGTTTTACCCTCTGCCATACAGTGAGGACATTTATACAGGATCCTGTTCAGTCCGTCCGCCCTGAAATCCTCGGTTATCCGTATACCCTGCTCCTTCTGCCATCTGAAATAGTCAAAGGAAAAGGCCTCATCCAGTATATCGTCAATATCCTCTACACTCTTGTCCTTTACCTCCGAACAGGTAAGGAGACACTCCATGGTGGCAGATACCTTCACTTTTCTTTTCTGCAGATTATTGTACAGAGGATCCCTCGCAAAGGAACCGAAGGTCTTGATCATAACCACCGGAACATCCAGTATCTTGAACAATACCCCCAGTTTCCTGGGAAGCCTTGTGGCTGTGCCGTCAAAGGAATAACTGGCCTCGGGATACATAAGTACGCTTGTCTTGTTTTCATGAAGGGCATATTTCAGATCCGATATAAGAGATACATCCGTTACAAACTTCTGGGTGGGTATGCAGCCAAGACTCCGCATGATCCCTTCCTTCCCCACAAGACCGTCCGATGTGCATACGATATTATACGGCATGGGGATCATATGTGTGGCTATCTCCAGGTCAAGGAAGCTTGAGTGGTTCATGAGGATGAGCCAGGGTCCCTTCCCTGCCCTTTCCATATGGATCGTATCATAGGAGAAATCAACATCCTTTAGGTCCGGCTTTGAAAAGACCTTCGCAAGAGTCCCAAGGATCGGGTTCGGTTTTTTCGGCTTTATATGCCCGGGCTTTTCTATCCTGCATACCTCATCATATGAACTGTTGACGGTTTTTATCTTCATGGTCTCATGTCTCCGTATGGTATTTATTCATGATATGTCGTATCTGTACCTCACGATATGTCGTCTGTTCTATTAACGATGTGTCGTCTATTTTAAAAGGATACCCCCTGTCGACAGGATATATCAGATGCCGCCGCCCGATGCATATATCATGACTTCTTGTGGCCTTGCCCCAAGAAGCCATAGAGCAAGCCATTTAAAACCGACTGCGTCGGGGCTTGCTCTTAGCAAGCTTTAAGCTATATCACGAAACCCGCATAAATGCGTGTTTCTGATTGCAGGGTGCAAAAATACATACATTCAGGGAACTTTGCACATATACGATGGTAACAGTATACCACAAAGTACAGAACCGACATGACAGTCTGCCATGCCGGTCCTGTATGGATTTTGTCGTTTTAGGAAGTACTCATCTTGCGGCTTACGCTTAAGGAGTGATCATAGTCTTATTATCTCTTCAGGTTTACAAGTTCCTCTATCATGGAGTCTGAAACCGTTATGATACGTGAGTTGGCCTGGAAACCTCTCTGAGTTGTGATCATGTTGGTGAACTCTGCCGAAAGGTCTACGTTTGACATTTCAAGTTCTCCTGTTGACATGGAGCCGCCGCTTGCTGTGATATCATTGACCACTGCCTCACCTGAGTTCATGGTTGCGGCATAAAGGTTATCTCCCTCTTTCTCAAGACCGGAGGCATTTGCAAAGGTTGCTGTTGCGATCTGTCCAAGAAGCTTTGTCTGTCCGTTTGTATAGGATCCAACGATCTTACCATCCTGGCTTATGGATATGGATGACATCTCACCTACTGCACATCCTGCGCCTGCATCTGAATCAAGACTTCCCCTCTTACCGTTAACTGTTGATGATCCCTTGTTATCGATATTCTGGATCTGGGAAAGATTAACCATTACAGCCGCATTCTGTGTGTTATTCATCCCGGCAAAGCCGGTTGCGAATTTTGAAAGCGCACCCAGGTTAAGTCCGAGTCCGTTAACCGGAGTGCTGTTTACTGTATTGTTGGTAACCTCGGACTGATATGCAGTCTGAGCTGCAGCCGAAACACTCATGAGCTTACCTGTAGGGGTTGTGGCATTGGGAGTCATAAACGTATCGAAAGTAAGATATGCTTCATTGGCTCCAAGTCCTGCTGCTGCACTGGTTGTGAAAACTCCGGCCTGTGCAAGGGCACTTTCCTTTTCCTTTGATGTCTTATACTCTTTACCCACATCGGAAGCATTCACTGTAACTGTTGTTCCGTCTACAAGTGTGATGGATCCTGCGTCTGCATCTGCCTGTGTATATTTGAAGATCGATTTTCCGTCTGCATCAACGATATCGGTCATCGTGAACTTATACTGTCCGTTATCATCGCCTGCTGCACCGTTCTGTTTTTCCATCTTGAACTGTGCTGTGTAGCTGTATCCCAGATTGTCATAGAAGGGAACTGAGAATACCTGTCCGGCTGTTGTTGAAAGTGCATCGGAGTTCTTATCAAGTATGCCTGTTCCGTAGGTCTTGGTGGTTGCGATGGGATTTGATGTCATGTTAGCGTCGCTCATGATATCAAGTCTTGTAAGGGCTGCCGTATTAACGACTATCTCGCCGTTGGTATCCGTCGTTGTGCCGTAACCCATTACGGTATATCCGTTGGTAGCCATGGCCAGTGTTCCGTTGGCATCTACGTTAAAGGCACCTGCTCTTGTGTAGTATGTATTTGCTCCATCTGATACTACAAAGAAGGAATCTCCCGTGATCCTGATATCAAAGGGGCTGCCTGTTGTCTGTGCGGAACCTGAGGTCTTGATATCGGTTGAGATGGAACCGGTGGAAACACCGAGACCGATCTGCTTTGCGTTGATACCTGCACGTCCTGTCTGTGCGTTTGCTCCGGATGCGTTCTGTGTGGTCTGGTACAGAAGATCCTGGAAGGTTACCTGGCTTGATTTATATGCAACTGTGTTAACGTTTGCTATATTATTACCTATTACGTCCATTCGGGTCTGGTGTGTTCTAAGTCCTGCAACTCCCGAAAAAAGTGATCTCATCATAAGGCATTTACCTCTCTTTTTTAGATTATGCTATTACTGCTCCGTCGATGTTTGTAAATACATTCTTGTCATTGTTGCCGGGGTCCATAGCAGTCACTACTGTCTTGCTGCCTGTATTTACTATGAAAGCAAGATCGTCAACCATGACCAGTGATGAATCTATGCCCTTGCTGCCGGCTTCCTCGGTACCCTTGGTCAGCCTTTGAAGCTGCTCGTCCGAGAGTTCTATATTCCTGTCAACAAGCCTTTCTGCCGCATGCTTTGTGAATCTTACCTTTGATAATCCGTTAAGCTCCTCGCTCTTCTGATTGAGTATATCCGCAAAGCTCTTGCCTTCAGCACTTCTTTTTCCTTTTAAGCTCTCCGGCGCGTTTTGAAGATAAGTCGCGGCTGCCTGTTCAATTGAGATTGAATTAGTGTTTATCATCATAGTATCACCTCGTCCCTGAGATCATTCACTTCCTGTAAGATCATCGCCCAACGTCCTGTACTGTGCGATGAGTTCTCCGAGCTTTGTCTGATCATCCTGAGAGATGAAGCTCCTTGCAAATTCAGACATGCTCATGTAGGTTGCATATAAGGCCGAAACCTGTTCCTTGTAAACGTCCTTGTTGTTGCTGTTGATGTAGGATGAACCGGGTACATCGCCAAGGTTCTTTGACCATGCGTTTGTTACCGTGAATGCTTCTGCATAATCATCATCCCATATCTTGGATATGTCATCCAGTTCGAACTGGTCACCGTTGACCGTAAGATAAGTCTTGTTACCTGACTGTGATACGAAATCAACCGTTCCCGTAACCTCCTTGGAAGTACCTGTCACCTTATTGGTAATGGAGGCTGTGACTACCTTTCCGATAAGACCTGTTGCTCTCTGGAGATCTACGCTTGTGCTCATGTTGTTCATGGCTTCAAGTGATGAGAACTGTGCGAGCTGTGAAACATATTCCGTATTGTCTGTGGGCTCCATGGGATCCTGGTATTTCATCTGGGCTACCAGGAGGTTAAGAAAAGCCTGCTTATCCATGGTGCTGTTCTTAGCGGTATTTTCCTCGACATCTCTCTCGGCCTTGGTCTTATAATTGGTATTTGTGATCATTCCGTTGGAAATTGACGCATCTACTGCCATATCTTTCTCCTTTATGCCATGTAATCTACCGAGTTTCCGTTAGCTGCCATCATATCCCTTGTGATCCTGATCTCTTCATCCAGCTCTTCTTCCGATTCATCGGATCCTATATCACTGAGATTGATGCTTCTGACTCTTCTGCGTCCTCCGGGTTCATTTGTCTGATCCCCTTCGTTCTTTCCGTTCATGAAATTCTGTTCGAATTCATGTGTTGCAACGGATACCTCGACGCTTTCGACTCTTATTCCCCTCATCTCAAGGGTCTGCTTGAGCTCTGCCACATGGGTCTCAAGAGCTGCCTTTACCGAAGCATTTTCCGCTTCAAACTGTGCCGTGATCTGTCCGCCCTTCTGTACCAGCTCAATGTTCAGTCTCCCCAGGCTTTCCGGATTAAGCTGCATTGACAGGGTCTGTGTTTCATGATCGATCACTGCTCTCACCTGACTGCTGATCTGGCTTATCAGGTCCATGGCATCCGGCATATCGGATCTTGCCATGACTGCTTCGTTTTCGCCGAGAGCTTCCAGAGTATTCTCAACCGCACTGGTCAGATTCTGGAAAAACACATTTCCGTTATTTATTGTTGTCGTTTCATTGCTTGAATCTGATGCTCTGTCCGTGATCCGGACTTCGCCTTCTTCCGATCTGAAGATGTCAGCTGTCTGAGGCTTTGTTTCGCTTATGATCCGGGGCTCTTGATCCCTTCTGTCAGGATTTTCTCTGTTATCCTGCTTTGTGGATCCATCTTCACTTAAAAGAGCTTCCCTTGATCCTTCATCTGCCCTGACCGGCTTTGTTAGATCGACCTCATCTGCTTCGTCTTTGGTATCTGCCGGCATCCTTTCGGTCCTGACCGGCTGATCCTCTTTTCTGACGGCTTCCGCTGGGGTCCTTACCATTTCAGAAAAGTCTTTGTCGATCTTTGTTTCATCGATCTTCGGATCTGTTTCGATCTCATCTGAGATCTCTGCTGTAATCTCATCCTTTTTGGGTTCAGGTGTGATCACTTCATATTCATTTTTTAATTCGGCAAGAGTGTTTTTGAATTCCTGTGGTGTGATGTCCAGCTCCTGTATGAGCTTGGCATCCGCCTGTCTTACTTCGCTCTGAAGATCTGTGACGATCGTTGACAGCTCTTCGTTTGCTACGATATCTACCGGTGTTACATCCTTAACCTCGGCTACGATATCTGTGATGACCTTGGGATCAAGAAGATCTGTATTTGTGAGATTTAAGGTTTCCATCACCTGATCAAGTTCCTCGTCGGATATCCCGAGCTCTTCCTCGATCTTTACCTTGATATCGGCTATCGCCTCTTCTATCTCGGTCACTTCCTCGTCGGTGATCGTCGCTCCCTGATCTTCCTTATCGGACTTTTCCACCTTCGGCTCTTCTTTTACTGTTCCCTTGGGATCATCCTTTCCTATCTCTTTGGGATCATTATCCTTGATCTCGTTTCCGGAACCCTTTTCGACCTTGAGAGTCTCATCCTTGGTCCCGTTCTGCTTCGGATCATCCCCGGTGGGTATCCTTCCCGCCTTGTCATCGTTTTGAACCTTGCCGTCTCCTGTGGCTCCGGCTATGTTCATGACATCCATGAAGCTTTGTCCGTTTTCGTTACTCTTTGCCTTTGCTGAAGTAATGTCCTGTACCCCCTGTACCAACTGTACACCGTTGGTGTTTATCAATGGGGTTGTCAATTCATTTCCTCCTTTCCCTTATGAAATTATTCTTACACCTATTATTATCGGACGAAACCCGCCGCTTCTTAACCCCTGTTTTTTAAAGATTTGTACTTATTTTGACCCTGCTCATATAAAACATGACTTCTTGTGGCCTTGCCCCAAGAAGCCATAGAGCAAGCCATTTTAAAACCGACTGCGTCGAGGCTTGCTCTTAGCGAGCCTTATGCTATATCACGAAACCCGCATAAATGCGTGTTTCTGATTGTGGGACGCAAAAATATATACTTTATTGCCATAATGTATAGGGCAAGGCGGGGG
>JAEEGL014835524.1_pt1 | contig 10731 bp, 8 predicted proteins | sample 9134231 | NCBI WGS metagenome assembly JAEEGL01 (sample SAMN16246548, study PRJNA631951) | gut metagenome | biome: gut microbiome; feature: rumen; material: fiber-attached | host: Bos | place: Iran: Karaj | collected 2018-10 | reverse complement strand
CATATTGGTGAGAAAGATTTTTCTGTTAAAATGCTTGACGGTAACAGGAAAAACCGTACCTTTGCGCTGCAATCAATTCCACACACTAAACTTTCACCCTACCATGCGTCACCTGTTTCTCTCACTCATCCTCTGTTTCTCCTCTCTCGTTTTTCAAGGTTCAAGTTTCAGTTCGCCGCTCTGTGCCCAACCCGCCGCAGCCCAGCAGGTGCTGTTCCAGACCTACGACGCCTATCGGGTTCCCTACCGCATCCCGGCCATCGCGGCTACCCGCAAGGGTCATCTGCTGGCATTGACGGATCGCCGCTATTGCCACTTGGACATCGGCTACGGCAAGATTGACCAGGTTCTGCGCACCAGCCGCGACAATGGCCGCACCTGGAGCCCCGACACCGTTATCCAACGCGGTTCAGGCGTGGAAGGAAGCCTCGACTGCGGCTACGGAGACCCCGCCATCGTGGCGGACAGAACCTCAAATCGTGTCCTTTGCCTCTCTGTGACGGGTAACGTCATATATATAAAAGGTACGCGCGAGAACCCCAACCGCATTGCCCGCTGGTACAGCCCCGACGGCGGCAAATCGTGGACTGCGGCCGAAGACATCACGGAACAGTTCTATGAACTTCTGCCCCACACACGCACGATGTTCGTGGGCTCAGGGCGCATTATGCAGAGCCGCGTGGTCAAGACAGGCAAGTACTTCCGCCTCTACTGCTCGGTGCTCACGCGCACACAGATGGGCTCCGACGATGTGGCCTGCAACTATGTCCTTTATAGCGATGACTTCGGGCAGACGTGGGGAGTGCTCGGCGGCACGACGCTCGACGGTTATGACAGCCCCTGTGTGGGCGGCGATGAGCCTAAGACCGAAGAGTTGCCCAACGGAGACGTGATTCTCTCTTCCCGCAAGTGGTACGGGCGTTACTTCAATATTTTCCGCTTCAGCGACATCAAGTCCGACAACCTGCGCGGGCAATGGGGCAAATGTGTGGCGTCCCACGAGGTGCAGGGCGGCATCAAGACGGGTGCCACCTCCTGCAACGGGGAAATTCTGTTGGTGGATGCGCGCGAGGTGTCCACGGGACGTGCCGTGAAGCTGATGCTGCAGAGCCTGCCCTTTGGCGACAAACGAACCGACGTGGGCATTTGGTACAAGGAAATCCTGCCCAACGGCATCTACTCGCCTCTGGCTTTTGCGGCCGACTGGACACAGGGATTGCAGGTCAGCCACACCACCTCGGCCTACTCCACAATGATTCAGCAGCGGGACCGCCGCATCGCCTTCTTTTGGGAAGAGCGCTCCACAGACAATGGTTATGATATGGTTTATCAGCCACTTACCATAAAAGAAATCACCGACGGCAAGTATCAGTAACTTGTCGCCGGCGATGTGTTCCTCTTTCACCACAGATTTCGCAGATTAAACAGATTCTTTTTTGCCCTTGCTCATCTGTGTAATTTCTATCAAAATTTCACAGATTTAAGAATACAGAGGAAAGGTAATTCGTGTAATCTGTGTAATCTGTGGTTCAAAAAGAAGGTGTTGTTTGATTTCTGTTTAGTTACTTATTCGTTTACCGCTGACCTTTGAAGGCGGCGAAGATGGCATCGGCAGTAGCTTGCATCTCGTCGGCCGGGAGCTGGAGCTTGGCGTTGGAGAATAACATGTCACGCTCGGACTGCATGGGAATGAGATGGATATGTGCGTGGGGCACTTCCAGTCCCAGGACGGCCTCTCCGACTTTCACGCAGGGAATGACGCTCTTAATGGCGCGTGCCACCTGGGCGGCAAAGACGTGCAGGCGTGCCAGCTCGTCATCTTCAAGGTCAAAAATGTAGTCCACTTCGCGGCGCGGAATCACGAGGGTGTGTCCCTTGACCAGCGGATTGATATCGAGGAAGGCATAGAATTCCTCGTTCTCGGCGCACTTGTAGCTGGGGATTTCGCCAGCGGCAATCTTACTGAAGATAGACATAGTGATAGGGGATGATTGAATGGTTGGGCAAAAAAGATTGGACAATCTCACTTTCGAGGATGAAAGAGCGAAATCGTCCAATCGTGATATATTCCTATTCTTCGTAAGTGATATTGAGAACCTCGAGCTGAATCATACCCTGCGGTACTTTGATTTCTGCCACATCACCCACTTTCTTGCCGAGTAGTCCCTGGGCGATGGGAGTCTTGATAGAAATCTTGCCTTCACGCAGGTTGGCCTCGGTCTCGGAGACGATGGTGTAGGCCATGCGAGCGTTGTTCTTCACGTTCTTCAGTTCCACGCGACAAAGAATCTGCACGGTATCGGCATTGAGCTTGCTGGTGTCGATGATTTTGGCATCGGCAATCGTAGCCTTGAGCTGTGTGATTTTCATTTCCAGGAGACCCTGTGCTTCCTTGGCGGCGTCATACTCAGCATTTTCGCTGAGATCGCCCTTGTCACGTGCTTCGGCAATGGCTGCTGCCGCTTTGGGGCGCTCCACTGCCTCCAGTTGCTGGAGTTCGGCCACGAGCTTGTCGTAGCCTTTTTGAGTCATGTAAGCCATGTAGAATTACTTATTTTAAGATTTACGATTCCTAAGTATGGTTGCAGGCCATTCGGCTCTGCAGATGAGTCAGTTGAGTCAAAAGTTAAAGGACTCCGCTGTTACACGAAACCCTTTAGCTAAAGCTTGTTGTCTATGTTTTCGACGGCAAAGGTAAAGTTATTTTTCTAACCCACCAAACTTTTTATCGAAAAAATTCTTAAAGTCTCTGTTTTCAGCCTTTAACTATCTTTTTTAACAATCCGTTACTTGTTGAAAGAAGGCACCTGCTGTGGCACAAAACGGTCTGCAAGGCCGCGTCTCTCTCCCTTCAGCTCTCAAAGTTCCTGTTCGATGGCTTTTTTCAGGTCTGGAATCTGCTCGCCGCGTGCTTTCATCTCGCTTCCGCGACCAATAATGAAGACCGAGGGCAGTTGCTGGACAGCATAGAGTTGGACGATGTCATTCATGATACCTTCGGCACAGCGAACGCATACCCAAGGCAGCTGCTCGCAGGATGTCTTCCAAAAGTGCTCGTCGGCATCCAGCGACACTTGCATGATTTCCAGCCCGCGGCTGTGATACTGCTGGTAGAGTTCACGCAACTCTATATTCCGCTGCTGACTGGCGGGCAGGCTGTAGGCCGTGAAGTCAAGCAATACAACATAGTCATGCAGGTCTGAGAGACGGCGTTCACGCCCGGTAATATCGGGAAATCCGAAGTCGATGATGCCGGTTTCCTTCACCTTCTCGCCGTCGAGGTTCAGCTCAATAGGCCGTGCAGGACGTGTGTTGCGGAGGCCTCGCATGGCGATATTGCGCAGATTCTCTGTGCGAAGCGCATGAGGGTATAGGGCATCCCATTGGGTAGCTACGGCGGCAAAGTACTGCACGTCGCTCTTATTGCTTTCGGGGTTGAAGATCATCTGTGAGCCTATCGTCTGGAAGAGGGCGAAATAGGCCGCCGGCGATGAGGGGTCGCGCAGGATGACATCTTGTTTGAGCTGCTGCTTGTAGGCCTCCACGAGCGGCTCGATGCGGTCGGACTTCTGCAGAGCGGAGAGGGTGGGGTCATCCAGGATGCGACGCAGCTGTTGCTGCAGTTGTATGTTGAGCAGCGACACGGTTTTCATGACGCGGGAAGACTCGTTGCCCTGAATGTCATAGCCAGTGGCCATCGTGGGGAAAGCGGCCTTGATGGCAATGTCCTCGGTGCTGTCTACTGCAAAGTTAATGACTTGCGAAGCAATGCGCAGCCGGAAGAACTCTGGGGCGCCGGTGGAATCACACGGCCCGGCTGGCACGCTGAAAGAGAAACTGCCGTCGGACGTGAGGCGTGTGGAGTCCACGGGTCGGATGCCATCGAGAGCGAGTTGCTCCAGCAGCAGGGTGGAATCTTGTGCACCGCTGATGGTTCCGCTGACACGGAAGGTGGGACCTGCCGGCGAACAGCTGACCATAGTCAGGAAGAGATAGCAGACAAGTAGGACGATGAGCGCCATAGCGATGACGCCGCGCATAATGTTCTGGTTGGTTTGTTGAGCTTTTCTTTTTCTCATAATTGTTTTTGATTTTCGAGGGCTTTCAGGAGGCTTTCAAGAGGCTTTCCATACTTTCCAGACTCTATAGATTATCTAGATTCTCTATACTCTCTATACTTTCCAGGCTTTCTACACTCTTATGGAATTAGCTCCTCTCAGATACCTGGGGATTTTAGGCAGTCGATGGCTCTCTTTAGTGCTTTGTCTGTGCGCAACTGCTGCTGCAGGGCACCGCGCTGGAAGTAGTAGCGACTGACGATTTCTGTTTCTAAATAAGGTTGTATGTGATGACGGAAGCGCCGCAGGTCTGCGGCCAGGTCATTCTCGCGGAGTTTGGCCTCGAGAGCCGCAAATTCTGCTTCTGCGGTTTCCAGGCGACCCTCGAAGCGTGCGAGCTGGCGGAGCTGTGTCAGCGCAGATGCCGTGCGGCCGTTGTACGTAAAGTGGCTGGCCATCACCGCCTCGGTGAACGCAGCATAATCCTCATCGGTGAGCTGAAAGTGACCAGGAGCTGCAATCGTGGGATGACGCAGCACGTAGTCGGTAACGAAGTCAAAGCAGGCATCGTTGTTGTAGAGGTCATAGACCATTGCGGGCACGCTGTCCACGGCCAGAAGCGTATCGGGCAGGATGCCGCGGCCGTCGCGGACGATGCGCCCTAAGCGTGTCCGGAACTCACGGGTGAGGCTGTCGGGCAGCGTGGTGGCAGCCCCGTCGGCGGTGCGGTGGCGGTAGTCGTAAGCCTGAATGCAACGTCCCGATGGAATGTAATAGCGTGCGGTGGTGATTTTCAGCTGGCCGCGGTAGGGCACTTCGCGGATAGCTTGCACCAGACCCTTGCCGTAGGTGCGCTGCCCTAAGATGAGGGCACGGTCCAGATCCTGCAAGGCTCCGCTGACGATTTCTGCTGCCGATGCAGAGTTGCTGTTGACGAGCACGGCCAGTGGCATGACGGTGTCGATGGGTTCTGCAGGGGTTGCGTAGTCGTGACAGGTGGCGGGTACCTTGCCCTTGGTGGAGACGACCCGTGTGCCTTTCGGCAGGAAGAATCCCAGGATCTCCACGGCCTCGCTGACGCTGCCGCCTACATTGTCACGCAGGTCAATGATGAGACGCTGCATTCCCTGGCCCCGCATTTCCAGGATGGCGTGTCGCACCTCCCGCGCACAATTCTCGGTGAACTCAGAGAGATAGAGGTAACCCGTGTGTGCTGTGGAATCCACAATGCCGTACCAGTGCAGGCTGGGCAGCTGGATCTGGCGGCGGGTGATCTTGAAGGCCAGCGGTTTCTTCTCACCAGGCCGTTGTACGCGCAGCTCGAAGGTCGTGCCTGGCTCGCCGCGCAGGTTCTCGCTGACGCGTGTGGTGTTCCAGCCTTTGATGTCACGGCCGTCAATGGTCAGAATGACGTCGCCGGCGCGCACACCGGCTTCCTGTGCCGGGCAACCCTCGTAGGGTTCCTCCACAACGGCGCGATCCTCTTTCTTATACTGGCGGATGAGGGCACCAATGCCTGCGTAGCGACCAGTGGCCATGCGGCGCAGCTCGTCCTGTTCATCGTCGGGATAGAAGGTGGTGAAGGGATCAATCTCTGCCAACATTCCTTGAATAGCCCAGCGAACAGCCGTGTCTGCGGACAGCGTATCGACATAGAACATATCTAACTGACGGTATATGTCAGCAAAAATCTCGAGATTGCGCGAAACATCGAATCCCGTCTGCTCTTTGGGCTGGGCGGCTGCAACGCCCGGCAGCAGGAGCAAGAGTGACAAAAGGAAGTTACGGGTCATGATACTTTCTTCTCTTATACCTTATATATAATATGCAGGCAAAAATTGTCTATATGATTCCTTAGTCCCAAGGGGAGGTGTCCGGGAGGACGCACTTTACCGCTGCGCGGATCTGTTCGTCGCTCAGCTGCGTACCCAAGACCTGTATCACCTCACCGGCCAGGTGGTTGCCGCAGTCCAAACAGACCTCTGACGGCGCATTGTGGATGAGAGCGTGCAGGAAGCCGGCCGCAAAGAAGTCACCGGCAGCTGTGGTGTCAACCGCCTGACGGATCAACCCTGGAACAAAAGCGCGGTCTGTGCCCGACTGGGCGTAGGCGCCGCGTTTGCCCACCTTGACGACGGCTATCTGAGTGAGGGAGGCAAGCAGCTCCAGCGCTACTACCTCGTCCGTCTGCTGGCTGAAGGCGGCGGCTTCCTCCTCGTTGGCAAAGGCGATATCCACATAGTCCTGAATCAGATGACGGACAAAGTCCAAGTCCTTCTGGACGATGTTCCACGAAGCGAGGTCGTAGCTCACCGTCATGCCCGCCGTTTTGGCCTCGCTCATTATCTGCTCCACAAGGTCGTGGTTCTGTACGAGATAACCCTCCACGTGAAGTATTTGAGGCTTGATGATTGTATCACTCATCACTCCTGCATCCTCAATCCCATCAGACTGACGCCTGCATTCATCACTCATCTCTCTCAAATCCTCTATCCGAATTTCTGTACTAGCACCCAGGTGAGTGGCAAAAGTGCGCTCGCCGTCGGGCGTAATCAGCGTGGTGGCGATGCCGCTGACGCCGCCTTTGCAACAGTTCAGACGGGACACTATCCCGCGACGTCGCTGGCTCTCAGCAAAGAAGCGGCCCGTCTCATCGTCGGCCACACTCCCGATGAAGGCCACCGCATCGCCCAACGCCGCCAGCGCATGGATGGTATTGGCTGCGCTGCCGCCTGTGGCGCGTTGCGGAGAGAAAGGTGCAATAGCCTGGTGAATCCTTCGCATCTCAGTCTCGTTGACATGATACATGCCGCCTTTGCCCAAATGCAGTTCCCGAAGCAGCGTTTCATCGGGTATATGCACCAAAATATCCGTTAATGCATTGCCAATTCCAGTTATTTTTGTCATCTTTCGAAAATTTTTCTGCAAAAGTATTGTTTATTTTTGAGAAATGCACTACTTTTGCACCGCAATTCTGAGAAAAAGGCATAAAAACGTGCATTTTCCACCGCAAAAGGCCGTTTCCTATACATGCCGGAACACAGGAATCCGCTTCAGTAGCTCAGTTGGTTAGAGCACCTGACTGTTCATCAGGGGGTCGTTGGTTCAAGCCCATCCTGGAGCGCACTTAACACTCAGAATAGCAATGCTTCAGTAGCTCAGTTGGTTAGAGCACCTGACTGTTAATCAGGGGGTCGTTGGTTCAAGCCCATCCTGGAGCGCAACAGAGGCTGTGTCACCATTTGACGCAGCCTCTGTTGTCTTTCCACTACCCAAGATACGACTGATGAGACCGCCCAGAAAAGTCAACACGAACGCTCCTGCCCAAACAGACCGAACTGTAAACAGTCGATGAGGAACCGATGCGATGCCCGGGAGTGTCCTTTGGACAGAAATCCCACAAAGCTGAACAAATGAAAAGATGATGCATGTGATGTAAAAGGATGATAAATGATCTGGAACGGTTGGGAAGATTTCTCTGCGAGGCAGGTTCCCCGGGCTATGGGCTCGTAGTCCTTTCACGGCTTTTTCAAGTGGACTCATACTGTATAAGAATGTAGCATAATCAACTATTTCACGCGGGCGAACGAGTCGTTACCTTCTCGTATTCGTTCCACTCGCTTCGACCTTACGTTCAATCATCTTCTTCAGCCTGTACTATTCTGTTTTCTGCCACACTCCACTATGTTCGCTTGACGGCCCAAGGGCCGTCAAGCAAAACCTGTAGGGCTTTCATCGAACTTCGCCGCTCTTTGCGCTTGACGGCCCAAGGCCCGTCAAGCATACAGATTGCCCCGAAAAATCGTTTCTTCAATACCGCTCTGCCTACTCTTTCACCACTTCTGGCCTCCACCCCTATTCTAACAGCCGTGCGACATCTGTCGATTGACCGTTAGGCGTCGTCACACCAGTGTTCCACGTCTTCCATTCTTCAACAATCATCATGAGAGACCATTCACACCCCAGCACAATCTCCGCTGTCAAGACCTTTAAAGATGTCTCCGCTTAGTAATCAAAGTTACTGAGCGGAGACATCGTTAGCGTCGGTTCACATAATCAACGGGATGACAGTGGATAGGCGTACAGGGGGGTAACGTGCCAGCTGTTCCTTGTCCTCGGCGTAGGAGTTTCGCCTCGGTCACTTGGGGAGATAGACAATCATCAAGCCGGGACGCAGATAGATATATAATACGTATACATGAAAGAGCGCACTTGGGTGCGCAGGGGTGAGAAAACGCAAGAACTTCAGGGCTTCAGTCTATACGAATGTAGCTGAGGGTGTTCACCGGTCGCTCACAAGCAGGTTAGTGTGAATAGCTCTTGCTGACAAATTTAGCTTTGCGCAAGTACTCTGCACAGCGGCGGACCCCCTCCATGATATCAATGGTTCCGTCGGTGCCTTCCATTTCCACCACATAATCACGGAGTCCGGCAGCGGGGGCTGATGTAAAGATGGCGTCGAAGCCGAGCATGCCGCTCTGTCCCAGCTCATACAAATCCTTGATGTGTAGCATGGTGAAGCGTCCCGGGTATTTGCGGAAATACATGACGGGCGACTGCTGAGCCATGACGCACCAGTATGTGTCCATCTGCCAAAACATGTTGTCGGGGCTGATATGTTGCATCATATAATCCACCCAGGGCGTGCCCTCGACTTTCTGGTACTCGTGGCTGTGTGTGTGGTAGCCGTGTAGCAGGCCGGCGGCGCGGCACTTCTGGCCGATGGCGTTGGCGTAGTCGCAGAGCGTCTGTGCTTCCTGCTGTGTCTTGGGTGTTCCCCAACCGGGTGTGACGATGTAGGTCATGCCGGCGGCCTTGTGGTCGGCGATGGCTTTGTCCCACCATTTCAGAGCCTCGGTGAAGTCATGGTCCTTCAGCTCCTCGGCGTTGAGGCCTCGTGTGGCGTGGCTGCTGAGACATTTCAGTCCAGCGGTTTCACAGTCGGTGCGGAACTGCTGTGGCGAGACACCGTAGAAGGTGCCGCGGCCCTGGTCGTAGCTGGCGGCCTCGACGGCGGTGTAGCCCCATGCGGCCAGTTTCTGGAACACCTCGGCGTGGTTCTGTGCATACTTGTCTGGCGAGCCTATGACTTCGCGGATGGAATAGAGCTGGAGTGCCATCTCCTTTTTTGTCAAGGCGTGACAAGCGGAAGTTGAAAGTTGAAAGCAGACAAGCGGAAGTTGAAAGTTGAAAAAGGAAAAGAGAAGGAAAATAAGAGCAAAACGTTTCATGAGTTGAAAATGGGGGAAGTTCTTGAAGGGTCAAGCGAGCAAGCTCGAGCGGATAGTAGAGAGTTCTTCAGGTGTGAAGCGCCGCCGGCACCGGCGCGTGTAAGGGTGTTCGAAAAAAGTGTATAGCGCGCCCGGGGAGTTGCCGGACGCGCTATGGAAGAGGTGGCACGTGTCAGAGTCCCAGTTTCTTCTTGGCAGCGGCAGCGGCATCGTCGATGGCCTTGTTGGCAGCGTCGGATGCTTTCTGTGTGGCGGCGTCGGCAGCTTCCTGTGCCTTCTGCTTCACGGCCTCCTTGGCAGCAGCGGGTGCTGCTTCCACGGCGGCCTTAGCAGCCTGGGCGGCTTCCTTGACCTCAGCAGCTTTGGCGGCAGCGGCATCTTGTGCATCGGTGGCTGTGCCTACGGCAGCGCTGATGGTAGTTGACAGGGCGTTTCCGGCAGCAGCCTGAACGGCCTCGAGAACGTTTTCTCCCGAAGCCAATGCGTTGATGGCACTGGTCAGGGCCTCTGTCTTCACGCCTTCTGCTGCCTGTGTGGTAGCTTCCACGACGTTGGCGGGCAGCCCCTTTACTGTGGTGAGGGCCTCGGCGAGAGTGGCGGATGCGCCAATGGCCTGCAGGCGCTCTGCGTTTTCGGCCAGGAAGTTGTTGATGACAGCGGTGTAGGATTGCACGGCCTCATTGTCGCCGTTGGCCACGAACTCGGCCACTTTCTGAGTCACAGATGCTGCGATGACCTGGATCTGGTCCAGATTGGCTTTCTTCAGCTGGTCCTTGAGCAATTCCACTACTTGATTAGCGGCATCGGCGGGTGAGGCGGCTTCCACAAGCACGTTCACATCGAGGGAATCGGGATCTGCTGTGCGGGCGGTCTTGCCTCCGCACGATGCCAGGCAAACTGCTGCAGCTGCCACGGCAATGATGAACAATTTTTTCATTTTATGAACAATTATGATTTAAAGTTGAGAGTTATAAGTTCTTCGAAGTGTCGAAGCGACCAGAGGTCGAGCGCTCCAAATGAGGAGTGTCCCGTTCTCCAAGTGTGGAGCGTCCCGTTCTCCAAGTGTGGAGCGTCCCGTTGGGCCGAGCGGGGCCGAGCGGGGCCGAGCGCTTTGAAGTGTTGAAGTGATCAAAGGTCTAGCGTTTGAAGGGTCAAGCGAGCAAACTCGAGCGCTTTGACGTGTCAAGCGTCGCTTATTGCTGACCGGAGCTGTATGTAGGTATGGTTAAGATGGGCGCAAAGTTAGTTGTTTTTTACGACTTCACAACTTGCATGCCATTTTTTTTTCACGGACGTTACTTTTCTTGTGTTTTTTTCCTTATAAAGGGGTAGCTTTTCCCTTTTTTGCGTACTTTTGCCGCGTTATCCAATGAAAAAAAGAATCAATAACGTGTTGTTCTGCATCGGTGTGGTCTCCGTAGTGATCATGCTGGTGACGTTTG
>JAEEGL014693115.1_pt1 | contig 10731 bp, 9 predicted proteins | sample 9134231 | NCBI WGS metagenome assembly JAEEGL01 (sample SAMN16246548, study PRJNA631951) | gut metagenome | biome: gut microbiome; feature: rumen; material: fiber-attached | host: Bos | place: Iran: Karaj | collected 2018-10 | reverse complement strand
TTCTGAAATCGACCTCCGAATGAGGCTGAAATCGGAGGTCGATTGGAGGTCGAAGCAGGCAAAGTCAGACGTAACAAACATCAACCAAATCCGTATTATCTGCCATCGACACAATAACGAATTTGGAGGAAATTATGACAAGAAGCGATTACGAAAAGAAGTTCAGATCGTTCCCCGACGTGGTAACGCTCAATGAGTTTCGCGCCATGCTCGGAGGTATATCTGAATGCACTGCGAGAAAACTGATCAATCAGAATCACGTTAAGCACTTTTATATCCGGTGCACCTTTTACATACCCAAGCAGTACGTGATTGATTATCTGCTCAGCGACCATTTTATGAAATACAGATTCAAGCTGAAACACAAAATATAATAGAATGAAACCTTCCTCAAGTCATCCGCGCCCTATGCGGATCTGACAGAGGACAAAGGCTGAAAATCGCATAATTTACAAGGATCCTCCTTTGCGGTACAATGTGGTCGCAAAGGAGGATTTTTGATATGAAGGATAATCTGAAAGACGTAGGGATATGGGGACAGAGGCACTATCAGTACCTGAAAGAATGCAAACCGAGCGTGATCGGCGTAATGCGGCTGAACGGCAGCCTGAACGCCTACCTTCAGCAGGTCAATGAGCAGGCAGACGAGATGTGCTATCGGCTGGTCGAGCAAATGGCGAAGGACGAGCGCGTAACCGAGGAACTCAAACGCCGCGACCAGATGGCGTGGGTCGGCGCCATGAACAACATACGCGACCGGGTCAACGAGATCGTTCTGAATGAGGTGATCTTCGTATGACAGCGCTGGAGGATCTGTGGTACGGCAATATCAACCCGCACGAATCATTTCTGAACGGCAACTGCCGGTTCAAACATCTGCTCTCCCTCATGGGCAGAAACCGCGACAATCTGAGCGACACTCTCACCGAACAGCAAAAGGAAATCCTTGCCAAGTACGACGACGCGGTCAACGAAATGCACTCCCTCGCCGAACAAGAGGCGTTTCAATGTGGGTTTTCACTTGGCGTCAGGTTGATGATGGAAAGTGTAATAATAGAGATAACGCCGCGAAATAAGTAATATAGATTAATCAAAAGAGTATTTCGGTTGTTAAACAATCGAAATACTCTTTTGAAATTTAATGATTTATACAAATGATTTCAATAAAGAATAACCTTACTCCTTTTGAGGTAGGCATGTGAAGTTTCCAATTATATCAGTATTTCTCAACTTATACTGCCCTAACAAGTCATCAATCCTGTTTTCATCTAGCCAATTGCAATCTTGGGTTACTGATATCACAAACTCATTGATGCGGTTTTTGAACGCTTCTAGTTTTTCTTCTGTTATTATGTGCATATTTTCAACGGGTGTTGCTTTTCTATCAATAATAACAGATGGATGAATCATTATAGGGGTGGCTTCACTTTCTGTACCATATTCCTCCAAGAACCATCTCATTGACCCGCCTAATTGATTACAATAGTCTTTAGAAATAGTGTCTGTTGTTGCCCCACTTTTGCATTCAATCACAAAGTAGTGATTATTGCCTATAGCCCAAAGATTATCCGGTCCTTCTCCGTTAGTTTCTTTATCTGGACGAGTCGAAACAAAGCCTAATAGTTCACCCGTGGATTGAATCGCGCTTTCGAAATCATTTGCATCAGGTGAAAATGCAAGAGAAGAGGTAATTGAATTTGCATGAATTATATAATCGTTTTGATTGATTCTTTCATCCTTCAAATATTTGCATATTGCTTTAGCTTGACTAATATTATTGATTGATTTATCATATCGAATACCGTCAATTGGCGCCAGTATTCCTAAGTTCAGTGAACGCCCAGACAACAATATTTGCTGAGCTTTTGCTTTATCAACATAATTAGTATACTTTGCTTTTATCTGCATCAAGTATCCTTTTGTAGTATTTTCTGATGTGTTATTGATTTCATCGTCAAGTATTTCTATAGCCCTTTGCCACTGGTGTGAGGTGGCATAATCATACACATCTCGCAATGCAATAGCAGTTCTATCAAAACTAGCCTCGGAAGAATACCTAATTTCGGCCAAACGGTCTTTGCTACTTTTAATCCATTCCAACTCTCGATCAAGTGAATAATCAGCAAGCGCAAAAACATCATCTACACTAGGGCTTTGATTGTCCTCTATTAATAAATCCCACAATTCTTTTGAAAGCGCATATTGTTCTTTTGTAGCATTGCTGAACAGAGAGACCCCGTTATTTCTAAGGAGAACATCAGCAAGTTTATCACCCATCAGAATGATACAACATGAATCACTATTCGAACGCACGCCTCTTCCCATTCCTTGTTCAATCCTTTGTATTTGTTCTTTTATAAGAATGCTACTTGAAGGATCTATACTCTGAATGTATTTCTCTTTTTCATTTTTCAAGGGGGGCAATCCATCGATTACTAAAACTCTACATGCGTCATCAGGCAAATCGATTCCATCATATCTATTAACAAACACGCAAAGCCCAATGTGTCTATTCTTTAGCGCCGCTACAGCAGCTTCTATTCTTTCTTTGTTAACCGTTCTTGTGCCTTCTGGATCCCAAAAACGTGCTTTTTCAAAAGAAGGGACAATCACAACCACATTGTGTTTTTCTGATATATTGAATAGTTTTTCTTTGATTTCGTCATTTGTAATCTTGTTATTCAAATGCTTTGGAAAAAGTATCAATCTATCGCCAATATCATTGGCGTTTTCTGGAACAATAATCTTACTTATATCTTCTTTGTGCAGTCCGATAGCAGATACAAAAACACTGTCGTCTGATAGTGTTGCGCTCATGAAAATTCGCCTTTGGGCATTTACAAAACTCGTGATTTTTGATATGGAAATCCCTTCGGGTATTATTTCTATTCCGCGAGAGGAAATAAAACAATCGCAGTTTTGCAATGTATTTTCAAGAAGAGGAAGACTAAAAAATATACACTTATTGCTTTCCTCGTCATTATTGTATTTAGATAACAGATCATTCACTTCATTATACTTGTCTTGCCATACCCAAAAAGGCATAATGGCTAGTTGAGTAGGATCGCAACTCTCAACAATTTTAGAATATGAATTTTTATTATAATTTTTCCATTCAGCAGAGAACACTTCAATGATTTGGTTGTATAACTCGTGCGAGGAAGGGATACTTATTGAAAACTGCGATGTAATTGCATCTAAGCAAGCGTGTACATCATCCAAAAGAATGGTTCCGATAGGATAGTTTCCGGTCTGTCTCATGCCAAAAACGCTGCGGCCATTAACGATTGAATGAATTGTAGTTACGAGAATAGACTTTTTTTCTGTATATAAGTAATCATCTCTATCACCGGTAACCTTTATTCCAAGTTTTTGGGCTTCTTCGCATACTTGAGTAACGAGGTAATTGTCAGGGACAGCATACACCGCGGGCCCTTTCCCCTCGTTTAGACAACTCTGTAAAATCAGTAGTCCAACAACGGTTTTTCCGCTACCAGTATTCATTTTTATAATACAATTTTTTTCATTCCGTATCTCGAACCATTTTTTCCATACCTCAGATTGAACATCTCGTGGGTATTCATATTGTTTGCTTTTTTGAGGCAAAGACATAAAGATATCTCTAGGTTCAATAATAACCTGATTGTTTTTTCCGATAAGTCTCGATAATAAAGAAGCCATAATAATATCCTCCTGAAGCATTCTTTGGCATCAATGCCAACTTATGAATCGATTCACAAATTACTTAGCAAATGTATGTGATTCTTTATTTTTGATGTTGCTTTTTGCGAAAAGTCTAAATAATTATTTGCTGTTTTAAATCATTATGGCGGTACTTATATTTCACCACCTGATCTAGAAACACTAAAAAATCGCTCATACCATAGTTTTCATCCCGGATTTATACAATAATTCCTCAATAATAGCGCGATATTTCAAAATGTGGGGTTTCAAGTCCCCTTGAGTACAATTGTACCAGATCTTGTGTGCAGAATAATTTCCTAAATCTTTGAACAATGCCATGTCTTTTTTCGTGTTCGAAGAAAGAGACAAAGTGGCATTCTGCTCGGCATTTTTTATCATTAGATCCAGCGAGATATGGTGTTTACCGGTTTTGTCCATTATATCGGATTCAATTCCGTTGTTTTGATAAGATAGAACCAACAATCCTTCTAATAATCTGCGCATCATTACGGCTGCACAATCATAAAGATTGCCTTCATAACTTGCGTTTATTTGTTTACATAGCGAGCGAACATTATTGGAAAGACCTGAAAATAACTCATTAGGTAACACCGATCCCGACTGATCGATAGTAATGGTGTCCTCATCACCCCAATGCTTAATATCATTTATCCAATGTTCAATTGTATCAGCCCAGGTTGACCAGTTTCTTGCATTATTCATCATGCGAGATGCTTCACCGCGCAAATCCGCTACTATCATCTGCTCTGACCAACCAAACAACGCTAATTCATTAACGTATGTATGCAACAGTTCATCTGCCTTTTGCAGATTCCAATAGCTGAAAAGAGACTTGCCCTTGTTTTTGAGGTGATAAATCTCTTGATCAATAGGCGAACGAGATTTGTTGTACGCTATCCCTCCAAGTTTGTTCAGAAACGTTTGAACGGATTCTTGCGTTAGTTTCCCGTTTTCATTATAATGAAAATATTTACCAACTCCGATATCAATACATTCCACAAGCAACTCGTATGGATACTTACGAATGATTTGTGCAAGATCAGCTTTGCCTCTTTCATTGAGTGAAAAGGGATAAATCTTGTCATTTATGATAGTTTCTATTTTTTTGCGTGCCAAATTCCTACCTCATTTTATTTCATCGCACATGGCGAGGATTTGATCCAAACGGTCAACAATACGCTTCTGCACGGCAAGGGGCGGGAGAGATGTGTCTGTCAACCGCTCCTTACTCAAATAAACACTTCAATCGGCTTCCAGATGTTCCGGTTAGTCACGTCTTCGGTCCATTCGGTATTAGAAAGATATAGTTGCGTACCGATCGCCCGAACAAAGCCCCATTTGATATCCGGATATCTCTCGCCGTAATCCTTGAGCGCTTCAAACTTCCTTGCGGCATAGTGGTCGATGTTATTGGATTCTCCATCGGCTGTCATGCCGCCTTTGGCCTCGATGATCCAGATCTCTCCGTTTTCAAGACCAATTATGTAATCGGGATAGAAATTGTTGCGACGGAAAGCGCGGCGATAAACAATGCTGAAAAACTCATCGCCCTTGTCTCCGTTTTTATAACACCATTTCACGGCGTTATAACCCTCGCACCAACGTTCAAACTCAACTTCCGTAACCGTGCGGTTTGGCGGGAGTAGAATGTTGTTTCCATAACTCTCAAAGACATTCTTTGTCAAAATGGCCGTGGAAGCGATTTTTTTGTGCTGCTTATAATACTGATACGCAGGGATTCCCCAATTACCGACAAGAATATCGGTTTCTTCAATATCCGCTATCTGATCTGCGCTGATACGGCTGAACACCTCTATCAGGCGATCCCTGTTGTTGACAAGAAACGCATTATATTCGCGCAAAGAAAGTCCGTCGATCAGCTTGTGCTCCGCTTCAAAATCTTTTTCTTCTTGTGAGAGCAACGACATTTGCATATCCATCGGTCCAAAGAGGACGTGGAGTGCATTGTTGGAGATGTTTTCATCGATCCCGATCGCTCTCGCAATACGTCGTTTGGCGTCGCGGATGATAAAACCGTCGTCGTGGTTGTTGATCTGATGTTCGCCGCCGAATATCGGATTCAGCGCTAACATATCATGTCTGGTTCTGGCAACTCCTTCAAAGGACGAGGTTTTCAGTTTTGTTCCGAAAACATAGCCCTTCGAGAGCTCCAACTCGCGCTTGTCCAGTTTTCCATTATGATCGAGGTCACACTCCTCCAACATAGCGCGTCTGACTACTTCCACGACGGCGCGCGGATTCACGGCAAAGCGATCACTTCCGTTTAAGGATTCCTTTTTCAGAATAACGTTCGGAGCCGTAAACTTGCGCCTGTACTGATAGGTATAGAAAGAGTCACCGATACTGGAAGTCAATCCTTCGGTAAACTGACTGTCGAGAGTATACAGATAACAATTGTCGATCAGGTCAAAATTGTAATGATGACGTTCCGGCATTCTGCGAATACGTCCGACCGTCTGAATATTGAATCTCTCCGTGCCGCCCTCGCGAAGTTTTACGAGGATCTTGGCTCTCGGACAATCCCAACCGGTAGCGATCGCCTGTTTGAACAGAAGGAACGCATAGTGACCGTTCAGCTTACGTATTTCCTCCGGATGATCGGGATGGTCGCCGCTGAACCATGAAGCAGTTAAACCCGAGGTTTCAGAATAGCCCATATCGGCAAGTGTGTCTTTGACACGCTTGATCCATTCTTCAGACCCGTTAGGAAACTGGATCAGCACCAAGGGACGAATGTTCAATCCACGGCGATCATATCCCTCCTGGATCTCTTTTCGCTTTTTGTCAGCGAGTTCAAGAAGCAACAGATCATCGTCCAGTTTGTTGTTTTCCTCAATGGCGGCGGAGACTCCCTCGTTAATGGAAATACCCGCAGCGATCAAACCGGCGGCGATCACTTCGTCGTCGGTGATGATCTCGGTGTGATCTCCTTTGCTGACCGGAGTAGCGGAGATGCGAAGCACGTGAAGCGGCTGGATATTGCCCACATACTCGTTGGCAGTATCTTTATATTTATGCTCCTCATCGATTATCATAAAGATGTCTATACCGTTCTGGTGGCAGAACAGCACTTTACTCATCAGATCCCTGTGCTCGCCTTCACGGAGCACCACGTTGGAGGACTTGTTGATCTTGTCCCAGTTGATGAAAAACACTTGTCCCCTTGGATCCGGCTCGGTAATAAAACCATACACGTCGCCGTAGGGAATTCCCGAAGTCACTTCGGCAAGGCTGTCCTGCGACTGCTTTTGCAGTCCGCCCGCACCGGGACACAGCCACAAGAACACCGTGTTGGGGTTTTCGTCGAGATAATCGTCTATGAACTTACACACCAGCACCGTTTTACCTGAACCGGTGGGAGCGCAAAGCACCATTTCGTCATGGTCGGCGCATTTGCGAAGCAGACTTTCCTCGTGCCTCGCCTGAAATCCGTATAGTCTTGCGTTAAACATTATTCCGCCGCCTCCCTTAATTCCTGTCCGAAGAATTCCCGAGGAATGAATTTGAAGCCTTTTGCGCGAAGCATAGCCAATTCCTCAGCGTCCAGGATCATATTCTGATTGACCCAAATGTTTTCGATCTGCTCATAGATCTCGGGATTCATGATGATGCTCTGAAAATCTTCCCGGTTGAGCAAGACTACATTCTTCACGTTATCGATCTCAATAGCGTTTTGAAGCTCTATCATTTCCTTGATATGTAAGCAAAGAGCATTACTGAGAAGATAATCTTCCGGCTTGCGAGGCGTCCAGTCGCATTTGAAATATTTGACGTTTGCTTTGAAACCATCTGCTTTTTTAAAATCCTCTAATTCAGGATATAGCTGGACAGATGCCTTTTTATAGCTGCCATTATGTCCAGTTTGTTCATTTTTGATGTAGGAATCCTTCTTTACACCATAATAACCATCTAATGCTTTTCCACGTACATTAACACCTTTAATGGCACAAATCGTTCTTGGCCAAGTTATTTTTGTAGCAATTCCATTTGCTTCTTGATATGCCAAGAAGATCTTGTCACTCTTTTTTATTCTTTTTTCAACGTCCAAGCATTCCGGGTGCGCTTTTTTGAATTGATCTTCTTCGGAAGCAGATATTTCATTGTTCGTAACCATTATGCAACGTCTGTCGCCGCCATCCTCTTTATTGATCAAACAAACAGCATGCTGTGTTGTACCGGAACCGGCAAAAAAATCGAGTATTACAGCATTTGGTTTTGACTTTGTGAAAAATCTAATGGTGTCATATACTGCATATAAAGATTTCGGATAGTCAAATAGCTTTGTGGTTAGTATCTCTTTCAACAGCTGATTGCCATGTCGAGACGCATCGTGCGAAGATACTCGCCATTGGGTTCCGGGAATAAAACTTCGCACTTCGCTACTTGAAATAATGGAACCGTCTGAAGCATATCCTTCAATTTTAAAATCGCCATTTTCGACTTTTTGAATCATTCCATCTTGAAGATATGTTATGTACATGGACATATCTTTTTGAAGCTTTCCTAACTTGACATACCCTTTTTTTTGCGCAAGCAGTAAGTTTTCTTTTGATAGCGCCCAGCATCCTTCAGTACTGTCTTTTTTATGAATTGGCCATATGGCGATAGTGTTCTTAGGGATAATCGCTTTTTCTCTTGGCATATCAACTGGCAACGGATCTCCTGCACCAAGAAATTTACTACCATCCGCAGAAACATAAATTGGGTAAAAGCAGTTTGGAGATCTTTTTCTCGTCCCGTTGTTGCCATTTCTAATAAGCTGTTGCCAATGAAGGTGTGTTGTTCTTTCGTCATCAGAATTTATCCGCCATTCATCTGAGAGCGGGAGCTTTTGCACAAAGGAATTACCTAATTCAACGAAATATATATATTCGTCAAGTCTGCTGAATTGGTTCTTTCGTTGGTTGCCTTGAGGAGAAATCATACTGCTTACCATTTGAATTCTTGCATCTGGGAACAGTTCTTCCAATAAACAGCCAAGATGGGCATATTCTTTTTCGTCAATTGTTATGATCAATACGGAATCATTTGGATTAAGAAGCCTTTTCGCAATAATTAAGCGTGTTTTCATCAAAGATAACCATTTGCTATGGCGATAGGCATCGTTTTCATCCACATAGTCGTTGTTGTATTTCCAATCTCTGTTTCCTTTGTTATACGGTGGATCGATATAGATGCAGTCAACCTTACCTTTGTGCGTTTTTTCAAGCAGATAAAGTGCCTGCAGGTTATCTCCTTCGATAATGAAATTCCACGGCAGAGAGGGATCTTTGCAAAGCCGCCTTTCCGGATCAGCGCAGAAAACGGGGATGTTTTCTTTAAGAAGATCGTCCACCTCTTCGGAGTGTTCTTCCCAAACCAATCCATACTTCTTGTCGCGAAGCTGATTCTCAATTTCGTTAAATGCGCGGATAGAATCATCATCGGAATGCTGTTTTTTCAGTTCTTCCAAAAACGCTATCATCTTATCGCGCTTGATTTTCGATAAGTTAGCCATCATTTTCACTCCCGTCTGACTTCAATTCAGCATCATTACTATCTTCTTTCAAGTCTTGAATACCTGTTGGTTCGTTAAGTTGTGACAAGCTTTCTTGTAGCTTGAGCAACTCGGGCGGGGTTTCAATCTTGAAAGAGCTGAATTGTTTGGAGATTTCCTGCATTCTTTTTATTGCCGGAGTTATTTCTAATTTCACTGAGGATAATGCTTGAAGCTGTTTCTGTATTTCAGTAATTGCAGGGCTCATCGTATAAAGCTCGGATAAACGCTTGGCTTCTTCAAACGCAGGACGTAAAGCTTGAGTAAGTTCTGCAATCGTTTTTTGCATAGCCAATGCACTTCTCAAAGTCTCGTTGAACGAAGGGTTAATCTGATCTACAATTTCTTTAATCTCAATACCATGGAGAGCTGCATCAAACTCGGAGTCTATACTGTTAAATAGTTTTTGTATTTCTTTATACTTCACCCAATTAATATAGTGAGAATGCATCACATCATTACGATACAATCTGACTTCACAAAACCGCGTTCTCAAAGTGGGGACAACATCTTTTGCTAAAAGGACGTCCCAAAGCGGTTTTTCATTCACTGACTCTATAAGCGCCAAAACATCTGCTTTGGAAAATGTTTCTTTATTACGCGCTTTAATCTTATCTTTTATGTTGTTCATAAAAGAATCGTCTATAAAAAGCATAGTAAAGATTTGCCCGAAATCTTTTGATTCCAAGTCCACTATATTACCGGCTAATTTGTTGTCAGAAGCAACAGATGCGGATAAGTATAATAATTTTCTTAGTTTTAGTTCAAAGGTGGCAATTATCGGGTACAGTCTTCGATTAAAATATGTAGAACACCCATTTTCCAAAACTGTAACGCTATAGTTTTGGCGAATATGTTCGTCAATGTCGGAGAGCTTTTTTGCAGAGTCCTCGTTTTCGCCATCAACACTGAATTGAACGCAAAAAATTCCACTTTTACCTATGGTGAGAAAATGCTTTTCTACTCCTTGCGGCTTATATTTTTGTAGCGAAGCTTTTTCTTTAGCATCTAAAAGCAAATATTCTAACTTCATTATTTATTTCTCCAATACGTCTCGATTTCCTGGGAAAGTGCTTCTTTGACGATTTCCAAATCGTGTTTCATACCCCGCTTATCCATATCAGAGTAGTTGCTGCTTTCGATGAGATGCTCACAGAATTTGTGAAGAAGATCGTTCCCGTGTTTGACTTCATCGTATTTGACATTTGCGCTTAATCCAAATTGGATGGTTGCAATATAACTTCTCTTTAAGTTTTCGTATTCCGTCATAATTCTTTTTTCCTTTCAATCACTCAATTCGAACCCACAGGGTATCACGCCGGCTCTGAACTCGAGCGTCGGGCATCATGACCAACCTGCGGGGGTTCGAATCGAAGCGGATTTATATCTTGTCGTTCAGATCCAAAAAATCGGTGTTGAACAGGATCTCCTTCGGCAGTTCCTGTTTTTGCAAGAACATCAGCATATAG
>JAEEGL013999609.1_pt1 | contig 10731 bp, 6 predicted proteins | sample 9134231 | NCBI WGS metagenome assembly JAEEGL01 (sample SAMN16246548, study PRJNA631951) | gut metagenome | biome: gut microbiome; feature: rumen; material: fiber-attached | host: Bos | place: Iran: Karaj | collected 2018-10 | reverse complement strand
CTTATCGTTGTGAGAGCACCGAAGCCAAATAGCTTCCACAGAAGCTTGGGTGGCTCCTTTTCATACCTGTCGCCCTTCCAGACTATGTAAAACAGAATTATGCTTGGCAATATCGCTAACAACAACATGACTCTTGATTCTCCCTTGTCCGATCGCAGATTTTTTCCGGTTCATTAACCATTACATTATTCCATATATAACAGCGAATCGCAAACCCCTGCGTGATCGTCTCCATTTGTACTCCAAACAGGTCCAAATACGCCAAAAGCATTGATTTTTCGCGCAAAATTTGATATAGGTATTTCGTAACCACACAATTTAATAAGGAGGGAAACAATATGTGGTCAATATCAGAAGTAAAAGAGAGGGGTAAAGCCGCTTTCAAGAACAACTACTGGAGATGCGTGCTTGTAGCGCTTATCCTCGGGATCCTTTCGGCAGGATCATCCACTACCGGACAGGCCAACAGCATCAAGAACACAGACACATCCCAGATCCCTAACGAACAGGCAGCTGCGATCGTTGCATTCGTTGCAAGCATCATCATCATTTTCGTTATCGTTTGGATCTTATTACGGATCTTCCTTCTCAATCCGCTTGAGGTAGGATGTTACACATTCCTCAAGAAGAACATCACGGAGACGCCCGATCTTAGTGAACTTAAGGAAGGATACAGCGATTATAAGAGAGTCGTTCTGACGATCCTCCTTCGCGATGTATTCCTCGCACTCTGGTTCTGTCTCCTCGTCATACCCGGTATCATCAAGAGCTATTCATACCTGATGGTGCCCTTCATCGTCAAGGACGAGCCGGAGCTTTCTCCGAGAGAAGTCATCAACAGATCACGCGAGATGATGAACGGTCACAAGTGGAGAGCATTCCTGCTTCACCTTTCATTCATCGGATGGTTCCTGCTCTCGCTCATCACATGCGGACTTGTAGGTATTTTCTATGCAAATCCTTACATGAAGAGCTCGACCGCTGCACTTTATCTCGAACTTAAGGATAACGCACAGGCTTAACACCTGATCACGTTAACACATAAAAACAGGGGGATTATTCGTCCCCCTGTTTTTTTATTCATCCCTTGTCAACGCAGGCTGATTTCCCTTCGTAATCGCTCCCCGTCTCCGACGAAAATCGCGCCACAAACTTCTCAGGTTCATCGATCACATCAGCCATCGTATAAAACGCTCCAAGGACCATATGCGGCCCGTTGTATTTGAGCGCGAACTTGCCCTCGTCAAGCGCGGCCTTGAACCGGTCGATCTGCCACACAAGTATATCCGCAACGGTTATGCCGCCAACCTTCAGTTCACACAGAAAATCATTGTGCTCCCGGTAATAGTCGAACTCCTTCAGTATCTCAGGATAAGCGCTGATACGGTCCCAGAACACATCAAGCGTCCCGTCCTCTTCATTGGCCTGTTCGCAAAGCTGCCGGGCGTATTCATAAAGAATCTTCTCATCCATAGTCAAATTACCATACCCGCTCAAGCGGCGCTCTGCCTGTCACGATTTATTCTAAATCGTGACATCGATCATATCCTGAGTGATCTCCGCAAGCGACGCCGCGCCGCACATCTTCATCGCATCGACAAGCTCCGCCCCGATCTTTTCGGTATAGAGCTTAACGCCCTCTTCCGCGCCGCCGTATACCGCCGTCACAAACGGACGTGCTATGACTACTCCGTGTGCACCCATCGCAAGAGCCTTGAACACATCTACTCCGCTCCTGATTCCGCCGTCAACGAGTACCATCATGTAATCGCCTACCGCATCCGCGATATCCGCGAGTACCTCTGCCGTCGCCGGACACTGGTCAAGAACGCGGCCTCCGTGATTGCTCACGATGATTCCAGCCGCGCCAGCCTCCTTTGCCTTTAGCGCACCGCGCACCGTCATAACTCCCTTTACTATAAATGGCCTTCCAGCCATCTTCACGATCTTTGCAAGCTCTTCAACCGATTTTGCCCCTGCGGGCTTTTCCATCTTTTGCAGGAAAGGAAGGCCTGCCGCATCGATATCCATCGCGACAACGGAGCAATTTGACTTCTCAACGAGCGCGAACTTTTCCTTAAGAGTATCCTCATCCCACGGCTTTACCGTCGGCACTCCAACGCCACCGCACGAAGCTATCGCATCAGCCGCCGCGACCATAACCTCCGGGAACATACCGTCACCGGTAAATGCCGCTATCCCCGCATCGGCGCATGCCTTCACAAGGATATTGTTGTATTCGACATCATTATATTTATCGCCGTAATGCATGTTCACGGCACCGACCGGCCCCGCGAACACGGGATACTTCATTTTCCTGCCGAAGAAATCAAATGTTGTATCCGGCTCGAACAGCGGGTGGATCGTATCCATGTTCACGCGGATCTCGCGCCATGCCTCAAAGTTGCGGATCGCACCGTCACCACTCCCCTTTGCACCGGGCCCGGGCATCATGCTCCCGCACGCCCTCCCGTTACACTCTATGCATGCCATGCAATGCGGCTTCATGCACTCTCTCGCATTATCGAGAACTTCCTTATACGTCATATCCATCCTCCTAGAAACAGAGCTTCTTATGTTCCTGCGGGCACTTCCCGAACTTCTCGCACTTGTAGCAAAGTTCGTTGTCGCACCGCCCGTCCTTCATGAATGTCCTTACATTATCGAGCGTTGTATCCGCGATGTTTGACAGCGCCTCCTGCGTCAGGAACGCCTGATGGCTCGTCACGATCACATTCGGCATCGAGATCAGCCTCGCGAGTGTGTCATCCTCAATGATATGCCCGGAAAAATCATGGAAGAATACATCCGATTCCTCCTCATAAACATCAAGGCAGGCCGCACCTACTTTTCTGTCCTTTATGCCCTCAAGGAGCGCCTCCGAATCGATCAGCGCACCTCTTGAAGTGTTGACGAGTACAACGCCCTTCTTCATCTTTGCGATCGATCTCGCGTTGACCATATGCTTCGTCTCATCAGTCAGCGGACAGTGGAATGAAATGATATCCGCCTTATCCCATATCTCGTCAAGCGTCACATAATCAAGTCCCGCCTCGGCGTTCGGGAACTTATCGTAAGCGATGATTTTCATCCCGAATCCCTTACATATGTCCGCGAATATCCGCCCGATCTTGCCCGTTCCGACAACACCTACGGTCTTGCCGTGAAGATCGAATCCTGTCAGTCCGTTAAGTGAGAAGTTGTGATCCCTCGTCCTGATGAATGCCTTGTGGATCCTCCTGATACTCGTAAGCAGGAGTGCCATCGCATGCTCGGCAACGGCATACGGAGAGTATGCGGGAACCCTTACAACATGGATCTTCCCGTACGCATGCTCAATGTCGACATTGTTGTATCCGGCACAGCGAAGAGCGATAAGCTTCACATCATACTTTACGAGCTTGTCTATGACAGCGGCTGACACATCATCATTTACGAACACGCACACGCAGTCATATCCCTTTGCAAGCTTTACCGTATCGGGCGACAGCTTCGTCTCATAGAACTTGACCTCAAACTCTCCTTGCGCGTTCGCCTTCTCAAATGACGCTATGTCATATTCCTTTGCATCAAAAAAAGCAATCTTCGTCTTCATTCTCTTCTCCCTTTCTGTAATTCCAAAAGGTGTCAAAAAGAACCGTCCCTTTTGACACTCAAGCTTTGACCCGGATGTCCGTGATCGCGCACTGATCGCCGGTTATGGCGACGTAGATGTCCTTCACGTTGTCCATTATGGTCGTCATGTTATCAATGTATATGCCGCAGTTGCTCGTGAGCATCGAGATCTTGCCGCCGAGCCTCTTGAACAGGACTTCGCACTCGTACCCCTTGCGGTTCTTCTCTTTCCACTTATCCCAGCTCTCAAAATCATCACTCTTCTCTACACTGATGACGTTCTGGGATATCTCATCGGTCTTGCGCGTCTCACCGTTCAGCCTGACGAGTGCATACTCTTTATAGCCTCTGCCACTGACCTGCCCGTCGTCGGACGTATAGATCACGATGTACGGACAGTGCCAGATAAGGTCCGCGGACGGAAGTGACATCGTATGAAAATCAAGACGCAGCCCGTCCGTGACCGGAACACCGACTGTTGACGCGCTCCTCTTCCCGTTGATCTGAACATTCGGAAGATCGCTCTCAAGCCTTTCAATGTAGCTTATCGGCTCCTCGATCCTCTGTATGTCGGGAAGAAGACCAACCGACTCCATCTTCTCTATCGTGATCGAACTTATATGACAATGCTCACCCGTAAGACCTACATAAGCAAACCTCGAGCTGTCCGGAAGTGCGACAATCACATCCTCGAACAGTCCTGCCGATTCGATGATCAGCCTTATGTGATCGTTCTGTCTGTATGCCGTGATCTCGTAATCACTTTCGGCCTCTCCCGCCGGCTTTCCGCGAAGCTCCAGTGTCATATTTCTGGCACCGGTCGATACGTAATGCCCGTCAAACCATACCTCTCCGAACTCGCAATATCTGTATGCCTCTATCTCGTTCGGCGCCTCATGAACACGCCCGTCATACGAATCAAACACGATCAGGGACGGCATTGAAAAATCACCCGGCTCCTCCTTGGTGCTCTCACAAGTAAATCTTATCCTCTTAGGCTCCTCCGATACTGCAATTCCCGCAGTCACGTGCTCCCTGTACGATCTGCAGAAGAACTCATTCTCAAATACAGCCGACACAGCCTGATCGGGATCGACCGCAACATCCATATCCTTTGAATCTATAACCTGCATTACGATCTTCGCATACTTCGGATCGAGCTGCGATCCGCTCGCCTGAGCTATATGCTCACGTATAAGCTGAGGCGGCATGGGCGGATTCAGATCGCACTCCGATGCCATAAGGTCGTAAGCATCCGCTGCTGCGATTATCCTTGCCGCTTCGGGAATATCCTCTCCTGACAGTCCGTCCGGATATCCTTTTCCGTCATACCTCTCACAGTGATAATGCGCGCCGACGTCAAGATTGGGCATGTTATCTATACCGGACAGTATCTGGCTGCCGATGACCGGCATCTGGGTGACTTTCTCCATCTCTTCCTCGGAAAGTTTGCCGAGATTCTTAACTATATCATCAGGCATCCATATCCTTCCGACATCATGAAGGAGTGCCGCATAGTATATCTGTTCGCACTCATCTTCGCTCTTGCCGTCAAGCTCTGCGATCTTTCTCGAATACTGTGCCACACGGCTTGAATGCCCCTGCGTGTGAACATATCTTCCGTCAAGCGCATTTATAAAGGAATTGACAGTCTTATCGAACAGACTGTGGATCGCCTTCTTTTCATCCTCAAGGTATTCGATCTCTGTCCTGTGCGCCGTCTCTACCTCTTCATTGATCTGCAGATATGCGAAAATGTACACGAACATCGACACTATGACAATAACCGTATTGACGATGGAAAGACCGTATGTGAATATCTGAATGATAGCTGCAACTATCGGTGCAACAACGAAAAGAACAACCGAAGTGTATATCCATTTGCCGAAATGCGTGCGGTATTTGTGCAACACGGAAAGCTGCATGAACGGACCGACAATGGGAATGATATAGCAGAGCAGGAATCCGGGGCCTCTCTGATAACGGTTCATCTCGTCAAATGTATAGTAAAGTCCCGTGAACTGTGACACGATGACAAGCGCCATCTCGACGAGTGCCATGATACCTACGACCCTGATCCTTGTCGGGATCTGCGTCATCCCGCACTCTGTCTTGAGAAGATCGAAAATATACATGTTGAATACGTAGACGACCATGGCCGTCATAAAAAAGACCATGAAGTTGCACACCCTTACCATGATAAATCCGGTATGCGACGGATTGCCGTGGTAGATGTATGCCAAGCGGTCAAAGAAAAGCAGCAAGAACGCGGTGATCTCCATGTTTATGAGTACCAGCCGTCTTTTTCTTGCAAGCGCCTTCGTGAAGTACAGCATCACGATCATCGCACCGCAGACACCGATGAAAGCCTGCATCGTATTTAGTTGGTGCGTCTGTAAGAAATAGATCATCTGCTACCCGTTCCTGCGTTTTGCAAAGAACTCCTCAAGCTGTTCATGCAGCTCGTCCTTTTCTATCGTCTTTAAGAAATACCCTTCCGGCTTCAGCTCGAGAACTTTCATTACGCTTCCCTTGTCATTCTTGCCGGTAAGGAACATTACGGGAATATCCTTTGTCTCGGATTCGCTACGCAGCATTTCGAGCACCTGCGGTCCGTTCGTTACAGGCATTTCATAGTCAAGAAGGATCAGGTCGGCCTTGTTCTTTCCGAGCCACTTAAGTGCCTGCAACCCGGAGTTTGCCATAGCGACCTTGTATTTCCCCTTTAACCATTCCCTTATAACTGCGAGATAGTTTGCGTCATCATCAACTATGAGTATCGATTTCCGAAACTCTCCCGCCGCTATCTTATTGTGAAGCTCCGTAACATCCGCAACAAACTTCTCATTGTCTATGGGACGAGTGTATGTCCGGTGCATGATATCACCGGGAACGACACCCGTCATATGCTTTACATCAAGTTCTTCTCCTACCGCGACAAGCTGGACGCCATGTTCCGCGAGCTTGTCGATCAGGAAATGGACGGTATTTGTGCCCGTGTCAAAATCACTCTCCATGTAGAGAACGACAAGACACGTCCCTTCCCATGACGCATTTATCGTATCGATGGAAAAAGGCACGAACTTACACGGAATGCCCGCATCCTCTATCTTCTTTATAAGTACCCTGATGAGGAAGCTTTCCTTTGCCCCGGTTATCAATATCCGATCATTTGCCATACAGTCTCTCCCTTATCACTTCGCCGCTATCAGCTGTTCCATGCCGTCCCAGTCAAGCTTCTTCATCATCTTCTCAAGTTCCGAAAACTTTTCGGCATCTTCATCCGGCAGACGATATGCCGTAACTTCCTTTACTATCATCTCTACACTGTCATAATCCATCTGCGGGATGACCTCGCGAAGTGCCTCATATGCGCCTTCCAGCTCATCCTCCGGTATCATCTCCTTGTCGGCATCGCCTTCTTCGGCATTTCGAACCTCCTCGATCTTTGACAGCTTTTCTTTGAACTGCCTGTATCCTTCCATGAACTCACGCGTGTTCTCGTTGATGAAGCGGATGTTCTTATCGTTTCCGGCATCCTCAAGCTTCTGTGCAAGCTCAGACATATCCATCGCACCTATGATCCTTGCCGAGCTCTTGAGCGCATGTACCTTGACCGTGTAGAGTGTTATATCATCCGAATCAAAAGCATCCTCTATGACTTTCGCATTGTCTTCGATCGTATCGTAGAAGAGCCCGATCGAGAACAGGAATGACGATATGCCTCCTGCGTTCTTAATGCCTTCATCCACGTTTATTCCGTCAACTTCTTCGATCCATTTCATGTTCTCCGGGATCTCGGCAAGGTCTTCCGTTGCATCCTCTTCACCCGGCTTCATCATCATCTCTTCAGGGATGTGCTTCATGATCGCACGCTCAAGCGCGATGCTGTCGATCGGCTTCGCAAGATATCCGTCGAATCCCTTCGACTTGTAGAAGTCCTCTCCGCCCGCTGTCGCATTTGCGGTAAGCGCATATACCGGAAGATCCGGGTGCGTCTCCCTGATCTTTGCGACAGTCTCAATGCCATCCATACCGGGCATCATATGATCAAGGAGGACTACATGATAGCTCTCGTACTTGATCTTCTCAAGGCACTCCTCGCCGCTCTCGGCAGTCGTCACGAACACCTTAGTTGCCTTGAGCAGTCCCTTGATGACATTAAGGTTCATCGGATTGTCATCGACAACGAGAATGTCCGCATCGGGTGCTATGAACTGCGGAACGTACGGACCCTTTTGCGAATCGTCTTCCTCGGTGAACTTGCCGATACCTTGCTTATCCCGTATCTGCTGCGATACAGTGAGCACGAACTCTGAGCCTTCCTTGTAGACACTTGTTACCGTAAGCTTACCGCCCATAAGTTCGGCAAATCTGCGTGATATGTCAAGGCCGAGTCCCGTACCCTGAATGCCGCTGTTCTTCTCTTCGTCAAGCCTCTCGTATGCCGAGAACAGCTTGTCCATATCTTCGGGCTTGATACCGATACCCGTATCCTTTACGGAAAATCGCAGGTCACATTTTTCATCATCAGCCGACTCAACTGCTACCTTAAGCGTAAATCCGCCGGCATCGGTATACTTGACCGCGTTCGTAAGGAGATTGAGCACGATCTGTTTGATCTTGGCTGCGTCACCGTACAGCCTCTTCGGAAGGTTCTCATCAACATCGACTTCAAAAGTAAGATCCTTCTCACGCGCCCTTACTCTTATCATCTTGACCGTCTGGCGGAGCAGATCGGCACTGTCGTATTCGATATCAACAACGTGCATCTTGCCCGACTCTATCTTCGACATATCAAGAAGGTCATTGATAAGGCCGAGGAGTGATTCCGACGCGGACTTTATATCAAGCGCATAGTTGATGACCGACATGAAGTACTTCTTCGGAACATCCTTGGAGTCCTCACGAAGTATCATCTCGTCCATTCCCATGATAGTATTGATAGGCGTTCTGATCTCATGCGACATGTTCGCAAGGAATCTTGTCTTGGCGCTGTTCGCGCGCTCTGCCTCATCCCTTGCCTGCCTGATCTCAATGTACTGCTTTCTGACAACGGTACCCGTCATGACACGCCATACTATGATGCCCGCGAGTGCCGCGATGAGAGCGATGATCATGATCTTGACACCCATCAGTTCAAAGGGCCTCGGCTTCTTTTCTATGTCAAACGTATCGTCCTGTATGAGATCTCCGGATCTCTTGTCGACTATCTGTATGTGGAGTCTGTACTTTCCGTATTCAAGTCCGGTGTACTCGAGTGCGGACAATGCGTTCCTGTCCGCGACCTCTGCTTCTTCATCCGATCCCTCAAGATACACCTTGACGGTCGGATTGATCATCGTATAGTCGAGCACCGCCGGCATGATAGTTATCCTCCCCTTGCTTGGCGGTATCGTGTATTTGCCCGATTCGTCCGCGAGTATCTCGACATCATCGCACTTGAGCGTCCGAATGCCTGTCTTGACTCTTGATATCTGCTCAAAATAATTGGTCGTATTTACGCGTCCCACTCCGGTTCGGCCTGCGATATACAGATCTCCGTTCTCGTCCTGGGCCGAATATGCGTTACTTGTAGGGGTGACCGGAAGCCCGTTATCGGTACGGTAAAGCTTGTAATCGGATATCGTATCATCGATCATCTCCTGCGCTTTCATGCAGTAGACACCGTATGATGACAGTATCCATATCGTATCGTCGCTTCCGTAATACAGATCGAAGTTGTTATTATACGGGAATGTCGTAACGGCCTTGATAACTCCGTCCTTGTAGTACTCGATCGAATTGGATGTCACGATCCACAAAAGCCCGTGAACTGTGTCTCTCTTAAGGCGCAGTATAACGTCACTCGACAGTCCGTCATCTCTTCCGATGTTCGTGATGTTATCCCCGTCTATCACATAGATGCCGTCACCGTCCGATCCGGCAAAGACTTTACCGTCATATTCCTCAACGGTCAGGAACATCGTATTCTTAATGCCCTCACGGCTTCCTACGCACTTGTCGACCCTACCGTCCTTAATGATCGCCAGACCGTCATTTGTTCCGGCAAGTATGCTTCCGTCATCGGCAACCTTCGTGCATCTGATCTGGTCGTTTCTAAGTCCCTTTGCCTCGTTGATGTTAGAGATCACGCCCGAAGGGGATACTCGTACAAGTCCCATTCCGCCGGTATATACCGATACCCAGAGGTTCCCTTGCGTATCGTTTTCAAGGCACCTGATCCTGTTTTCCCCGATATAGGAGATCAGCGGATCATCGACCGGTTTGTAATTCCTGTCAAGAACCGTAAGTCCGGTGTCGGTACCTATGTAAAGCCTGTCATTATGTAGGCAGGTCGCGTTAACGACAGCATCTTCAAGCCCGGCTGCTTCATTAACGTCAAAGAAATTATTCGTTACGACCTTCATGATGCCGAGCCTTGTTGACGCGAACCACAGATTTCCCTGATAATCCGCTGTCATCATCTCTATCGAGTTCGTCATCGGAACATCGGTGAGCGGATGATAGCTCTTCTTGATATCAAGATAGCCCGCCTGGTTCTTCGAGCAAATCCAGATCCTGTCGCATGCGTATGTTATCCAGTCTATCTCGCCCGATGAAGGCGTCTTGATCCCTACAAGTTTTGATCTGTCCTGTCCGAACTTTCCGTGATAGAGCATCTCTTCTTCGGTCCCGAAGTAGAACGATCCCTTTTCGATCGGATCAGGGAATATGGATGAAAGGGTACCTATATGCATATCTGCGGAATCGATCAGATCGATGATCTTTCCGTTATCGATCGAGAACAGCAACCCGTCCATAGTGTTGCCGTATATTATCCCGTCGGAATCCGCCACAAGACGTATGATGGACTGCTTACTGATCCGCTCGTCCTCTATGTTATGAAGCACCATGTCTTCGCCTACATAGGACACTCCTTCGGTGGATCCGATATACATGATCCCGTTCCCGCTCTGCGCGAACGACCTGATCGATGAAGACGGCAGTCCGTCTTTGTATGTGAACCTTATCGTGTTAAGGCCGTCGAGCACGACCACACCGTTATCATTGGTACCGACCCATATCCTGCCCCGGTCATCCTCGTACATGACTCTTCCGCTCGTCAGACCGTCG
>JAEEGL013851892.1_pt1 | contig 10731 bp, 7 predicted proteins | sample 9134231 | NCBI WGS metagenome assembly JAEEGL01 (sample SAMN16246548, study PRJNA631951) | gut metagenome | biome: gut microbiome; feature: rumen; material: fiber-attached | host: Bos | place: Iran: Karaj | collected 2018-10 | reverse complement strand
TCTGATCAACAATTACCGGGATTATTCGGCCGTCTACCAGCCGGACTACCCCGCCCCGCTCGTCCGCACGCAGGACCTCCGCTGGCACTTCAGTTTCCTGTTCGGCGTGGGCTACCTGTTCTAGAATTCTTCGGCGAAGAAGCTCGCCATGTGGTCTCGGATCTCATAGAATCGGTCCGTGTATTCGCCATTGTCATCGATATGCAGGCGGTGGCGCGGCTCCGGGCAGGCGTGGTGCTCGACGCGCAGGCCGAGCTCCTTTGCGCGCTCATAGATCGCCTCCGTGCCGAACATGGGCTCAGAGAACCACTGGGACGGGACCTGGAGCCCCCGGTCCCTGGTCCGGAAAGGATACCCCTCCCCATAGGGCATCACGGGGTCGTTCGGGGATTGGAAAGAGAGGATGGCGGCTTCTCCGTACTCGAGGACCTTCAGGTCGTGGACAGAGCCCCAGAAGTTGCCCACGGCGCGGATACGGGGGCGGCCCGGGTCCTGGCGGAACGCCAGGCGCAGGGCCGTCATCGCGCCGGCGCTCGTCCCGGCCGCGAAGATGTGGTCCGGGTCGATGCGCAGGTCGCCGCGTCCCAGCAGATAGTCCAGGGCCGCATCGGCATCCTCCTGCGCACGGACCTCCGCCGCGGCGAGGTCTTTCTTCGTGGGATGGAAACCCAGGCGGTAATTGATCGATACCGCCACGTAGCCCAGCGAGGCGAAATATTCGCACCAGCCGCCCTGTCCCTTCTCTTCCTTGTTGCCGATGAAGAAAGAACCGCCGTGCATCATCAGCAGCAACGGACGGGCCCCGGCTCCATCTCCTGCGGGCAGGTAGATGTCCATGTCGAGGTCCAGCGTACGGGTGCGCCGCAACTCCGGCAGGAGCCGGCGCACCGTCCCTTTCTCCCCCACCGGCGCATGCGTCCAGTACCCTTCCGCCTGCGCGTAGACCACGTCCCGCTCCACCACGACCTCATACGCAGGTGTCGTATAGGGCAGGATGGTGAGAAGCGAGGCCAGGACAGTCATCAGGGACAGCATGGTTATGCTGCCAGGACGGCGTCGGAGAGGGCCTCAAGCGCCGGGATATCACCCGGCTGCATACGGGAGCGGATTGTGACCTTGTCGCCCACGAGCTTGACATCCTTCATCGCAGCGAACATCTCCGTCATCACGCGACCGGCGGAGGGGGCCCAGCTGCCGTTTTCGATCACGGCGACGCGGCGCTTCTGCCAGCCCTTGATCTGCAGGTGCCAGAGGAAATCGTGCATCGGCGGGAAGAGTCCGCCGTCGTAGGATGAGGCGGCGACGACGAGCGTGCCGTAACGGAAGGCGTCCTCGACGGCCTCTGCGAGGTCGTCGCGCGTCAGGTCAGAGGTCGCCACTTTCGGACAACCCCGGTCGCGAAGCATCTGGGCAAACTTCTCAGCCACCTCGGCCGTGCCTCCATGGATGGAGGCGTAGGCCACGAAGACGCCGGGCGTCTCCACGCCGTAGCTGCTCCAGGTCTGGTAGAGGGACAGGGCGTCCGTGAGGGTGTCGTGGAGCATCGGCCCGTGGAGCGGGCAGATGGTCTGCACGCCGAGCGGAGCCACCTTGGCGAGCACGCGCTGGACCTGCACACCGTATTTGCCGCAGATATTGAAATAGTAGCGACGCGCTTCACAGGCCCAGTCGGTCTCGGGCGTACACCAGAGACCGCCGGTCCGCTCCAGGGCGCCGAACTTGCCGAAGGCGTCGGCGCTGAACAGCACCTTGTCCGTCCGGTCGAAACTCATCATCACCTCCGGCCAGTGGACCATCGGGGCGAGAAGGAACTGCAGGGTGTGGGCGCCCAGCGCGAGGGTGTCGCCCTCGCCCACGGCGAGGGTACGCCCCGCGAGGTCCGCACCCGGGAAGAACTGCGGCAGCATCTTCAGGGCCGCAGCCGTGGCCACGAGCGTGAGCCCGGGATACTTGGCCAGCAGGGCGGCTGCGCAGGCTGAGTGGTCCGGCTCCATGTGGTGCACGACCAGGTAGTCCGGCCGGCGGCCCGCCAGGGCCTCCTCGAGGTTCTGCATCCAGGTGTCGGCCGTGCGGGCGTCGCTCGTGTCGAGGACGGCCACTTTCTCGTCCAGGATGAGATAGGAGTTGTAAGACATCCCCTCGGGGACATCGTACTGGCTTTCGAAAAGGTCAAGTTCGGTATCGTCTGCGCCGATGTAGCGGATGGTATCGGTAATGGATTGGATCATATCGGGTACTGTCTGAATGTGGAACGCAAATTTACAATGTTTTTCGCTCTTCCGGAAATTTATGTACATTTGAGTATGGTTCTTCTGCTCGGTGCCTCCGGCCTGCTCGGCCACAATGTCCTCCGCCTCCTGCTGGAGCGCGGAGAGGCCGTCCGCGTTCTCTTGCGCCCGGGTTCCAAGCTCTTGCCACTGGACTTCGGTCCGGCGCCCCATGACCCCCCGGGCTGCCCGGACGTACAGGTCGGCAGTCCGCTGGACTTCGACATCCTGCTGCGGGCAGCCGCGGGGTGCGACGCCATCATCAACTGCGCCGGCACCACAGACATGCGGCTGCCGCGTCCGGAGGATTTCTATCCGGTCAACCGTGACCTTCCCGCCCTGCTCTGCCGGGTGCTGGACGCCACAGGCATCCGCACCCTGGTCCACACCAGCACGGCCAATACCGTGGCGGCCGGCACGCGCGAGCACCCGGCCGACGAGGCTTCGCCTTTCGGTGCGCCCTTCGACCACTCTCCTTATGCCATCAGCAAGAAGGCCGGTGAGGACATCCTGTGCGCCTGGTCCGCCGCGCATCCGGACCGTCGCGTGATCATTGTCTGCCCCGGCTTCCTGATCGGGCCATATGATGCCAAACCCTCGTCTGGCACGCTGCCGCTCGCCGGTTGCCGGACCTCTCCTGTCCGCGCTTCCGCCAGCACTCATTCCGGCGACGCTGCGATCCGGGGCCGGCGCATCATGGCAGGGCCGCGCGGCGGCAAGAGTTTCCTGTCCGTCCGCGATGCCGCCACGGCGATCTGCCATGCGCTCGGGCGCGGGGCTTCCGGCCGCTACCTTCTCACAGGCGAAGCACTCACATTACGGGAATTCTATTCACTCCAGGCGCAGACCTGCGGCTATCGCCAGCGCTTTGTCTCCCTGCCGGACGGCCTCGTACGCGCCGCAGGGCGCCTCGGCGACCTGCTCCAGCGCCTCGGCCTCCACACCCTGCTCTGCACCCACAACACCGACCAGCTCCTGGTCGAAGAATGGTACGATGCCTCCCGCGCCACCCGCGAACTCGGTCTCCCCCACACCCCGGTTGCCGATGCCATCCGTGACTTCTTCGCCTGGTACAACAGACACAATCAAATGCCTGGGAACAATCTATAGCTGCCTCTCTGCTTCAAGCCTTCTATCTTCCATTTCCCTCCTCTCTTCCCTCTTCTGCTTTTTCTGTTATCTCCCTATTCCCATCGCGGCCACTTTCTTTCCTTTTCCTCCAGTTCCCGGTCCCCCTGTCCTATCTTTACACCAGCTCATCTGATTCTTTCCGACCATTCAACCTCAACCTCCAAGCTGGTCGCTTTCGCAATTAACTGTATACCAGCAAGTTATATTAGTTACTTAGGGGAAAAATCCCCCAAGTAATCAGAAGAACTGATTGACAATCAACAATATAGAAAAACACCATCCATTTCAGGCCAGATAGCAATTCATCCCGCAAAAGCCCTTCCTCACATCGTCATTGCACAAAAACAGGGAAAGCGGTTTGCGTGAGCAGCAAGTCTTTCAGCAGCAGAGTTTTAACAAAGTATTATGTCTTTACCGCTCACTTAAACATCGCAAGGTTCGCATCGGCTGGCCGGCCAGCCTGGGTATTGGGCCGCATGGACAAACAGGGAAATGGCTTGAGGACGCGCGGATCGGCACGAGGGGGAAAACGGGAAAGGGAAAAAGACGACCCGGGATGCGGCTACAGGGTCAAGCTGTGGTCGATACAGGCGGGATATTCTTCGGGATAATGGGTGACCATCAGGAGGGTCTTGCCGGGGGCGCCGCAGAAGCGGTCAAGCAGGCGCTTGACGAGGCGGCGCTGCGGCTCGTCGAGGCCGTGGAGCGGCTCGTCGAGGATGTAGAGCGCCGGGTCCTTGACAAAGGCGCGGGCGAGCAGGCAGAGCCGCTGCTCGCCGCTGGAGAGCCGCAGGAACGGCCGCCCGGGAAGCGCCTCGATGCCGAACTCCGCCATCCAGCGCCGGGCCGTCACACGCTGCTCCTCCGTCGGGTGCCTGTACAGTCCCTCGGTGTCAAAGAGCCCGCTTGTGACGATGTCCAGCGCGGGCGCATCCACCTGGAAGGCACGGTGCAGTTCGGGGCTCACGAAACCGATATGACGCTTGATGTCCCAGATGGTCTCACCGGTCCCCCGCTGCCGGCCGAACAACTCGATGTCGCAGGCATAGGCCCGGGGATTGTCGGCCGTGATCAGACTCAGGAGCGTGCTCTTGCCGCTGCCGTTGGCTCCGGTCAGCGCCCAATGCTCTCCTTGCCGGACCGTCCAGTCCAGCGAATCCAGGATCACGCGGTCGCCAAAACGGATCGTGACCCCGCGCATGCGGATCACAGCCGGCGGAAGCACGGACTCCTGGTACGCTTCCCGCGGTACTTTCTCGCCCGCTTCACCATCCTCAACCGGGATCACGTGCGTGACGAAAGACGGGATCTCCGCCACGCGGGAGAGCACCAGTACGAGTGTCATGGACGCTGTCAAGCGGGCCAGCAGCTCGGTCAGCAGCCCCCGCGTGCGCGGGTCCAGCCCGATGAAGGGATTGTCGATGACCAGCACCCGCGGGCCGCTGAGCAGCGAGCGCGTGAGCTGGAACTTGCGCAGCTCGCCGGAAGAGAGCGTCACCAGCGGCTCATCCAGCACCTCTTCGAGGTTGAAGAGGGCGATGTAGCCGCCCAGCCGCTTCATGGCAGCCTCCGGCTCCTGCGTGGCGCGCGCCTCTTTGAAAAGAATTTCACCCACGGAGAGCGGATCGTCCTCCAGGGTAAATAGGTTCCAGCGCTGCTGCATGAAGAAATTGCGGTCGCCGTAGCTGCCGTAGGAGTCGCGGAAGGTGATGTATTTCGCGCCGGCGCGGCCCGCGAAAGCGGCCGCCAGCCGGCTTTTGCCGGATGCATTCGGACCCACGAGGGCGATCTGCTCGCCGGGAGCGACATCAAAAAGATCCCTGCTCATAGTCCCAGGACTTTATCATAGACATCCTGGACCACCAGTCCGCAGAGCATCATCCCGAAGATGGCGGTAATGTGCGCCAGCGAGCCGTTGATCTGGGCTTTATTGAAAAGGTCCGTCTCGGAGAGCGCCTCCGTGCCCCGGTTGGGCAGAACCTGCTCGTCGTAGACGCAGCGGAATTTATGCCCGGGCCACGTGTGATTCTGCTTGAACTTCTTGCGGAGCGCGGCGCCCAGCGGACAGCCGCGGACATTCCAGAACTCAGCCACACGCACCTGCGCGGGGTCGATCTTGAGCGCCGCGCCCATCGCACTGAAGAACACGGCCGGTGTGCGCGTGCCCCGCAGGATCAGTTCGCCTTTATCCTTCAGGGAATCGATGGCGTCGAGGATATAGTCATACTGTTCCAAGTCAAATTCCGAAGCCGTCTCGGCGGAAAAGACCTTCTGCATGGCCGTGATCTTCGCCTGCGGGTCGATCTCCAGCAGGCGCTCGCGGAGCGCCTCTACCTTGACCCGCCCCACCGTACGGGGCGTGGCCATCAGCTGGCGGTTGACGTTGCTCGCACTGATGCAGTCGGCGTCCACGAGCGTGAGGTGCCGGACGCCTGAGCGGACCAGCCCTTCTGCGCACCAGCTGCCCACACCGCCGACCCCGAACAGGATGACGCGCACTTCACGCAGGCGGGCAAGCACGTCGGCGCCCACCAGCAGTTCGGTACGGTTGGAATACGCATTCTCCATCACAAGTCCAAAGATAGAGAATTCTGCGCGAAATACCTACTCCACGCCGAGCGCGGCCTGCAGGCGCGCGGCGGCGGTCAGCCGCTCCGCCTGCGCCTGCGCCGCCGAGAGGGCGATGTCGTTGTAGGTCCGGACGGCGGTCAGCATCTCCAGCAGCGAAGCGTCGCCGCGCGTATAGGAGAACTCGATCCCGTCCCGGATGCTGCGCGCATCGGCCACGATGCGCTCGGAGTAGTGCTCCGCCACCTCGCAGGCAGCCTGCCAGGCGTTCCAGGCCTGCAGGACGTCAGTCCGCACGGCCTGGCGCGCCGCCTGCAGGTAGCGTTCCGCCTGGGCCACGGAGGCCTCGGCGGCCGCCCGCTCGCCCCGGTTGAGCGAGGAGAACTTCAGCGGGATGGACACGCCGAATGTCAGCCCGTTGAAGGCCGGCGCCGGCGCAATCTCGTTGCGCACTTCCGTGTTGTAGGAATAACCGAGTTCGAAGCCCAGCTCCATCGCACGCGAAGCGCGGACCAGGGCAAGGTTCTTCTGCGAGAGGGTATGCGAGAGCTCCGCCGCCTTGAGGTCGGCGCGGTTGCGTTCCGCAATGTCCATCAGTTCGCCCGGCGCGGCGTCTGGTGCGACCATCGGGAGCGGCTCTTCGGAGAGCCCGCCGACCGGCAGCCCACCGGCGAACAGCGAGAGCTCGGCCAGCGCATTGAGGTAGTCGGCCCGCGCCTGCATCCACTCCCCTTTCTGCGTCAGTGCCTCCAGCGCAGACTGCATCGCATCCGAGCGGCGGATATCGCCCAGGGCTGCCCGCAGGCTGTCCGCCGCAGCGATGCGCTGCATCGTCTCGTAGGACGACTGCAGGATGCGCTCACGTTCGCGAGCCTCCCAGGCCTCGCTCCAGACCACGGTCGCCTCCTCGCGGAGCGTGCGGAAGAAGTCCGCCAGGGCAGCCTGCGTCAGCTCCTGCTCCGTGGCGGCGACTCCGATCCGGGCCCGGCGCATCCCACCGAGCGAGACGCCATAGGACAGGCCCGCTTCGTAGCTGCGGCCCATCATCAGGGTGTTGTCTTCGTTGTCGGTATACGCGAGGGACAGTTCCGGGTCATTGAAGACCTTGGCTGCCTGCAGGTTGGCTGCAGCGATCTCCACGTTGTACTTCTCGGCCATCAGGGCGGCGTTGTCGCGGGCCACGGCCTGCATGTATTGCTGGTAACTGACCGGCTGCGCGGCCAGCAGGCCCGGCAGCAGCATCAGGAAGAGACTACAGATATTCTTCATCGGACTTGTCGGTTTGGGCTTCGTGGCGCCGCTCCATCAGGTAATAGAGCGTCGGGAGGATGTAGAGGGTGATGATGGTGGAGAAGAGCAGGCCGTACACGATGACCGTGGCGAGCGGCCGCTGCACGTCGGAGCCGATGCCCGTGGCAAGCGAAGCCGGCAGCAGGCCCAGGACGGCTACCGTGGCCGTCATCAGCACGGGGCGGAGCCGGTGCGCAGCGCCCTCGATGACGGCGGTGCGCAGCGCCACGCCGTCCCGGCGCAGGCTGTTGATGTGGGAGATCATGATGACGCCGTTCTGGATCGTCAGGCCGAACAGGGCGATGAAGCCCACGGCGGAAGACACATTGAAGGTCATCCCGCGCACGTTGAGCGCGAGCAGGCCGCCAAGCAGCGCCAGCGGCAGCAGCGAAATCAGCAGCCCCGCCTGGCGGAAACGGCCGAAGGCACCGAACAGCAGCAGGAACATGATGGCCAGCACGAACGGGATGATGACCGCGAGGCGCCGGTAGGCGCGCCGCTGGTTCTCGAACTGTCCGTCCCAACGCACCTGGAAGGCGGTGTGGTCATACTCCACCTCACGGGCGATCCGGGCACGCGCCTCCTCCAGGTAGGAGGTCAGGTCGCGCCCGCGCAGGTTGAGACGCACGGTGAGGTGGCGGCGGTTCATCTCCCGGGCGATGAAACTGGCCCCGAGCACCGACTGCACCTCAGCCACCGCCGAGAGCGGCACCGGCACGCCGTCCGGGGTCATGAGCATCAGCGAGGCGATCTTCTCCGGCGTGTCGCGGGACTCCTCGGTGAAGCGGCAGGTCACATCGTAGACCTTGCTCCCGATATACACCTGTGAGATGGCCTTGCCGCCGATGGCCACCTCCACGAGGTTGGCGATATCGGAGACATTGAGCCCGTACTGGGCGATCTTCTCACGGTCTGCCGTGATCTTGAGCTGCGGCAGCGGCGGCTCCTGGTCGATGATGACATCCGTGGCACCCGGGATGTCGGACACCACTGCCATCACGTCCTCGGCGATGCGGCGCGCCTGCACGAGGTCGTCGCCGTAGATCTTGACCGCCAGGTCGCTGTGGGCGCCGGCGATCTGGTCCATTACCATGTCGATGATCGGCTGGGAGAAGCCGGCATTGTAGCCCGGCATCTCGGAGATGGCCGCAGCCATCTCTTCCACCAGGTCTGCCTTGCTCTTGCCCCATTTCCAGGTGGAGTAGGGTTTGAGGCCGATACAGCACTCGATATGGGAGGAGGTGAACGCTTCCGCGCCCTCGTCGTCACGGCCCACCTGGGTCATCACGTAGGTGACTTCGTCGAACTCCTTCATCCGCTCGCGCAGATCGCTGGCCATCTGCGTGGACTTGGCCAGCGAGATGCCGGGCGGGGTCTGGATCTGGATCCAGATGCCGCCCTCATCGAGCGCGGGCAGGAAGTCCTTGCCCACCGTGGTGGCCAGGACGCCCACGAGCGCGAGGATCACGCCGATGCCGATGAACACGCCCCGCGGGCGGTCCATGACGCGGTCGGTGCTGTGCTTATATTTCTCGGTCAGGCGCTCCATCACCTTGTTGCGGTAGACCTTCTGGGGCTTGCGGTAGAGCGAATAGGCCAGGCCCGGGATGAGGATCAGTGCGACGGACAAGGCCCCCAGCAGCGCATAGCCCACCGTGTAGGCCATCGGGGTGAAGAGTTTCTTCTCGATGCGCTGGAAGGTGAAGAGAGGCATATAGGCCACGATGATGATGATCGTGGAGAAGAAGATCGGCTTCGCCACGTCGGCGATCCGCCGCATCGTCTTGCGGCTGTCCAGCGGTTTGTCCGGTGCCTCCTCCCGAAGCTTCAGCAGGTTCTCCGTCATCACGATCGCGCCGTCCACCAGGATGCCGAAGTCGATGGCGCCCAGCGACAGGAGGTTGGCCGGGATGTTCGTCAGGTGCATCAGGATGAAGGCGAAGAGTAGCGAGATCGGGATGGTCGCCGCCACGATCAGGGCGCTGAGCGGACTGCCCAGGAAGATCAGCAGGATGCCGATCACCAGCAGCATGCCGAACAGGAGCGTGTGTTCCACCGTGCTGAGCGTCGTGCCCACGAGTTCGGTGCGGTCCATGAAAGGACGGATCCGGACGCCCTTGGGCAGGACATCGGCGTTGAGTTCGTCCACGGCGGCGTGCACCTGCTCCAGCACCTGCGAGGGGTTCTGGTAGCGGAGCATCTGCACGATGCCCTCCACGCCGTCCTCGATCGAGTGCTCATCGTCAATGAATCCCAGCACGCCTTTCCGTTCGAGGTTTCCGTATTTGAGTTTGCCCAGGTCCGACAGGTAGACGGGCGAACCGTCCACGGACTTGACGACCACGCGGCCCAGGTCCTCCAGGTCCGTAATCAGTCCGACGCCGCGCACGACGTAGCTCACGTCGCCGCTGGAGAGCATGCTGCCGCCGCTGTTGGCGTTGTTGGACTCCAGGGCCGCCTGGACGTCGTCCAGGGAGAGACCGTACTTGAGCAGCCGGTCCGGGTCGATCTCCAGCTGATACTGGGTGGTGATGCCGCCGAAGTTGCTGACGGCGGCCACACCCGGGATCTGCTGGAGCCGCGGGATGATCACCCAGTGGTTGAGGTCCGTCAACTCACGCAGGGTATGGTTGTCACTTTCGAGGATATAGCGGTAGATTTCCCCGGTCGGGGAGGTCAGCGGATTCAGCTCGGGGACGGCGTCATACGGGAGGTCCACGTCGCCGATGCACTCACGCACACGCTGGCGGGCCCAGTAGTCCTCCGTGCCGTCGTCGAAGACCAGGACGATGATGGAGAGGCCGAAGGTATTCTTGCTGCGCATCATATTCAGCGACGGGATGCCGTTGAGCGCCCGCTCCAGGGGGATGGTGATCTGCTGCTCGATCTCCTCGGCGGCCAGGCCCGGGACCTGGGTCACCACCTGAACCGTCACATCGGCGATGTCCGGGTAGGCGTCGATGGCGAGCTGCGTCCAGCTGTAGACGCCGAACGCGGAGATCAGCAGGAAGGCCACGGCGACGAGCCAGCGGCGCCGCAGGGTCAGTTCTATCAGCTTGTACATAGGCTTACTCGCTCAGATAGATACCCCCGGCGGCGATGATGCGCTCGCCCTCCGACAGACCGGAGAGCACGCAGACCTGCTCCGCCCCGGCGCTTTCGACACGCACGGGCCGCCGCACGAAATGCAGCGCCTCCTTCTCGACGTAGACATACTTGCCGCCCTCGCCCTGGAAGACGGCGGTGGCCGGAATCAGCAAGGCGCCCGTCCGAGGCGTCGAGAACGCCACGGACACGAACATCCCCGGCTTGAGCAACCGCCCGGGATTGTCGCACTCCAGCACCACTTCCGTGGAGCGGGTCTGCTCGTCGAGGATCTCGCCGACATAGACAATGCGGCCTTCCGACGGAGCGTCGGGCGCATTGTCGCGGATCACCTGCGCGCGGGTGCACCCCGCCTCGACCCTGCCCAGGT
>JAEEGL012829668.1_pt1 | contig 10731 bp, 14 predicted proteins | sample 9134231 | NCBI WGS metagenome assembly JAEEGL01 (sample SAMN16246548, study PRJNA631951) | gut metagenome | biome: gut microbiome; feature: rumen; material: fiber-attached | host: Bos | place: Iran: Karaj | collected 2018-10 | reverse complement strand
TTATAATATGGGTCTTCACCTGATGGTAACTCCCTTGGAAAGAAAGCAGCCTCATCCATTACCAATAATCCACTAACCGTATTACCTCTTATTGATACAGGAGATTCCATTGAAAAGAACTTTAATGTTGAACCATATACTGATTCAATCTTTAAATCTGATGCATTTGCCTTTTTTATTATTCCTGTTGATTCCAATAATTGAACCAATTCAGCAAATACCTTCTTACCCTGAGAAAATGTTGGTGATATATAAGCATTAAATGTATTTGGTTTGCAAAGATATTCAATCATCATTATTTCAGCAAATACGGTCTTACCACACTGTCTTGACCATCTTGCAATTAAGAATTGACAATCCTTCTGGTGCAGTATATCATATGCTTCATTCTGTTTCCTTGTTAATTGAATATTAAAATTAATTTTCATCCTTCTTTTCAAAACCAAAATTAACAGTAACACCACCTTCCTTGTCACTGTTTATCTGAATGGCCGTCTGAGGCTGTTGAATCATACAACCAGTTAACTTCATAATGGTCTGCAATGCTCCAATTGCTGAATATCTGTCATTCGCCTGCATTGCATCATTATATACTGTTAATAACTTTCCATATAAATCAGCCCTTAAATCCTCCTGTTTTGCCTCCATATCATAATGAAGCCTATCAACAGCAGATGCAATGTATTCTTGCGCTGTGCGCTCCTTTATGGCATTCTTTTGGCCATCATATTGACAATTGGCAAACTTCATTATAATATCAGACTTTGATATTCCATTGCAAAGGTCACAATACACCTGGTCAACAATATGGTCAGCCCTTAACCACCTCTGACGTTTTAAAGGACTTAGTTCTTTTGCCCTCTTTTTCCTATCATCATATTTTGATAAACCATGACCCTTTATATCAAAGTTGCTCATATATTAACTATTTTTCTTCGGTCTGCCAACCCTCTTCTTTTGCTCTACAGGCTCATTATTTTCTTCTTTTGGTTCATTGTTCACCTCTTCCTGTTTTGTCTTCTCTGAGAGGGCTTTAAATTGGTTTAACGCTGCTTCCAATTCACCAACCCTTACTCTAAGACAAGTTCCACAATTGGTAACATTAACATTCTTCTCCAATACCCTGTTATAAACCTGAGTTAATTGCGCACCATCGCAGTAATAACCCTTGTTCTTAATCTCAATAAACTTCTCTACTAATTCAATATCTTCCTTTGACCACTTCATAGTTTTATTGTTTTATTTCTTTGCTCCACTGTCATTGCAATTGCTGTCAGTATCGCCATTATTATACCTGTTCCCATAAACCAATATAATTCAAATGATAAACCAATCACCAATGAGATTCCAATCAATGTCCAAAACGTTAAACACTTTCTGCAATTAAATGGTGGAAACCTTAACCATTTAGGTAATTGTTTAACCTCTGTCCAGTAAAATACAACAGGTATTACAAATAAATAAATCAAAAATATAAATATAAACTCAAATATCATTTTTTTAAATTAACATACATACTTTCGTTATTTTTACAATATTTCGCCATATATGGCATCAAATTCCTTTCTAATATCATCTTGTTTCACATTCTGTTTTAACCAATTCTTACAATCAACAACCTTCTGTCTACATCCCTTTATACCTGTCTTTTCACTTAGTTTGCGATATGTCATATTCTTATCGAATACCTTCAATCTGAATAAATAGAAATGCTCTGTATCAAAGTTATCTTCTACCTGTTTCAATAGATACAATGTTGCAAAATCCTTATATAGGTCTGATTTCAACTTTTCTTGTTCTGTTAATTTGGAATTTTGAAATCTTTCATTTGCCTGAGATAGATTGATTACATTCGCATCCCTCTTCTGATTTCTCGCATACTGTTTTTCCCTTTGAAGATTTTGTTTGAATGACATAAAGAAATAATTCTCAATTCCCTTATCAGTTGTGTCTTTCATATAACCCTGTTTATCTATTAGTTGATAACACTTTAGAATGGTATCTTGGAATATATCAGGGTCAAATGTATAATTCTTATCGTTGCAGAATGCTTGGAATCTATTGTATAGTTCTTGGTAATGGTCATTGATGTAATTTATAAATCGTTTTGCATCATTCATTTAAATAAAGTCTTCTCCTGCTTTCTTAATTAGTTTTCCATTCTTGTTATAAATGGCTGCATCTGTAATGTATAATCCCTGTCTCTTTGCAATTTCAAACTTTCCATATCCATTGCTTTTTATATTCATTGTTCCAGTCTTCTTTGGCCTTTTCTTTAAATTGGAAAGGTTGAATATAATTGTTGTTCCATCAGCAAGGAAATTGATATACAGTGGCGTTAATCCATTTATTGTATCAAATAACATATCTGCTGCTTTATGACTTTCAATGAAGATTGTTTCATCAAAGAATGAACCCTTATCTGTTGCTCCTGATATTCTACCATCTTCCATTAGATTGAGGTTTCTATATTTCAATTCAATGTTCCAATATCTTGTATCTCCCAATCTTGTTACCGTATATCCTGTACCATCAGTATGATGTTTTACCTTTGTTGGGGTTAGTTCATCAAATAAATGAGTTTTCTCATTGAAAGCCTGTAATAATTCCCAATCGTTTAATTCGTTTTCCTTAAAATAATTATTATCCATTATTTATTTCTTTTATATATAAATATCAGGATAAATCGAAAAATACGCAATAATTGAAAAAAAAATTATCTCATGAGTCAGTTCATGAGACTTGTATAAAATATAGTGTAGTTAAGTTATTGATAAAGAGATAGATAGAAGATATTAGGCAATTATGACCATCATCATTATCTATAATTTTTATATTGTCTGAAAGTATTATGTATAAAGGCTATTAACTTTATTTAACTAATAATATAATGAGATTGTGAGATATTATTAGTAACTTTGATGCGACTTTTAAAACGACTTTTTTAAATTGATTATTTTTAGTTTTTAGAATATTGTTTTTTAAATTTATAGGAGGTTATATTTATGACAAAGGTTAGCAGTGCTTCAATCAGGTTGGTATTGAAAAAGAATCGTTCAAATGCGTTGGGTGAGAATCCCATTTACATTGTTGTTTGTTTCAATGGAAGGAAGGAGAAGAGTACAGGTGTATTTGTACAGGAGAGGTTTTGGAATCCTTTAAGAGAAGAAATAAGGAAGGGTTGTGCTAATGCTCCTGTATTGAATAAGATGATTAATGATATTAAGCAGAGGGTAATTCTGAAAAAGAATGAGTATGAATATTCAGGTAAGAGATATACACCTTCAATGTTATTGGAAGAGGATAATATAATACAGGATTATTCTGCCAATGGAAATGAATACAGGAGAATATATAAATTATATTTGGATGAAATGGGTTCTTCAGGTAATACAATTAGATTATATGATTACACTTATAATGTATTGAAGGAATATTTTGGCAGGGATAACTTTTTAATTAATGATATTACTTTATCTCAGGTAAAGAAGTTGATTAAGGATTTGGGATTAAGTGATAATTCTATTAGAGGAATCTGCGGGCGGATTGCTGCTGTATGGAACTTTTCAATTAGGAAGGGTTTGGTTGATAGTCAGGATTATCCTTTTAAGGATTGGAAGTACACTCAGAAGTATAATAAGGATAACAGGACATATTACATTGATGAGATTAATTTAAGGAAGATAAAGGATTATTTTATTGATTGTTGTTTGGATATTGATAGTGGTGGTAATTTGTTTTCTTATAAGTCAGGTATTGAAAGTAGATTAATGAAGAGAAGCAGTAAGGAGTTTGCTTTAATGTTTTTTCTTATTTGTTACAGGTTAAATGGTTCTTCTCCAATTGATGTTGCTTTATTGAAGGCTGAGAATTGTTCAAGGGTTTATATTGATGGTGAAGACTTTTGGAGGATTGAGTTTAAGAGAAGGAAGACAGGTAGGGGAGTTGTTTGTTTATTGAAGCGGGATATATTGACAATGGTTTGTTTTGAGCATTATTTGGGTAGGAGCAGAGGTGGTTATATATATCCTGTATTAAAGGATGGTATTGAGGGAAAGCAGATTACCAATGCAATGGGAAAGTTCTGTAGTGAGGCTGTTAGATGGTTAAGAGAGGTTTCAAAGGAGATAAATGAGCAAACCATTAAGGAGAATGTTGAAAAGGGTTTGGAGCAGGTTTTAATTGATGTTGAAGAGATTTGTTTATATAGTGCCAGGCATTCTTTTGCTAATAGTTATTTATCGAAGCCAAATGCGTCTGTTGCAGCGATGGCATCTTTAATGGCTCGTTCTCCAAATACGATTGCAACATATATTCACCAGTTGAAAGGAGATAAGGATGTTGCAGATGCTGTTAAGGACTTACCCATTTAAAACACCAAATGATAGGTGGTTGAACCAAAGACCACCTATCATCATCGATATTTATTACTTACTTTAAATGGTTAAATGAAGGTTATACCCACCACCTACAGGTTTTTTCTTAATCTTTCTATTATCTTATCCAATACCTCCCAGTTAATTGAACCTGAATCATCATTATCAATTTCTTCCCTTGTATGATAGAGGTCTTCTTCATCAGGGAATCTTTCAATTAATGGTGATTGATATATTGTAAGGCTATAGGTATATTTTAAAGGTTTCTCAGGGGTTTGTTTTATATTGGTTGATGTTTTATGTTTCAACTGTTTTTTTGTTTGTTCCTGAGCCTTTCTATAGCGTTTTAATTCTCTCTCCTTTTTTCTTTTGTTTAATTCTTTTCGTTGTTGAAGGAGTTGTTTTATATCTTCAGGTGTTCTAAGCATAACTAATAACTATATTTATAGCGCAAGCGGATTGATTCCAACGCTTCTTTCATTAGATTTGCTTCTTTTGTATTACCTATTTTTGTTTGTTCATCAATCTGCTGCTGGTAATTGGTAAGTAATTCATTATAATGTGCTTTTGTTGTTGGTCTGATTGGTGGTATTGCTACCGCTTTTATTTCTTCCTTTGTTCTTGTTATTGAAGGATAATGTCTTCTGTAGTAAGAGATTTTAACTGATTGTGTTTTTGCTAATCTATCGTATTTGAGCCTATCTTTTTCATCTGTTGATGAATCTCTTAATTGAAGCAGTTCTTTCTTCTTTATTGAAGCCTTTTCGTACTTTTCTCTTACTTGGTCATATGTGTCTAAAGGTCTACCCATTGAAGTTAAAGTTTTCTTTTAAAATTATATCTCCTGTTTTGCTCTTATAAAATTGATAGGTATGGCCATAACATCGTATTCTTTTGATGCTATGGCGTTCACCAGTCTTTGAATTGATGTATGTTATTCTCATAGGTACTCATTTAATCTTTTATAGTTAAATGCTTTGAAGTCTTCAAATTGTTTTTCATTGTCAAAGACCCCATCTGTAATGTCTTGAAGCAAGTTGTGTATTGTTACATAGTTATCCTTTGTTAGAGGTTTATCTTCTTCAAGGTTTGCTTTTGCGTCAATGTATGTGATTGCTAGACTTTGGTAGTGTTGAAGTCTTTTTACATTAATTGATGCAATGTTTTCAATTGAAAGGGCTTCTCCAAATTCATCCCAAAACAATTGAATCTTTTCGTCAAGTTGAGAGATTGCCAAGTTAATCAATTTGAGCGCTAGGGTTTTAAATATTAATTCTTTCATAGTTGAGATAAGGTTTTTTTTATTATAAATAGTTTGTTATTTTTAAAAAACTCCTTTCTTGAAAATATTTTTTACGTTGAACGGTTATTATTTCTTCTCCCACCATAGGATTGTAAGCATTGTATCACCAAACTTGAAGTCTTACTTTATCAACGTTCTTCTGATGCAAATATACATAAAAAAATTGGAAAAAAGAAATTTTTAATTAACTTTTTTTAATATTTCTTGAAAACCTTATTTTACAATATATTAGACAATATACGATAGTATATTGGATAATATATTTTTCTTTTTTTAATTTATTATTAAATTGAAAAAAGTAAAATATTCTCTAGTTCTATATATTCTACTGTTATTATACTCTCTAGTATTATATATTATTAATAATATTATTTCATGTATATATAAATATATACATTCATAATATTATACAAAATGGGCGTTTCAGAAGATTGGGGAGTTATTCACTCCCCTGTTCTTCATACCATTTCTTGAAGTCTTCAACATTGCAAAGGTCTTCATCATTCAACGTTCCCTCATAGAATACATCAACGATGCCTTTAACAAATTCAGGTGGCAATGCTCTTCTTCTTCTTCTTAACTCTCTCTGGATAGCTATCTCCCTACAGGTGGTTAGAATAAAGTTTTGAAGATTATTACCAGCCAATGCAATTAACAATTCATTATCAATGTCTTCCAATTTCTTCTGTGAGACAGGGTTAATTTCAATTGATGTACTAGCCATTGGATGTGACTTTAAACCAAGTTCTAATGCTTTCTCAAATTTTTTTTCTTTGTTCTTACTCATTTTTTAAATTTTTAAAAAGTTAATAAATAAAAATTAATAGATTGAAACGTTTCAACGATGCGAATATACATAAAAAAATCCTAAAAACCCAGAAATTTATGTTAAAAGATGTTAATTGAATCTCAATGTGCTTCAGAACGCTTTAAATTTGCCACTTTAGAGGCTCACCAGCGCATTTGTTTATATCAGATGGACAATTTATAAGGTATGCATAATTTAATGGCTTAGAGACGACTTTTTTATTGGTGCAGAAACGTTTAACGTTTATTAACGCTTTTGATTTCTTTTTCTCATATTCTTTTTGTATATTTGCGACAGTTCAATAAAATACGATTCATTTGTTTCAAGTCCTCTCCCTTACAGTTGTGAAACAGGATTGGGATTGAGGCCGTCAAATAAACGGTCTGTGAAGATAGTTTATTGATGAGTGCAATAAATTATAAAGTTATTTACTTTCAACGCTGGTTGGTAACGCTGCCAGCGTTATTTTTTTATTAATATATTTCCTTTTTTCAAATTTTTTTTGTATATTTGAAGAAGTTTTTGAAATTAATAGATATTTATATATAAATCAATATTATGAAATATAAAATTTGTCTTGTTACATTATGTAAGAATGAGGAAGTAATTATACCTTGGTGCATTGATTATTGGAAAAGATTAGGAGTCACCAAGGCCATTGTATGGGATAATTATTCTGATGATTCAAGCGTTGACATATTATCAAAATATGATTGGATTGAAGTAAGAAGGTTTAAAACAGATGGCCAAACTGAGTCTGTACAGAAGAAACTAAAGGAAGATACTTATCTTGAACTAAAAAAAGATTATGATGTTATCATCCTATCAGATATGGATGAATGCTTTTGGTTTAGTGATTTCGAGCCTCTGGTTGGTGAAATGATTGATGGAGGGTATGATTGTATGGTTACGCCTATTTACAGCCTTTGCGAAGACGAGAGACCTCCTTATATTGAAGGTACATTATTACACCAGCAATGCCATAAGTTCTACAAGCAGCGCATGAACCACATGCAAGGGTTTGAAGATGTTTCTAAAATATCAATCTTCAATTGTCATACTGTTGATAAAGTGGCTATGTCCGTCGGCCAACATTATGTACAGACGTTTCCAAAGATGCAAATAATTTATGAAGACAGTGGTTTTTGCTTGCATGTAGACAAAGGCCTAGGTCTGAAATTCAAGTGGGCTGCAAGACAAAGAATGTATAAGAATTTATCTGAGGAAAACAAGAAATGTGGTTTTTGCGTTGAATACGCAGATTCTTATGAAAAATTGAAGGAAGAATATGAAAATAACCAATCTAAATCTTTTGATATAAATGTGCAGAGAAGAATTAATTAACTTTGATAAATACATCTTCAATAAGGATGGTTCAATTATTAGCAAACATTGGAATAAGAAATTATCTGGTTGGATTGATGAAGATGGTTATTTGGTAAGTTGTTTATTATTAAAAAATGGAAATAGACAGCCATACAGGGTAAATAGGGTTATTGCGTATTTATTTGTTCCAAGACCAGAACATTTGAAAGATGTACCATATGATGAACTTCAAGTTGGTCATGATGATATAGATAGAAAAAATAACAACGTTAGTAATTTATATTGGTGTACTTCAAAAGAAAATGTTAACCACCCATTAACCAAAGAAAAACAAATAGGAAGAGAGCCTTGGAACAAAGGAGTTAAAGGGTGTTTTACTGAGGAAACTTTGATAATTATGAGAGAGAAATCAAAAGGTAGAAAACATTCTAACGAAACTAAAGCAAAACAATCATTAGCCATAAAAAAATATTGGGATAAACATAGGCTAACTGATGAAGAAAGAAAAAGAAGAAGAAAGGAACTAGACCATAAAAGGTATTTAAAGAAAAAAATGGAAAAAAATACATAAAAAATTTCTTTTTTTAAAATATTTTTTGTATATTTGCATTAGTTGAGTAGAAATGTTCTTTTGTTCTTTCATATTGAAAGGTTTTTAAGTTATTTAATTAATTAATTTCAGGTTGGATGATAGTTCCAACTATTGTTCAACCTTTTTCTTTGAGTAGTATATTTTGTCATTATTTTTTATCTAATTATTATGGGCTTCGTTTTACTATATAATTTCTTTGAAGCCCATTTTTCGATAATCCATTTAAATCTGACATAAAAAACAGAATCGGCTTTGGTATTTTTCTATATGTGTTTTTTCATAGTGGTTTGATTTATTTTTGTTCATTTGGTTCTCCTAGTTTATGGTTCTGTTCTAGGAGTTTTTTGAAACTTCATTCATAACAAAAAACTATATTAATCAGTTAAACTGAAAAAATCCCTCAACCTTAATTGGAAGAGGGATTTTGAAATTATATAAGGTTTGTGCAACGTCTTAATGTTGAATAGATTTCAAACAAAGGTTTTGGGCTATTAAGTCCTGATGCGTCACAACAACTATTGCAGCAAGGGCATATTCCAGCTGGATTGAATATTGGGAATGATTTCTGATGTTCGCAAAGGAACTTTATAAGGAAATCCTTTCTCACTTCAACTTGTCTTCTCAGATGTGATTCAACATATGTCATATCCTTCAAGGAAAGTGAATCAGAGTTCTCAGAGTGACCCATTGTTACACCAACCTCAGATACATGACTCCATAGGAACGGTAAAGCCTCCAGAGCAACAGCATAGCCCAATAATGGGTATAATGCTTCAGTGAACAATGTTGAGTTTTCTTCTGATACCTGATTGTTTTTAACCTGATAAAGCAATTCATTGTAGAAATGATAACCCAGTATTGGTTCAAGCCATATCTGTTCTGCAATCTTGATATAGTTCTGTACTTCCTTCGAATTAAAATTTAAAGGAATTGGAGAGTATTCTTTTAAATACTTGTCGTTAATTAATACATTTATAAACATAGTTCAATTACTCTTTTTCAATATTATTATTACCATCTTCCTTTTCTTCAATATTACTGGTTGAAATATTATCAGATGTTTCAGTTGTGTTTGTTTCAGTTGCATTATCATTTTCATCACCAAAGTCATTGAACTTCAATGGCTTCATAATAATCTGTGTATCAATGCCATTCATATTAAGCAATTGGTTGAATGTCTTGATAACGCATATTCTGTTATAATTACCAGTCAACTTCTGATACAACTGATATGCTGTTTCAATCTTATCAGCATCAGATGAGAAACCTGTATTATTTGTATCAGGCATACCAATCAACATTGCAGAAGGAATCTGATGTGCTGCAAGAATTCTGCTTATGCAACGTTTATTTGATTCAGAATATTTATCAACATTTCCCTTTCCATCCGCAAATGGTGTCCATTCTGCTGGTTTATCCTCAATATTTGTTCTGAATGTAATTGCAATCTGATTGGTATTGTCTGTACCCTGGAACATTGATTGAATGTTATTTATGATTGCTTTCTTCTGTTCATCAGTTTCAACTTCAGGAAGGGTTAATATACCAGCTGTTGAGAATCCATTTACAATATGCTTCAAATCATAGTTTATAAACTCTATTTCGCTTTGTATTGCCTTTATAGCAGCAGTATAATGAGGTGAGGTATAATAGTTCTGTGTTGGAGAATAAGCCCTGTATACATATAGATAAGGTTGACCCCTCTCAATTGTCTGTTCATCCCTCATATCAAATGCAGGAATCTCAAATGGTGGGTTTTGACCAACTGCTGTCCAGTCATTTGAAATCCAATAAGAGATTATTTGTCCATCTTCATCATATGGACTCCATCTAACCTTCTCCAAAGGCATATGATAGAAGGAATAAGTTGTATTATCCTTATTCTTTATAATTTGGATTGCATATGAGCCATAAAGCATATAGTCCAATGCAACATTCCTCATAAGCATATCCCAAGTTTCATAGTAATTTGGAACAACGTCACCTGAGTCCAATTTCATTGCCTCATAATCAACGCCATTTCCCAAAATTGCTTGAACGCCAAAATCAATTGCAGCCCTATGTGTTGGTGATTCTGAATACAGATTCAAAAGAAGGTTTGGATAATCATTCTTCAAACCCCATTTCACATATCCCTGTTGAGAATTTCTGTTTATTGGAGTTCCTTCAATCTGTTTTTCAAGATTGGTTACAAATAAACCACCAGTTGTTTTAGGCTTGTTTTTGCTACCTACAGGTCTTGCCATTTTATATTAGATTTATCAATATTTATTATTTAATTAAACATATCTATAATAAAAAATGGAGATAAATTAATATCTCCATT
>JAEEGL010522020.1_pt1 | contig 10731 bp, 10 predicted proteins | sample 9134231 | NCBI WGS metagenome assembly JAEEGL01 (sample SAMN16246548, study PRJNA631951) | gut metagenome | biome: gut microbiome; feature: rumen; material: fiber-attached | host: Bos | place: Iran: Karaj | collected 2018-10 | reverse complement strand
ATCCCATGGCGGCGGGCCTGTCACTTCCCAAAGAGAACGTGGATGCCTTTCGCGAGAAGATCAATGCCTGCTGCGCATTGACGGAAGAGGAGCTGACAGACAAGATCACGATCGATGTTCCGATGCCGATTTATTATGTAAACCGAAAGCTGATTCAGCAGCTTTCTCTGTTATAGCCCTTCGGAACGGGGAATCCGAAGCCTGTTTTTGCAGAGAAGAACCTGCACTTTTTGGAAGCACATGCGATCGGAAATACCGGAAAGGTTATGAAGATCCGTGTACGTGATGAGGGCGGCCGGACATTTGAACTGACGTATTTCGGCGATCAGAACGCATTGATGGAAGATATGAAGACGCGGGATACCTTTTCCGTGATCTATTATCCCGGCATCAACAGCTTTCGCGGGGTGGAGTCGATCCAGTACGTGATGCAGGGTTATTGTTAATTTCGAAAGATTTAAGGAGCATTTTATGGAAAAAAGCGGCAGATTGGCGTATATGGATATGGTAAAGGGAATCGCCATCATTCTGGTCGTTGTGGGACATTCCACGGTCGCATCGGATGGTGTGCTTACCTGGCTTACTTCATTCCATATGCCGCTGTTCTTTATCCTGTCGGGGATCCTGTTCTATCTGAAGCATTCCCATACAGAGGACTTTAAAGACTATGCGATCAAGCGTTTTCGTGGAATGATGATCCCGTATTTCATCTTCAGCGTGATCTATATTGGCGTATTCTATTACTATCTGATGCGTTTCCCGGAGGTGATGACGCGCGAGTTTATCGACGATTCGTATCTGCAGGCGCTTTCGCTATACGGGATCTCGGTGCTCTGGTTTTTGCCGACGATCTTTTTTGGAGAGCTTGCGTTCTACGGACTTATGAAACTGCTTCCCAGATGGGCGGTTGTTTTGATCGTATCGGGGCTCGCTTTCCTGCCGCCGATCGCAAAAGGCGGACTCGATGTGATCCTTCCGGATTCGGTGACGGGTGCATCGCTCTTTGGCCGCTATTTCCTTTTAGGGGTCCTTAGGATCCCGCAGGCTGTCGCATTCCTTGGGATCGGATACGGCGTGCGCTATCTGTGCGATGTATTTGCAAGAAGGCGCGGACCCATTAGGCCGAGCGTAGAGGTGTTTCTCGGGATCGGTCTGATGATCCTTCATGCGGCTGCTGCTTTTGGCAATGAGCGTGTAGATATACATTTTATCATACAGGGTGATCCGATCCTGTTTCATGTTGCGGCATGCAGCGCGACATTTGGCCTTCTTCTGCTCTGCAGGCATGTGCCTAAGATCTGGCTTCTTGACGTGCTCGGCGTCAATTCGCTCATCGTCATGCTGACGCACTTAGACTGCCAGGTTTTAAGCTACGGCATCCAGTTTGCGACCAAGATGAATACGTTTATCACACGTGCAAAGGATTACCTTTTTATGTTCAACCTGTTCGCCTTTGTACTGGTGGGCGAGCTGATCCTGATCTATATCATCAACAGGTGGCTGTATTTTCTGATCGGCCGGTCCAAGCCTGTGAAAACGGAGATGCCGAAGTGTATCAGAAGGCGGGGCCTTAAAGTTGTTAAATAATATGAGAGGCAGAGATATACGATGAAGAATATAAAAGAGATGCTTTCCGAACTGCAATACGAAGTAGTTCGGGGCCGGATCGGTGATGCGGAGGAGATCACCGAACTGGTATTTGACTCCAGAAAAGTAACAAAGGGATGCATGTTTGTCTGCGTAAAGGGAGCTGTTTTTGACGGTCACAGCAAGGCTGCGGAAGCAGCCGGAAAGGGCGCGCGCATTCTTGTGACGGAGCATGATGTCGAAGTACCCGCCGAGGCGGATGTGATCATCGTCAGAACTGCAGATACGCGCTATGCGCTGGCTTTTCTGTCGGCAGCATATTTTGACCATCCGACAAGGCATTTAAAGACGATCGGGATCACCGGAACGAAAGGAAAGACGACAACAACATATCTTGTTAAGTCGATCCTGGAGACGGCCGGTCACCGTGTGGGTCTGATCGGTACGATCGAGGCGATCATCGGGGATGAGAGGATCCCTGCCGAGAATACGACGCCGGAATCGTTTGCGATCCAGGAATACTTTGCCAAAATGGTGGCGGCGGGGCTGGATACGGTCGTGATGGAAGTTTCGTCCCAGGGATTGATGCAGCATCGTACGCAGGGCTTTGTCTTTGATTACGGTATCTTTACCAATATCGAGCCCGATCACATCGGTCCGAACGAGCACAGAGATTTTGAAGATTATATGCACTGTAAAGGTCTTCTGTTTAAACAGTGCCGGATCGGTATTGCAAACGGAGATGACGCGCATTATCGGAAAGTGGTCGAAGGCCACACATGTAAACTGGAGACATTTGGTTTTGGCGCCTCCTGCGATCTTCGGGCGGAAGATGTAAAGCTTGTAAGGGACGGCGGGAAGCTTGGCGTATCGTTTGCGGTAAAGGGTCTGATGGACCTGAAGGCCGAGGTCGCGACGCCGGGTACGTTCAGTGTCTATAATGCGCTGACGGCGATCGCAATCTGCAGACATTTCGGTGTATCGAATGAGGATATTCAAAGAGCACTGCTGTCTGCGCATGTCAAGGGGCGCATTGAGCCTGTCAAGGTATCGGATGAATTCACGCTCCTGATCGATTACGCGCATAATGCGATGGCGCTAGAGAGCCTTCTTAAAACGCTTCGCGCTTATGATCCCGGCCGCCTTGTATGCCTTTTCGGATGCGGCGGGAACCGTTCGAAGCTTCGCCGCTATGAGATGGGTGAGGTGAGCGGCAAACTGGCTGATCTTACCATTATCACATCGGATAATCCGCGTGATGAGGAGCCGCAGGCGATCATTGATGATATCAAGATCGGCATGGCAAAGACAACGGGCGCTTATGTGGAGATCCCGGACCGAAAGGAAGCGATCCGATATGCGATCGAGCATGGACAGCCGGGCGACATTGTGATCCTCGCAGGCAAAGGCCACGAGGATTATCAGGAGATCAAAGGGAAGAAGTACCCGATGGATGAACGCGTTCTGATCGCGGACATCTTAAAGGAAATGGGGAGAACGTTCGCATGATGCAAGGCATTTATGCCAATATCATCATAGACAGGTCGATCGATCGATTGGATCGGACTTTTCAATACAGGATCCCGGAAGCACTGCGGGGGCAGCGCCTTGCGGGAATGCCTGTTATCGTTCCTGTCGGGCAGGGCAACCGAGAGACGTTCGGATACGTTTTGGAAGTGACGGATGAAGCGGAGTTTGAGCCTTCCAAGATGAAGGAGATCCTGCGCATCGCTGAGAAAGGCGCCGGTGCGGAAAATCTGCAGATCCGGCTTGCGGCATGGATGAAACACACATACGGTTCGACCATGATCGCCGCACTCAGGACCGTGATCCCGGTCAAGCAGAAGGTCAGAACGGTTGAAAAGCGTGACCTGTGCCCGGGGCTGTCTCCGGAGAGACTGGCTTTTCAGATCGCGGCGTATGAGAGAAGACACCTTGATAAGCGCGTGCGCTTTTTGACAGATCTTGCGAAAAGGGCGCCGATCCCTTACGAAGAGGCGACCGGAACATACGGTCTGACACCCGCCATGGTGCGGGATATGGAAAACAAGGGGATCCTTGTTTCGAAAAAAGAGACGCAGTATCGTAATCCCGTATCCGCAGACAGTGCTTTGCAAAAGCATGTTGTATTAAGCAGTGAGCAGCAGCGGATCGCGGATGAGATCCTGACCGATCTTCGAAGCGGACATCCGGGCAGATATCTGATCCACGGGATCACCGGGAGCGGTAAAACGGAAGTGTATATGGAGATCATCGACGGAGTCCTTCGAATGGGCAAAGAGGTGATCGTCCTGATCCCGGAGATCGCGCTGACCTATCAGACGGTTTCCCGTTTTGCGGGGAGATTCGGCGACAGGGTATCGGTCCTTCATTCAGGACTTTCGATGGGAGAGCGCTACGATCAGTGCGAGCGTGCAAGACGCGGCGAGATCTCCGTGATGATCGGCCCGCGATCCGCTCTTTTCACACCGTTTCAAAATCTCGGACTCATCGTGATGGATGAGGAGCACGAGAACAGCTATAAAAGTGAATCCATTCCCAAATACCATGCGCGTGAGGCAGCATCGGAGCTTGCTTCTTATGTCGGAGCGGGCGTGATATACGGCTCGGCGACACCTTCGCTGGAAGCATATGAAAAGGCAAGCAGGGGCGAGTGGAGACTATATACATTAAAAGAACGACTGACGGGCGGTATGCTGCCAAAGGTCTATATTGAAGACCTTCGCAAGGAACTCCGGCGGGGAAATCGCAGCATTTTTTCCGAGCGGCTTGACCGCATGATGGAAGAGCGCCTTAACAGGAACGAGCAGATCATGCTTTTCTTGAACAGACGAGGCTATGCGGGGTTTGTATCCTGCAGGGCCTGCGGTCATGTCATGAAGTGTCCGCACTGTGACGTGTCGCTTTCACAGCATCGGGGCGGGAGACTGATCTGCCATTACTGCGGATATGAAGAGCCTGCGGTCACATTGTGCCCGAACTGTGGCTCCAAATATATCCTCGGATTTCGTGCCGGGACGGAGCAGATCGAAGAAGCTGTCAGAAAGCGGTTTCCGGCATCGCGTATCCTTCGGATGGATGCGGATACGACAAGGAGCAAGAACAGCTACGAAGCGATCCTGAAGCAGTTTGCACACCATGAGGCCGATATCCTCATCGGAACGCAGATGATCGTGAAGGGACATGATTTTCCGAATGTGACGCTTGTCGGGATCCTTGCGGCGGACTTATCGCTCCATGCAAACGACTACCGCGCATCGGAACGTACATTTCAGCTTCTGACGCAGGCTGCGGGCCGAGCGGGGAGAGGCGAAAAGCCGGGCGAAGTCGTGATCCAGACATATCAGCCGGATCATCACAGTATCATTCATGCGGCGGCGCAGGATTACGAAGGCTTTTTTGAAGAGGAGATGACATACAGATCGCTCATGGGCTATCCTCCTTCCGCACACATGGTGGCGGTCCTTGTGCTTTCCGCGAAGGAAGCGGCGGCAAAAGCGCTTGCGGAGGATCTGGCTGCGCTGGCAAAAGAGAGCGATAAGCCTGTTGTCGTGATCGGACCTGCAGGTGCCGGGATCGGCAAGATCAACGATGTCTATCGGTATGTTTTCTATGTGAAGGCAAGTGCATATAATGATCTGATCTTCGTAAAGGACAGACTGGAAGCATATTTGGATCGGAAGGGACGCGGGCGCGAGAGTGTCCAGTTCGACTTCGATCCGTTAAACGCATATTAGAGAAAGAGGGATAACAATGGCTACAAGAATGATCCGGACACTTGGTGACGAGTGCCTGAACAAGGTATGCAAGGAAGTAAAAGAAGTAACGCCCAGAACGCTCGAACTCATTGACGATATGTTTGAGACGATGTACGAAGCAAACGGTGTCGGTCTGGCAGCTCCGCAGGTCGGCGTTTTGAAGCGGATCTGCGTGATCGATGTCGGCATGGAAGAGCCGGAACCGATCCTGCTTATCAATCCGCGCATTGTTGAGACGAGCGGCGAACAGGTCGGCAATGAAGGATGCCTGTCCGTTCCCGGAAAGACCGGTGTTGTCAGGAGAGCGAATTACGTCAAAGTCGTTGCCTTTAATGAGAAGATGGAGCAGATCGAGGTAGAGGGAACCGAGCTTCTTGCCAGAGCGCTTCAGCATGAGATCGACCATTTAAACGGAAAGGTCTATGTGGATCTTGTGGAAGGCGAACTGATGGATGTAACGCCGGATGATGAAGAAGGCGAAGAAGAGGAATAAAGCTATGAAGATCGTATTTATGGGTACGCCCGATTTTTCCGTGGGTGCATTGAAGGCGCTCGTCGAAGGCGGCGATGAAGTGACCGCTGTCGTCACGCAGCCTGACAGGCCGAAAGGGCGCGGCAAAGCGGTTGTCTGTTCGCCTGTCAAAGAGTATGCGTTATCGCAGGGGATCCGCGTATTTCAGCCTGTGAAGATCAAGACGCCGGAGGCTGTGGCAGAGCTTCGGACCTTTGAGGCTGATCTCTTTGTGGTCGCAGCGTTCGGCCAGATCCTTTCTTCAGAGATCCTGCATATGCCCCGCTTCGGATGCGTTAATATCCATGCATCCCTCCTTCCTAAGTACAGGGGGGCGGCTCCGATCCAGTGGTCGATCATCGACGGAGAAAAGGAGACCGGCGTTACGATCATGCAGATGGACGAAGGGCTTGACACCGGTGATATGCTGACCAAGCGCATCGTGCCGATCCTTGATACAGATACGGCTGATACGCTTCACGATAAGCTGATGGAAGCGGGCGCATCGCTTCTTATGGAGACGATCCCGCTGATCGAGAACGGGACCGTCACACGCACAAAACAGGATGATACAAAGTCGTGTTACGCAAAGATGCTCAAAAAGGAAATGGGACGTCTTGACTTTACCAAAGAAGCTGTCACGCTCGAACGTCTGATAAGAGGCCTCAATTCCTGGCCGGGCACGTATACAACGCTTGGCGGCAAAACACTCAAGATCAGAGAAGCGAAGCTGTCAACGATTGACCGAAAAGGTCAACCTGGAGAAGTGATCGCGGTAACGAAGGATGCATTCCATGTTGCATGCGGGAAAGGCGCCCTGCAGATCACCGGCGTGCAGCCTGAAGGAAAGCGTGCGATGGCTGTGCATGACTATCTGCTTGGTTATCCGCTTCGGGAAGGAGAGAGATTACAATAATGTACTATCACTACGGTTACTATATGGATCCGACCTATATACTGGTGCTGATCGGCCTTGCGCTGACACTTCTTGCGTCCGGTATGGTCAATTCCACTTATGCAAAATATGAACGTATCAGGAGCAGCGCCGGAATGACGGGCGCGGATGCGGCGCGCCGCATCCTGTTGAATGCCGGCATCACCGATGTGCAGGTGGTACATACGTCCGGCAGACTGACAGACAATTACAATCCGTCCAAGAGAACGGTATTTTTATCCGATGCGACGTATAACAGCACATCGGTTGCGGCGATCGGCGTGGCTGCGCACGAGTGCGGTCATGCGGTGCAGCACGATGTCGGCTACGTACCGCTGCAGCTTCGAAGCGCGCTGGTACCTGTTGCTACGATCGGATCACACGCAGGCATTCCGCTGATCCTCATCGGCATTCTGATGAGCTACAACCGGACGCTGATCACGATCGGTATCTGGGCGTTCTCACTTGCTGTGCTCTTTCAGCTTGTGACGCTGCCTGTCGAGTTTAACGCATCGAGGCGTGCGCTCGCGATGCTTGATGAGCAGAGGATCTTAGATCCCGCCGAACTGAAAGGGAGCAGGAGCGTCCTGCGGGCAGCAGCCATGACATATGTGGCGGCCGCAGCGGCATCGATCTTACAGCTCCTTCGTCTGATCCTGATATTCGGCGGCGGAAGGCGCAGAGACTGACAGTCGGAGAGACTATGGAAACAAAAACGAATTTACGGGAGATCGTCCTGACGGGACTGTTATCCCTTGAAAAGGAAGAGATCTATTCTCATATCGTGATCCGCGGGATCCTGGAAAAGTACGATTACCTGACTGCTAGTGAGAAAGCTTTTATCAAGCGCGTCCTGGAGGGTACGATCGAGCAGCAGATCAGGATCGACTATGTGATCGATCGCTTTTCAAAAGTACCTGTAAAAAAGATGAAGCCTCTGATCCGGATGCTCCTTCGAATGAGCGTCTATCAGATCCTCTTTATGGATGCGATCCCGGACAGTGCCGTCTGCAACGAGGCGGTACGACTGGCAGGCGCACACCGCTTCGGAAGTCTGAAGGGGTTTGTAAACGGTGTCCTCAGAAGCATCGCGCGCGGGAAGGATGCGATCGAATATCCCGACAGAAAGAAAAACCCGATCGCATATGATTCGATCCTGTATTCCATGCCGCAGCGCCTGGTGCGTATGTGGATGGATTCCTACGGCCCTGAAAAGACTGAGGTGATCCTGCGAAGCTTCCTGGAAGAGAAGCCTGTCTCCGTACGGCTTTCCTCCGCACTTTCCGGGGACGGCCGGGATGCAGTATTAAAAGAACTGTCCGATGCGGGCATCACAATAGAAGAAAGTCCGATCCTGCCGGATGCATTTCTGCTTCGAAAAGCAGAGGGCATGCGCTCGATCGATGCCTTTGAAAAAGGACTTCTTACAGTGCAGGATGTCAGTTCCATGCTGGCTGTTTTGTCAGCCGGGATCAAAGAGGGTGATACCGTGATCGATCTGTGCGCTGCGCCCGGTGGAAAGACTTTTTATGCGGCGCAGCAGGCAGGCGCTACGGGACGCGTTCTGTCGGGCGATGTATCGGAGCGGAAAGTGGCGCTGATCGAGGAGACGAAAGAGCGTCTTCATGCAGATACGGTATCGTGCCGCGTATGGGATGCGACCGTTTTGGATGCATCACTTGCTGATACGGCGGATGTTGTGATCGCCGATGTGCCGTGTTCCGGACTCGGTGTGATCGGGAAAAAACAGGATATCAAGTATCGTATCGATCCGGATGACCTTAAGGACCTTGTGACCCTGCAAAGGCAGATCCTTGCCAATGCTTCGCAGTATGTGAAAAAAGGCGGCGTGCTCCTTTTCTCCACCTGTACGATCAACCGGGCGGAAAACGAGGAGACGGTTTCATGGTTCCTTGATCACTTTCCGTTTCGGACGGATGATCTGACGCCCTTTATCCCAAAGGGGCGCGGTGAGTGGCAGCACGCGATCGAGGGAGAAGACCTGACTGCAGGATGCCTTCAGCTTTTGCCCGGGATCCACGGGACGGACGGCTTCTTTATCGCCAGACTGATCAAAAACTGATATGGAAAAAACAGATTTAAAATCACTTACAATAGAAGAATTAAAAGAAGAGATCGCATCGATCGGCGAGAAGCCGTTTCGGGCGGGACAGATCTATGAATGGATCCACGTAAAGCTTGCACGCGATTTTGACGAAATGACCAATCTTTCAAAGGCGCTCAGAGAGAAGTTGAAGGGAAGCTATACGCTCCATACGGGGCGGATCGTCAGAATGCAGGAGTCTGCGATCGACGGCACCAGAAAGTATCTGTTCGCACTTGAAGACGGGTGTGTCGTGGAGAGCGTTTTGATGCGTTATCATCACGGAAACAGTGTCTGTGTCTCTTCGCAGGTCGGCTGCCGCATGGGATGCCGGTTCTGTGCATCGACACTTGGCGGGCTTGAACGCGATCTGCTTCCGTCCGAGATCCTCGATCAGATCTATGCGATCAGCCGGGATACAGGTGAACGCATCTCCAACGTCGTGGTGATGGGGACGGGTGAGCCGCTTGATAATTATGAGAATGTGCTGCGTTTTCTGCATCTTCTGACATGCGAAGGCGGACTCAACATCAGCCAGCGCAATGTCACGGTATCGACGTGCGGTCTGGCACCGAAGATCCGCGAGCTTGCAAAAGAAAAGCTTCAGATCACGCTGGCATTGTCGCTTCATGCGACGACGGACGAAAAGCGAAGAGCGCTGATGCCGATCACAGAGCGGTATCATCTTGAGGAGGTTCTTTCGGCCTGCGCTTTTTATCATGAGACAACAGGACGCCGCATGACATTTGAGTACAGCCTGGTCGGAAATGTGAACGATACCGACGAAGATGCACGCGAACTGTCAGAACTTGCAAGACGGATCGGCGCCCATGTGAACCTGATCCCGGTCAATCCCATTAAGGAGCGGGATTACGTGCAGTCCGCGAAGGGACGGATCGAGGCATTCAAAAACAGACTTGAAAAAAATGGGATAAATGTTACCATTAGAAGAGAAATGGGTCGGGATATAGACGGCGCATGCGGGCAGCTTCGAAAGAGACATCTGGACGAGGAACACCGGGGGGAATAGCGTGCTGAGAGCGGTTTCCGTAACCGATATCGGGAAAAAGAGACAACTGAATCAGGATTACATCTATGCATCGGTAGCGGCAGTCGGTAAACTACCGAATCTTTTTATGGTTGCGGACGGAATGGGCGGTCACAATGCCGGTGACTATGCTTCCCGTTTTACGATCGAGTCCATTGAGAAGTATGTACAGAACTCGGATGAGGCAGACCCGGACAACGTTTTTGACGAGGCAGTGCCGATCGTTAACAGAGATTTAAGACGGATCGCTGCTTCCGATAAGGAATTAAGCGGGATGGGGACCACGCTGGTCGCTGCATGCGTGCAGGATGATATGCTGCGCGTCGCAAATGTCGGTGACAGCAGACTCTATATTGTGAATCCCCGTTATATCACACAGATCACAGTAGATCATTCTCTTGTGGAAGAGATGATCCAGAAGGGTGGGCTGGATCGGAAAGATGCCAGAAATCACCCGGATAAGAATATCATAACCAGAGCGGTAGGTGCGCTTGATCATATCGAAGCGGACCATTTTTGCGTGGAATTACAAAAGGAAGATACGATCCTTTTGTGTTCCGATGGATTGACCAATATGGTCGATGATGAAGAGATCAAACGGATCGTTGCAGGGAAGGGAACACTTGCCGAGCGGGCCGATGCTTTAATAGAAGCAGCCAACAACAACGGCGGAAAGGATAACATCGCTGTTATCCTGATCGAGCCGTTTGCGAATGAGGTGGAATAATGATCAAGATCGGAATGCTTATAGGTGACCGTTACGAGATCCTCGAAAAGATCGGCACCGGT